>Ga0099364_10004235_pt1 | contig 21813 bp, 19 predicted proteins | sample TergutTh196P3_FD_73070 | JGI IMG/M metagenome (GOLD analysis project Ga0099364, IMG submission 73070) | Microcerotermes parvus P3 segment gut microbial communities from Pointe-Noire, Republic of the Congo - Th196 P3 | ecosystem: Host-associated > Arthropoda: Insects > Digestive system > Gut ... | reverse complement strand
TGTCTCCGCCGATAAAGTCCTCGCCGAGGATAAATGCATGCGCCAATCCGTCGGGTGAAGGCTGCACCTTGTACGACAGGCTCAGTCCCATGTTTCCGCCGTCGCCCAGCAGCCGTTCGAAATTAGGCAAATCTTCCGGTGTAGATATTATCAATATTTCACGAATACCGGCCAGCATGAGGGTTGACAAGGGATAGTATATCATTGGTTTATCATAAACGGAAAGTAACTGCTTACTGGTAACGCGTGTGAGCGGATAAAGGCGCGTACCGGCACCGCCCGCAAGGATTATTCCCTTCATATAGCCCCCGTTTCTTTTTTCATACTAAATTATATGCTCAAGTTTCGCAACTGCGAAACTTGAGCATATATCTTCCCAAGGCGTCTTGCCACATTGGCAGTCTTGCAAAACCTGCCGCATCCAAACTCATTTTAGACATTCTTGAATTTCCCGGACGCACCGCCTTTGTGGGATACTGCTCCGATGGTATCGGGTTTATCCGGCATATGCTCCCGCTGAGGCGCATGATCTCGGCGGCAAACTCCGCCCAGGAACAGAAGCCTTCATTGGTCGCATGGTATACGCCGTACTTCCCGGAAAACACCATATCACACAGCAGTTCAGCCAAGTCGACGGAGTATGTCGGACTTCCTTTCTGGTCATCCACTACGCTTATCTCTTCCCTAGTCTGCGCAAGTCGCAGCATGGTCTTTACAAAGTTAATGCCGCTTATCCCAAAAACCCATGAGGTCCTGACTATATAGTGCTTGTCCGTATGCAGCGCGACCGCTTGCTCTCCCGCCAGCTTGCTTTTGCCATAAACCGAAAGCGGCGCTTTAGGGGAGTCGGTTTCATGAGGCGTTTCACCTTTTCCGTCGAATACATAATCCGTGCTTATATATATCATTTCTGCGTCGATCTCACGGCAGACACACGCAAGATTCCCTGCGCCTTCCGCATTGACCCGCATACAAAGCTCCGGCTCATCTTCGGCGTTGTCAACAGCGGTATAAGCAGCGTTGTGTATAATGCAACGCGGTTTGTACAAGAGCAAAAACTCGCGGACGCCGTCCATGTCGGTAATGTCTAAATCTGCGGCATCAATGCCCATATGTGCAGTATCTCGTTTCGCAAGCTCCCTCACGACGTCCGCACCTAGCTGCCCCGCCGCGCCTGTTACAAGAATCATAAATGGATCTCCTTCAAAAGCGGAGCATTTTTGTCCTTATCCGAAAGTATCGGTGCCGTGACAACCCAGTCTACGCCGATATCCGGATCCGACCATAGCACAGCGCCGTCGTGCTCCGGGCTGTAGTAATTATCAGCTTTGTAGAGCACCTCGCAATCGTCGCTCAATGTGACAAAAGCATGACCGAACCCTCTCGGAATAAACAACATTTTTTTATTTTCCGCCGTAAGCTCAACATTTATCCATTTTTTAAACGTTTCTCCGTCCGCGCGAAGATCGATGGCATAATCCATAATAGCGCCCCTGACGCATCGTATCAGCTTAGCCTGTGCCATGGGCGGGTATTGGAAGTGTACTCCGCGTAATGTCCCCTTCAGGGCGGAATAGGAATGGTTATCCTGAACAAACTCGCAGTCTATCTGCGGCGTCTTGATTTTATTATAAGTCTCCATAAACCAGCCACGCGGGTCACCAAAAACCATCGGCGCAACGATATAGACCCCCGCCAGACTTGTCTCGGTAAGTATCATATGATCCATCCTCTCATAGCATTGCATATGACTGGCATAGTTGTTTCAAAAAAACTTCACTGCTTCTTCCCTTCCCCAATATATCCCATACGCCCAGTGCCGTCAACCGTTAATTGACTCTGCAGCAATTCCTGATAGATGTTAGTTACAATGCCGCAAGCGCATCCTTAATAACCTGCCACATGTCAAGGTATCTATATGTGCCGAGCCGCCCACCGAATATCACATTACTTTCCACCAACGCAAGCTCTCGGTATTTTTCGTATAGCGCCGCGTTATGTTCGTCATTTACCGGATAATACGGCTCACTGCCCCGCTCCCATGCTTTCGGGTATTCACGCGATATCACCGTTTTCTCCTGCGTGCCGAACTCAAAATGTTTATGCTCTATAATGCGCGTATACGGCACATCCGCTGCCGTGTAATTGACGACTGCATTACCTTGATAGTTGTCGATATCCAAAATTTCAGTTTCGAACATCAGGCTCCTGTACTCCAAAGCGCCGAATCTAAAGCCATAAAACTCGTCTATCATACCTGTGTAGACGATGGTTTTCGCGGCGTTTTTGAATCCTCTCTCGTCGCTGAAATAATCAGCGCCCGGCTTTACCTCACATTTTTCCAGCATCTTTTCAAAGATTTGATTGTACCCGCCTATTGGTATCCCCTGATATCTGTCGCTGAAATAATTATTATCAAATGTAAATCTGACGGGCAGCCTCTTGATAATAAACGCCGGCAGGTCGGAACATCTTCTGCCCCATTGCTTTTCTGTATAACCCTTTATGAGCTTTATATATATATCTGTTCCAACAAGAGATATCGCCTGCTGCTCAAGGTTTTTCGGATCGTTGATTCCCGTGCGCTGCTTTTTAATTATCTCACGCGCCTCATCAGGCGTCGTTACGCCCCAAAGTTTGTAAAATGTATTCATATTAAAAGGCAGGTTATACAGCTCGCCTTTATAGTTGGCGATCGGCGAGTTTATATACCCGTTGAACTCGGCAAAACGATTCACATAATCCCAAACTGCCTTATCATCAGTATGGAATATATGCGCTCCGTATTTATGCACGTTGATACCGGCAACGCTTTGACAATAAGCATTACCGCCAATATGCCCGCGCTTGTCAATAACAAGACAGCTTTTCCCCCGTTGCGTAGCCTCGTACGCAAATACAGAACCAAAAAGCCCCGCCCCAACTATAAGATAATCGTACATAGCTTACCCCTTCACAATTCACAATGCACAATTCACAATGCATAATTTACTTATGGTTGACTGTTTTCAAGTATCCATTCCCTTTAAATCTCTTGTATACACCTTATTAGCGACGTCATCCAGTATGGCGTCGTATCTGTTTGCTATGATAATATCGGACTGTTTCTTAAAAGTATCCAAATCGTTAACTACCATCGTGTCTAAAAAGACTGATTCTTGTAAATACGGTTCGTGAACTATTACTTTGACCCCTCTGGTTTTAAGCCTCTTTATGACTCCCACAATGGACGAGTGCCGGAAATTATCCGAACCTGATTTCATGGCGAGGCGGTATATCCCGACAGTTTCCGGTTTTCTTGCAAGAATCCGCTCCGCGATGAAGTCTTTTCTTGTTCTGTTCGCTGTTACTACCGCGCCAATTATATCATTTGGAATATCCTCGTAATTTGCCAAAAGCTGCTTTGTGTCCTTAGGCAAACAGTATCCCCCGTACCCGAATGACGGATTGTTATAATAATCACCGATCCTGGGGTCCAGACAAACACCCTTGACTACATCGCTTGTCCGCATTCCATACATCTCCGCGAATGTGTCAAGCTCATTAAAAAAAGCGACTCTGAGAGCGAGGTAAGTGTTGGAAAATAGCTTTATTGCTTCCGCTTCAGCCGTTTCCGTAAATAGCTCTGCTGTGTTTTCGATATGGATACATAATTTAATTATTCCCATGAACTCTTCTGCTTTGGAGAGCATCTTTTCACTGTTGAGGTCACAGCCTATAATAATGCGCGACGGATTTAAGCTGTCATGCAACGCGCTCCCTTCGCGGAGGAACTCCGGCACAAAAATGATGTTATCACAAGAATATTTATCTTGCAGAGATTTCGTATATCCGATCGGCACAGTCGATCTAATGACAAAAACAGCATTAGTCTTTACCGCAAGAGCTTTTTCAAAAACTGATTCAACTGAGGATGTATCAAAGCGGCCGCTCTGCAAGTCATAGTCCGTGGGCGTCGCTATAAGTACATAGTCGGTCTCTTTGTACGCGTGCGCATAGTCGGTCGTGGCTTTGAGCGGCAGCCCTCCTCCGGCAAGAGACTCTTCCAATTCTCTATCGGCGAACGGACACTTTCTCTCGTTTATCAAGCTGACGCGGCTTTCGTCTATGTCAACGCCTGTTACATCATACCTACGCGCTAGCATAACTGCGTTCGAAAGCCCGACATATCCAAGCCCGGCAACGGTTATTTTCATTAGCGTTCTCCTTGCGCGGCAGACCTACCCCGTCATTGCGAGCCGCAGCAATCCAGTCTTTTTTCGTCCATTGTTAGATTTTTTTCTCCGGGTAGGCATACCGCCCTCGCGGACGGTAGAGCCACCCACAGAACTATGGTTTTTTCGATCCCAGAACGGGTACGTGAGTGGAAACCGGCTGCTCAAGCGTGATCCTCCCCAGTTTTCCTCCGCGAAACTCATCAAGCAGTATGACCGCCATGCGGGTTATGTCGTACTCGTCGCCCGATAAAAGGAACCCACGGCTTTTCGCGGCCTTTGATAGTAACTCAAATCCGTCCGCTTCAACACTTAAATCTATCTTATATCGCTGCGCTATCGACTCGGGATAATGCTCCATAAGGCGCAGCATCAGATTTGCTCCCAATGTTTCTATGTCGAGTATTTCATCGCGTATCGCGCCTGTGAAGGCCAGATTTTCGGCTACCACCCGGTCTTCAAATCGCGGCCACAGTACGCCGGGGGTGTCTAAAAGTTCAATGCCTTTGTCGATACTTATCCATTGCTTCCCGCGCGTAACACCCGGTTTATCGGATGCAGCCGCCGCTTTTCTCCCCGCTGCCCTGTTGATAAAAGAAGACTTTCCCACATTCGGAATGCCCACGACCATCGCCCGCAGTTTGCGGCCTGTCTGCCCTTTTGACGCATAATACGCGATTTTATTCGCAAGCAGGGTATTTAGTGCCGCAGATAATCCTCCGACGCCTTTTCCGCTTTTACTGTCAGTTTCCAGCACAGACAAACCTTCCGAACTGAAACGGGCCGACCACAGCTTAGAAACGCTTTGGTCGGCTTGGTCCGCCCTGTTAAAAATTATCAGCCTCGGTTTATCACCGGTCATTCCGTCAAGATCCGGGTTACGACTCGAATACGGTATTCGAGCATCAATCACTTCGCACACAGCATCAACCAGCTTGACATTATCGGCGATCATCCTTCGCGCCTTAGTCATATGCCCCGGAAACCACTGAATATTCATAAAAACCCATCGTCCCCCAATTATGCATAATGCACTCAAGTTTCGCAGATATGGGATTTAGGGACTAGGGATCAGGGGTTAGTAGAAAGAGTAAAAACCCCGTTTTGCGGTAAAATTCACTATAATCCTATAATTTAACCTTCAAATTTCCTACTATTCCCTATTCCCTAACACCTAATCCCTCTCAAGTTTCGCTACTGCGAAACTTGAGTTATGCATTATGCATTATTACCGCCCCGCACGAATCACCCCAATGCGGCTCCAATCACGTACGCCATCCCTGTCGGTTCCCGGCATCATCAGGAACAGCACTCTTCCGAGAATCAGTCGCGTATCAACGACGTCAACAGTGGCCTTGCGGCTGTCGGAGGAGAAATTCCTGTTATCCCCCATTACAAAGACGTGACCCTCAGGGATCTCTCTCGGACCGTAAAAATCATCTCTTACACGGGTCAGTTCCGCTATATATGGCTCGTAGATGGCGACCCCGTCAATGAAAACCTCGCCCGTATCAAAGTTAATATCAATTGTCTGCCCTTCGACGGCTATAACACGCTTGACAAGCGGAGTACCCCCGTATGCGTCGGAGGGGGGCTGAAAAATGATAATATCGCCGTTTCCAGGGGTGTAAAACAGGTTAGACATTATGACCCTGTCGTTGTTATACAGCGTATATAACATTGAGCTCCCGTCAACGCCTATCTGTCTCCCAAAAAACACAAAGATGAATATACCAAATATGACCGCAAACACGACACACTGCAGCCAGTCAAAGAGCTCCATCTTTGTGATATCCGCTTTTTTATTCTTCTCTGTTTCGCCGGCGGCACCTTCATCTGTGAAGTTGACTTCTATCTCATGTCTTTCACTGTTGTCGTCCATCAAACGCTCCTCGTACTACTGAATTGTACATTTTGAAATATGAATTACGGGCGCAGCCCGACTCTGATTATAAACTAAATTAATAAAAGTAGCAAGTACGTGATTAAAAAACTAAGGCGGTCCGCAGACCGCCCTGTTTTTTAAAGCCTCTCTTTGACTTTTGCCTTTTTGCCTACTTTGTCTCGCAGATAATACAGCTTTGCTCTTCTGACCTTGCCTCGTCTTACAGTATCCACAGAAACTATGGTTGGCGAATGGACTGGAAAAACTTTCTCACATCCGACATTATAAGATATTCTGCGCACTGTGATAGTTTCGTTGATACCGCCGTGTTTTCTGGCAATTATCGTACCTTCAAACGCCTGGTTTCTTTCCCTGCTCCCCTCTTTTACACGCACTGTGACCCTAACGGTGTCGCCGACGTTCATGGATGGAAGTTCCGGCTTCATATATTGCTCGCTGAGCGCCTTTATCAGATCCATTGTGTAATCCTCCCTTCTATATGCTAAAACGTTCATGCTTCGAACTGAGCAGAGGACCGTCTCGTTTACACGCCAAGGGATTTTATCACACGCACCTGGCAAATGCAAGCATTATTTTAGGCATTAGACATTAAACATTAGCGTTGTAAACATTAGCATTACTGTTTTAGTGGTCAGTGGTCAGTGGTCAGTGACTACAGTAACACATTAGCAGATATTTAGCTGATCAACAGTAACGAATATACTATAACGGCTGCGACGGCGCGGTTGGCTTGACTGACTCCGTCGACAATAATACCCTCTTCCGTTTCCTCAGCCAAATGCCCTCTCAGCAGCATACCGTTTCTTTCGGCAGCAATAACGAACGGTTCCGCCCAGGCGCTCACGCCGATGAGTATAGGATCATCCGAAGCCGGCTCAACTTCTAACTGTCTTGCGCGTACCGCCAGAACTATCATCTCTTCCACCGTCAAGAGGCCGAACGGCATGAACGTGCCATCCGGATATCCCTGCGTTATCCCGGCGGCCGCCGCCCACAGCACCGCGTCATAATACCATGTTCCCTCAGCCACATCAACAAATTGTGAATTGTGAATTGTGAATTGTGAATTACTCTTCTCCGCTCTATAAAGCATAGTCACGAACATCCCTCTGGTCAGGCTGCCGGCCGGATCAAAGCTGTTATTACCCACGCCTGCCACGATCCCTTCGGCGGAAAGTAACTCTATGGCCTCTTTAGCCCAGTCAAAACCGTCCAGGTCATTAAACGGCACGGTTATCGTGATAGATGATATATCGCTGCTTTCCCTGCCGGGGCCGACAGCAATAGCTTTTAAAACCGTCGTTTCGCCGATCAGAAGCGGCGTGTTCAGTTCCGGCTGGAAATGGGTGGCGCTGATGTTGTACATGATACTTTCTACCGTGGGTTCAGAACCGTCAACCGTGTAGTATATCTTTACAGAGTTCATATTTTCGTGGCGCAACTCAAGGGTAAAACCGTCAGAGCTTTCCACGCTGTCGAAAGTTACTTCCGGCCATTTTTCCGGCGCTTCCGTACTGACCTCGATAGTTTGCAATAACCCCACAAACCAGGGATTGTTCTGCTCACTGAACGCGCGTTGTCCCATAATCAGCCTGAGCTCACCATCCTCAAGACTGTCAAATCCGTCTCTGCTGCTCTGAAGACCGATCATGACCGGGACAGGCGTCCGTTCCCCTTCAGTTGAGAAAGAGTAGCGCGGGGCATACAGCAACTCCTCAACTGTGAACTGACGCCGGTAACCGTCGGAAGCCGTGAAGGTTATAAGTTGAGCGGAGTCCTTCAAACCTGCCTGCTCCAACAGATACATAAGCGGCACCCCTGAAGCGTACTCCACCCTTTCCGTAGGAAAGTTATTGATCACAGAATAACGATGCAACTCAATGACGCTGTCAAATCCTTCCAGATCGGCACGGCTGAAAAAGATTTCCAGTTCCACACCATCGCCGAGGATAGTCAGATCCGCGACTATCGAAGTGCCTTCCGCGCCAGGCAAGATCATCAAAAGCACCGCCGCAATTAAAACAACGATCAAACAGTTTAACTTTTTCATACACCTACCTCCCTCTCAGCTTACCGTACTGTCAAAAATTACGATATCAAATCCGCTGAACCCTTGTAATTCCAGTGCATTTGGGGGATTTTGCCTTTACCCCCCTTTTGTTAACTCGTTTTCCCCTCTACGCCTGTCATGCCTGTCTCTGAAAGCCTTGTGTAGCAGGCGTTACAAGCATATAGGGCCAAAGGTTAGCATTGGTCAGTTTTCATGGAACATTTAACGCTACCCAGCTTACGCAACCGCGTAAGCTGAGCCTATAAATCTCATGAGTACAGCGGCAACCTCCGCTCTGGTTGCTCCGCCCCCGGGATCAAGATGTCCGCCCGGCCTGCCTGTTATCACTCCCGAACCGCAAGCCCATTGGAATGCGGATACGGCGTATTCGCTTATATTTTGAGCATCAGGATAACTCAGTATGTTGGTATCCTCGCCTATGGAGACGTCAATACCTTTCCACACACAGTAACGATGCATTATAGCCACCATCTGCTCCCGTGTGATCCCGTCATTCGGGCTGAAGCGGCCGCCTTCGTACCCGGTAACTATACCGTTTTCCGCAGCCCACCTCACCGCGTCATAATACCATGCGGATTCACCCACATCAGCAAATTGTGAATTGTGAATTGTGAATTGTGAACTGCTCCTCTCCATTCTGTGCAGCATAGTCACAAACTGCGCCCTTGTGAGTGAATCATCCGGGGCATACATCCTGTTGCCGCTTCCGTTTACGATACCGAGTTCCGCAAGGGGCATTATGTACTCCCTTGCCCAATGGTTGATCACGTCTCTGAATACGCCCATATTCCTGTCTACCGCGACTCCCCCGGCGGAACCGACATACAGCGCCCCATTTTTGAATGTGAGGTAGTATACATTGTCCAGTGTCACATTGTCATTCCATGCGGCCGTATCGCTGCTGTATTGATCTCCCGAGTGTTGCGGGTTTTGCTTATAGACTACTCCGCCTGTTGTTGTTCCGAACCACACGCCTTCAACCGGGTCTGCTGTGACGGCGCGTATCTCGCCCCTGTTTTTAAGTATATCACCTAAGAGTTCATCACCGGTGAATGACCTTTCGACCCTATACCCGTCGGCAGTCTTTATAACATAGTCGATCCTGCCCCCCACAGAGGTTGGCATATTTGCGAATGAGCCGGAACGGACTACCCATACTCCGCCGCCGTTGTCGATCGCAAAACTGCGTACCCAGGCGTCCGCCAGCAATGATGATTCGACAAGCTCGCTGTACTCGCCCGTGTATTCCTGCTTGAAGTTGATGTTGCCGTCTAAATCCATATGGACGTATCCGCCCTTGAATAGATCGTCCTGAGTACCTTCGCCGTCGGGATAGAACCCTACCCATAAACCTCCGTTTCCGTCGGACTTGATGACTCCCACAGAGTCCGCCGGGAGACCGTCAGCCTTTGTCCACGTTTTCCATGATGTGCCGTCATACCTTGTCAAACCAACTGCAGAACCGAACCAAACATTTTCTTTTTCATCGAGCTCGATCGCCTGAACATAATTATCGGGTATTTCATTGCCCTTTTCATACCATGTTATCGTTCCGCCGTTGAGATATCCTATGCCCCTGTTTTGCGTCATGTCGGTATAACTCGCGTTTTGCGTAAACCATAAACCTCCGGATTTATCCACGGCAACCGAGGATACGATGTCGGAACGTATTTCATTGACGGATTCAGTGCCATATACCGTCACCGCACCGAGGCTGTCTACATAAGCGACGCCGCCTCCGTATGTACCTACCCAGAATCCGCCGTTGCCATCGGGAACTATGCTCCTTGTCCCTGCAAACGGCAGCTCAACTCCGGCCTCATAGACAATAAATGCCGACTGAGGCTGCGTTTCCGTATCCGCCCCCACAACGATCTTATTTATCCACTTATTGCACCAGCCCGCATTATCGTTGACAATCAGTCTGAGAGGTCCGAAAGCGTTACTCACATTCGGGTCATAACCTGCGTCCGTCTCATTCGGTACGAGTGGGAGCCCGTTTTCCGCCGTCGATCCCTGAGCATAAGCGACAAGAACGGGTTTCCCGTTGACCCCTCTTTCCAGATCGGTTCCCGTAAGGGTAACTGCATACCCGTCAATGGCATACACTGTTATCTCCGATGTTGTAAGACCCTGCGAAAAGCCTATCGTCTGCAAAAGCTTATAAAGGTCTATCCCTTCAATAAAGACGGAGCCTCCCATCTGATACATATCATTAACCATGATGTTTTGCATCTCTTCGAGTTCCGCCACGGTATATATCATGCTCCTTGAAAGATTAGAGCCCGATATCTCCAGAGTATATCCCGCATATTGAAGGAAACTGCCGTACGAGTGTGTCCACCCCGTCGCTTCCGCTGCGACCACTTCGATCTTAGTGACGTTTGTGATACACTCATCCGCTGTTGCCCCGTTTATAACAAGACGCATAAGTCCGCCGTTGGCTGTTGTAAGAGGCGTACCCGCACCGCCGGATGTGATCCCGTATGCCAGTATCACACGCTTGGAAGGATCCTGCAGTTCCGCAACGGTGAGGGTCTTTTCCTGTCCCGCATCGTTTGATACGATTATCGAGGCCATTCTGGCAGAAGCGCCGATCGAAGGATCGTTAAGGAGCCTGAAAAGATCCAGCCCCCTGAATTCATTTGTCGCACCGCCGACGACGTATGTGCCGGTCACCATGTATCTCTGCCTTGTCTCAAGCGTGGAGATCGTCTGAATAACACCATCCGGATTTGTAATGGCGCCGGTGAACTCTATTGTCTGTCTCCCGTCCTCCTCATTGTGAGAATAGGGGTCCGCTTCGAGATTGACGACTATCTTGTTGATATTAAGTACGGCCGCCGTGTTGCTGCCGCTTGTCGTCACTCTTCCGGACGACCTTTCGGATTCTGTTTGCGCCCTGACAAACATCAGGGGGCCGCCGCTGTTCATTATCGGCTTCCCTGTCACGGTATCCGTTGTCACATACCCTGCCGAAGTCGTGTTTTGCACCAGAGGATAGCCGTTTTTAGCAAAAGCTACCATAGCCCCAAGACCCGATGTGCCGCGCAGGGAGTTAAACCCGTCTTCCCTGACGGCCTCCAGAGAAAATGTCGCCGCAGGTGAATCGCCGCCCGCCGCGTAAAGATCGACAGAACCGAGATATCCCGCCATTCCGATATCTTCAGACAGCAGATACCAGAGGTTAACGCCCTCGAAAAGGTCTTCAGTGATCCTGCTTCCGGACATGTTGTAAGGATAATACCCCTTTTCCTGCCGACCCTGCGTGTCCATATCGCGTTTTGAAACGCTGTAGAGAATATTCTCAAGCTCGGCAAGGGTGTATGCTTTTGTCGTCTTTGCGCCGGTCGTGCTGATTATCTCAACCGTGAGGGCATTTGGCACTGAGGCCATGCTTCTGTAAGCGGGGTTTTGTGAGTGCGTTGAATAGCGCACATCGTCCCCTACGTATATCTCCTGCGCCCTTTGCAGTTGAGCCGAACCGTTATTGTAGAAATACGCATAATTCTCAAGCGCCGAAGGGTTAGCGCGGTTCATTCCGTCCGTTTTTCCGAATATGACCTTGATCGGCCCTCCGTCATTTCCTAATCCTCCGTAAAAACCCGGAGTATCCGAATCCCGTACATACGGATAGCCGTTTACTCCGTAAGCCAGCAGCACCGGGTATCCTGTCATCACAGGATACCCGGTTGAATCCCGTGTCCATCGCCTTGCTTCGCTCTCCGTAAACGTCGGTTGGTATTCGTCTGTCGCGAGCTGCGCTCTTGTCGGCCGCGATGTGCCGATATCCAGCGGAGACTTTTCATAATAATAGAATAGCTGGGGATTAGCGAGCTGATACATTGAGAACTCCGCCGTCGTCCTGTAGTTGTCCCATGCGGAGAATGATACCAGCGTATTTCTGTCGTTTGCGTACGCGGACGCGCTGACTCCGAGCCTTTGTGTCAAAAGCGCCCAAAGCGACACACCCTCATATTCGTTTACATACCAATATGTCGTATTTGAAAGGCTGTACAGGTCGCGCCAGCCCAAACCTCCGGTTCTCGGTCTTCCTGACGCGTCATAATCGACCATAGCCGCAAGCTCGGCGACCGTATAGTTTACTTCGCGCCCAAGAACGGAGCCAGTGAGCGTAACTAAATACTCTGTGTTTGCCGGAACATCATAGGCTTTGTCCGTCGCCGTTGAATGTTTAAACCCCGGCTCGCCCGATCCCATCTGAATATATAGATAGGCGCAGCTCAAAAACGGTCCGGAACCAAGCGGAGCTCTGGTTCCCCCACTTCTAAACACAGTCGGGTCGTATACCAGCCGGATCGGCCCGTCCGCGTTTTCTATAGCCGGCACATATCCTGTCGCCCCGTCGTATACAAAAGGCGCGGTAGAGGTCCCATCGGACACGCCATAAGCCAGGAGAACGGGCTTTCCTGCCGCTGCAGCGGCTTTCAGGTCGGAATAAGCTATTGTCGCTATATCCTGCCTCCAACGGTTCTTAAAAGCGACTACGATATCTTCATCGGCTTTAACAATACTGCTATTAACAGCGCCGTCGACTATAGACAGTACGTTTACGCCCTCATATGTGAACGTCTTGCCCGCTCCGTTTACATATGAGCCTTCAGTTATGGCCGGTAATGTCACCTGAAGCTCCCGTATCGCTACAGGTGTTGTGGCTGTGACTCCCGGCCCTTCTACCGTCAGTGTTGCTCCGGTCAATGCGTCTATATTATAAGGGGCGGCATTTTCAATATGTTTATAACTCACGCCCTTTCTTGCGGATGTTATTGCAGTGATCATAGCTGAAGGCCTCTCGCCATCGCCGTGGAGGGTGAAAACGCCGTTTAGCGCACTGTTTGACTCTACTTCGCGGTATATGCCCTTCCATGAGGCCCCTTCCTGCGTTTCATATGCCAGTATATAATTATTGTCAATGAGTTCGCCGACCGTCATGCCCGACTCTGAGACAGAGAAATTATCCGCCGTCGCGAAAGTGACGACATGATCCCTGTTTACACCATCCAGCAGCGTCTTGACCGGAACGCCGCGAACCGTTACGGTCACTATTTCGCCCCTGCCCTGATATGTATATGTGCGCTGTGCCCGATCCATCATCAGGACTTCGGCCCGCGTATAGTTTCTTCCGTTTACGGTTAAAATAGCATCGGTCACGGCGCCGCCGCGAACCGTACTTACATTTCTGTTAAATAGCGGATTGTTCTGGTCGTCTACGCTCAACTGTCCCGCCATGACTGTAAGGGAGTTTAGCTCTTCAGTTACGGTTGGTACCGACGACGTGTTTCTTGCATTTGCCCAGGCAAGAATAGTAGGTACTTCAACTGCGTTTGCCGTACTGTCGGACAGGAACTCCGGGTAGAAATACCGGGGCTGATCAAAGCCTGTCGTATTAAGGGATCCCATGACATATGCAGCGCCGGGGTCAAAGGATATCGAATACCCGTCGGACGCTAAAACAGTCAGCCTGTCACTTGACGCGTCAAAAGCTGTATTGTCCAATAGCGCATTCAAAGGCACACCTGTCGCCCTGTAAAAGTTCTTAGTGGGAAAGGTGTTTATCGCGGAATATGAAAACGTGACCGGACCCAGCGCTTTTACCTCATCCAGCGTATATGACCGCTCATAACTGACATTATCCGCCGTATAGACGCCGTTATTGCCAATTACGCTCTTTCCCGTTATAACGACCATCGGCGTCTCCGTGACAAGACTGTCGGCCGCAGCAGCCGGCGCCGCCAAGGGCGGCAGCAGTGCCATAACAATTACCAGAACCATAATAAGAGCCGAAATACGTTTTACACCACCTGATATATACTTCATAATTGTCATCTCCTCATAATGCTGTTGAACAGACGCCGTGAACCACTATGAGCGGCTCACGGCGCTTCATGCCACTTTAAGATTCTAATTCCATGCGTTGAAAGCGCGGATCATGAATAACGCGGTTTGCTGGTTTTGCAGATTGTTGTCGGAACCGAATAATTCGGCGCTGACCCCCTGTGTAATTCCGCTTTCAGCAGCATATCCGATGTATATGGCCGCCCAGTCCGGCACATCCGTAAACGGGTTTTCCCCCTGCATCTCAACCCCTAAGAAAATCTCGGCTGAGCGCCCTATCATTGTCACGGCCGCAGCGCGCGTGAAAGTGGAATCAACCCCGAAAAGGTTATCGCCCAAACCTACGGTGATCTCAGCATATCTGAGGAATGTGACAGCCTGGCTGTCCGTATCATCAAACCCGCCTGTGGTTAGATCCCAGTCGTTTTCTTCGGCTAATTCGTCAATTGATTTCCCTGTGGCTTTCTCTATCAACAGTACCATCGCTTCCGCCGCCGCAAGGCGCGATGTGTCGTTTTGCCACCCTGCCAGGGCTACAGAGTCGGGTAAAAGTCCGGCGTTTAGCGCAGCAATGATCTCCGGCTGACTGTATTGAGGCGCGTCGCCGGCTTCAAAGAAATAGACCTCATTGACGGCGTGCGCTCCGCTGATATCATCGATCCAAAGCCTGAAAAGACCGACGCCTTCGTCTAACTGCCTGTAATAAGCTGTCCAATCATCCCCGTCTTTAACCTCATAGGCAAGTATTGCGTTTTTCCCGGCTAACTCAGCCTTTGTCATAGTGTAATCGGAAATGCGCTCCCAATTATCCACAGTTTGGAACTTTATCTCAGTTCCGTCGCTGACATCTTTCAGCAGATCAGCCACCGGTACGCCCCGTAATGTTGTACCGCTCGTGTGAGTGTGTTCCGCTCTCGGCATCAGCAAAATATCGGCGCGTGTGTATTCTTCACCAAGTACGGTCAGATCCACGCCTTCGACAGCGCCGCCGACTATCAATTTATTTACGTTTCTGGCATATAGGTTGCTGTTCACGTCCTCAACATTAGCTTGTCCTGCTAACAAGCGTAGAGACTGTCCGTCCGCATCTTCATTTGAGGTTGGGAACTGCTCCGGCGGTATTGGAGGCTCGTCCCGGTTATCAACGTTTCTCCAGGCCAGCATCGCACCGACAAGCTCAGCGTCACTTTCGTCGCTATCACCCAGATTGGGGTAATAATAACGTTCTACATCCATATTGAACGCCGATGCATAACCATCGGAAGCTACCATGTTTATCCTGCCCTTTTCAGTGTATCCGCTCATGTCCAAAAACGCCTCAAGATCAATGCCTTGTCCGCGATAGAACATTTTTGTCGCAAAGCTGTTTATTGAAGAGTACAGACGTTCAACAACAAAATCATCAAGCGCGCGCAGTTCATCCAGCGTATAGGCTTTCTCATAACTTACGTTTTCCGCAGAACCTCTGGCTCCTCCGGGTAATCCCTGCCCCGTAATGACCAGTGCGGGCTGCTCCGTTACCAGGCTGCCTTCACCGTCCGCCAGAACAACTGTAAGCAAGGATGTACTCATCATCAGGCATATAAGCACACATATGAGGCTCCGTCCGGTCTTTCTTAACTTAGATCTTTGCATCATTTTCTTTCCCCTTTCAGTTTGCAGGCAAAAAAGCCCTTCTCCCAAACTCGCTATACAACACAGAAACAGTTACCTACTTCCGCTGTTGCATCCGAAATTCGGAGAAAGGCTCGTCCACCATTCTCGCGATTAATTCAAACCTTGATTTCTTTCGTTTGTCATTTTACAGAAATTAACTATTTTTGTCAAGCATTGCCAAAATAAAATATATTTATTATAATAAGCGAAATGATTTTAAAAGAGGTGCTCAGACTTGACCCGGCTGCAAAAGGCTTTGAGGCGCTTTACCGTTAAGGATTTGATACTTATCGCCGCCATGGCGGCGCTTGGCATTGCGGTAAAGACCGTTGTGGGGCCGCTTGTCCGTTTTGTGAGTGCGCCGCTTATGATTCCGGGCGGGGCTCTGAGCGGCGGCGTGTACATGATGTGGCTTGTTATGGCTGCGGGCCTCACGGGAAGACGCGGCGCCGCGACTTTAGCGGGGCTGATACAAGCCATACTTGTAATATTTACAAGTATGGGTGGTTCACACGGACTGTTAAGCCTTCTGAGTTATACGCTGCCCGGCCTTGCTATCGACTTTTGGCTGATCATATCGCATCACAGGATATGCTGTCTGCCATGCGCGTTTATCTCGTGTATCCTCGCAAACATCGCGGGAACCATCGCGGTGAACCTGATTTTCTTCAGACTTCCGCCGATACCGCTTCTTCTCAGCTTAACGGCAGCCGCGTTTTCAGGCGGTTTTGGCGGTGTTCTGGCGTGGCATCTGCTGCAGGCGCTGAAGCGCTTCGATATTATATCCACAGGGGACAGGAGGCAGTGATCAGTTGTCAGTGGCCAGTGGTCAGTAGACGGGGGTACTGGAACGATAACGGGGGGAGGTGAGTTATGCGGGTTGTTGATGTGAAAAATCTGACTTTTTCCTACGACGGCGGTAAAACCTTGTTAAGTGATATCAGCTTTTATGTTTCCGCTGGGGAAGTCTTTGTGATCGCCGGACTCTCCGGCTGCGGAAAAACCACTCTTTGCCGTATTATATGCGGCATTATCCCCCATGCTGTGAAAGGTAATATAAGCGGTGAAATCTCTGTTATGGGTGTAGATCCTGCGGATGTCAGTCTGCCGCAGGCTTCCCTGAGCGCGGGGATGGTGTTCCAGGATGAGGACAGCCAAATCGTATGTACGACGGTTGAGGACGAACTGGCTTTTGGGCTTGAAAACCATTGCGTTCCTTCGGATGAGATTCGCTCTCGCGTTGACGAGCTTCTTACAGAGTTTGGGCTTAGCGAACTAAAGCTGGAAAATCCGTCCAAACTGTCCGGCGGTCAAAAAAAGCTGCTCAACATCGCTTCGGTTTTGGCGCTCTCGCCGCCGGTCCTGATTTTAGACGAGCCGTTTTCCGGTCTCGACGAAGAAGGGCGCATCCTTGTGCGGGAGGCGATAGAAAGACAGCGGAACCTGGGCCGCGCGGTGATGATAGTCGAGCATGATTTAAAACAAGCGGCATTTGCCGACAGATGGCTGCTTCTTCACGACGGCGTAATTGCAATAAACGATACGCCGTCAGTTATTTTAGAGAGAGAAAATCTTTTAAAGGAATTGAACCTGAGACCATGATAAAAGCAGAAGGAATCACATACAGCTACAAAAACAGCGCAGTACCCGCACTTTCTGATTTTTCCGCACATTTTGAGCGCGGTGAGATTGTCGCCGTTCGCGGCTCAAACGGCTGCGGCAAAACAACTTTTACCAAGCTTCTTGTCGGTATACTGCGCCCGGCTGCGGGGCGTGTACTGATATGCGGCGCGGATATCTGCGGGCTTGATTTATTTGAGATCGGGCAGAGGGTGGGCTATGTTTTTCAAAACCCCAGCCGTCAACTGTTCTGCGATACGGTATTCAACGAAGTGGCTTACGGACTCCGGAATATGGGGCTTGATGATGACCAGACAAAAGAAATATCAGAGCATTATCTTGATTACTTCGATCTGACCGATCATCGTGAGAGCTATCCCGGCAAGCTCAGCCACGGGGAAAAACAGAGGCTCGCTCTGGCTGCCGTTTTAGCCCTGGGTACGGAGTATCTTGTTTTGGACGAACCGACATCCGGCCTTGACGTCCTAAGACAGCGGGAGTTGGGCGATATGCTGCTCAAAGTGAAACACGATTTAAGCTGCGGCGTTGTGTTTGTCAGCCATGAGGCGGATTTTATCTCCCAATTTGCAGACAGGGAGTTGGTGATGCCGCGATGAAACTGCATCGTATTGACCCGCGCGTAAAACTGATCATGCTCATTGGGATATCCACCGCAGCGCTTTTTTTAGGCAACCCGATGCCTCTTATTTTGCTGCTTGCCCTGACATCTCTTATCCTGCTGTCCGGCGGTATCGGGCCGGGTATGATCTGGCGTTGATTACGCGGTGTTTTTGCCCTTATAGTCACACTGTTTCTTTTACAATGCCTTTTTAACCGGAGCGGCGAGCCGCTTGTCTTTTTATCGGGACTTACTCTTGTAACTGACGCCGGATTTGAAGTTGCCGTTTTGGTCAGTCTACGGCTGCTCATCATTATACTCAGTGCACTTATAGTATTAAGCGGCCGGCTCCGGGACTATCTTCTCGCGCTTACGCAATGCAAGATACCTTATGAGATCGCCTTTATGGTGCTTATAGCTTTCCGCTTCCTTCCAATACTGCGTGAAGAAGCGTTGGATGTTTTAAACGGCGCACAAATGCGCGGTTTAAAAATCAGAAAGACCGGCCTAAAAAACAAGGCCGGAGCATATATCAGTATAATGCTGCCGGTCGTCGCCGGCGCCGTCCGCCGTGCGGAGCAAACATCCGTAGCCATGGAAGCGCGGGGTTTCAGGGCATATGAGCAGCGTACAAATATGCGCAAACTGAAGCTGAATGCCGGAGACATTATCTACACCGCGCTTTTCTGCGCCGCCCTGTCCACAATTATTATTACAGCCTATATCACGTTCTGATATCTACAGCCTCCAGATACTTACACCAACGCTGAGCAAACCGCGAGCCGCGTATGACCATCATAAACGGTCCGTAGCCGCCTTCGCTCTGCGTTTTTAATATCTCGCCATCCATGGCATAACATATATATATGCTCTCCGTACTCAAGACCTCCGCCGGGTTCAGAGGCGATAAATAGCCGTCAAGACCGGAAACGACCAAATGTGATGCGCCCGCCAGATCAAAGCCAAAAGCCTCAAGCAACAGACGAAGCTCAATGCCGCGTAGCGTGACCTCACGCGATACTCCTGCGCTGGTAGCCATATTCGTAACAAACTCCTGCGTCTGCAAGTCCAGCAACTCCTGCAACCCAACGACCGCCGCATTTTCGCCGTTTATCCGTATTTCAAACTGACGATTTTCCTCCAAAGCCCGCCTGAGCTCCCTATCACCCACATTCAAAAGCGCAAACACCAGCATCGCAGCAAACAGCAACGCAAGAACAACATAAACAACCCTATTCTTTATCTCCCTCTCGCTCCTCTCCCTAAGCGGCGCAGTGGTCAGTGGTTAGTGGTCAGTGGTCAGTCCGTTAGTATCATAATTGTTTTCTGCATTGATCCTATTCCGAATTCCGAATTCTGCATTATGCATTATGCATTATGCATTGTTACTTCCCCCTGCGCTTAAACAGAGCGAACAATTCTTTCCGATACATGCGCATATTTATCCCAAGATGTACGGCGGCAAAAAGGCACAAGACCGTGCCGATCAAAGTGTGGGCGTTTCGCAGTACATGACGCGAAAATCCCAAAATCACCCCTGTTTTACCAAAATAGAGCATAGCGCCAGTGAGCGCCAAAAATATCACGATCAGCAGCAGAAGGGTTGATATAATAGCTTTAAATGCAAGTTTTTTCATTGAGCTGCATCCTCATTTTCCAGAACGATCTCCAGCAAATAGTTGGTAAAACGCTGACCGAAAAAATCATCAAGAACAACAATGCGCATGGCACCGGGCTCACCGTTTTTCCGAGGCAGCAGTTCACCGTTATCCTCATACATAACGTATACGTTATTTTCGGCCCGAACCTCATCCATGCGGATGCCCGAAATAAAGCTGTCAACACCGACGGCCAGTACCCAGCGGTAATGCTCAACGATCCCAGGGTCAACCTGCCCAAGCACGTTTGATAGCAGCGTGCCGCGAAAATTGTGCTGCGTGACCCCTGCGGAGGAATGTATGCTTAAGGTGCGCCGTACAGACGGCAGTGCGCGGATATCCTCGATATTCACCTCAGCCAGCACTACCCCATAAGCGCGTATGGCAAGGCTTCCCGTCTCCACAGGACCGTCGCCCTGCCCCGGTTCGAAGCGCACCATATATGGCACGTCTCCCGCTTCCTCCCCCAGAATAAATTCCCGATATACTCCGAACGCCGCGTTCACGCCGTTAATGACGCCCTCCGTCGTGACGGTCGCGCCGGTAATAGCAACGATCTCATTTTCGCAGTTCGCACGGAGACGTACGAGCGTCATATACTCATGCACCGATTTTTCTGCAAAGCGCCCGACAAACCAGGCGCTTTCCATATCACGCACATAATGCGGTGTTTCGACATGTTCAACGATGCGCAGACCAATGTTTTCATCCTTTTGACCGTCTATGACCAGCGCTATTTTTATCGGCCCGTTATACGCGACGGGGCTGACAATAAACGCGTACAGATCACCGCTTTTAAAGACCTTGTCAACAGCCCGGAATTTTGAGGCACGCCCCCCTGACAAAGCTGCGTCAGTTATATCTTCAAAGTTCGCGGCGTCCGCCCCCGATATGGACGCTATTGCGCTTAGTTCTGCGACAGTCAACTCGTTGCTTTTACGATTACAGCCGAAAACCGCCGCCAGGAGGCATATCAGCAATACGGCGACAACCAACATCTTATGCATATCAGCTCTCCGATACCAGACGTATTCTTATAAGATCGTCTATATCCGGATAATCGTATCCGTCCTTCCACAGCACTCCGCCGCCCCCATCCGGAAGCGGAACGAGAATTGCGCCTGAAAGCTCCCCGCCGGAAACCAGATAGCGCTCTCCCGCTGTACCGATAAGTTCAAAATTTGCCGCTCTCACAGCACCGACCTCAACCTCATACAAAACTTCATCCAACGGAACGCCGGCTTGCCCGCGAACTGTTTCGGTATCCATGTATTCCGTAAGCATATACGGGAAAACGGCTGCGTCCGCACCGGTAGATATCCATGCGATTTTTTGTACGTTCATGCCCAGTTTGATGTACGGTGTAACATTTGTCGGCGCGTCCTCACCGTCAATTTTAATGTAATAACGCGACTTTACCATGTTCATAGCCTCGTTTTTCTTAAAACCGTCTGTGGATTTCATGGTGAAAAATGTCCGGCTGTCCACATGGTCGAGGCGGGAAAAGAGCTGCTCTAAATCTATTGCGTTATCCTGAGAGCCGTAGTATTCGTATTTGACCGGCTCTATGCCCGCCGTGAGGTTATTAAACACCCACACGTTAGTTATGTTTTTGCCCGGAACCTCCTCATAAAGGACTATCCTTGCTATCTGCTTGACCCAATACGGGCCGAACTGTCCCGGCACGGCCGCCCGCACCGGTCCTGTTTCCGCATCTAACACCGCAACCCCGTCTACGACCACTGCCAGCAGGAGATCAGGCGTTACGTCAAGCACCTCGCGTGAAAACAGGCAATAGTAACCGTCGTGCCCGATCATGGCAAGACCGCCATAGCCGCCCAGATCACCGCCGGCCAGCGCGATAACATCTTCAAGCAGCGGGCCGGACATATGATACCGTTCTTCAAGTCCTGTTGTTCTGCTGTAAACGGCGTCTACCTCATGCTGCGGCAATGTACGCAGCTCGGAAACACTGATCTCGGCGACGCCGCCGCTGAGCTCACGGATACCTTCGATCTGTATTGTCTGCGCTTCATAAGCCTCATCGCCGCCTTGCGTTGCATTGGTCGCGGGAACAGTGGCTTCGCCGCATCCCACGAACACAATAGCTATGCAGATAATCAATACCGCAGATAAACAACGTCTGAAAACGCTCATATACGCCTCCCGATATTATGATACCGGTGTAAACTCAAAAACGGCGATCTCGCTGT
>Ga0099364_10004234_pt1 | contig 21816 bp, 19 predicted proteins | sample TergutTh196P3_FD_73070 | JGI IMG/M metagenome (GOLD analysis project Ga0099364, IMG submission 73070) | Microcerotermes parvus P3 segment gut microbial communities from Pointe-Noire, Republic of the Congo - Th196 P3 | ecosystem: Host-associated > Arthropoda: Insects > Digestive system > Gut ... | reverse complement strand
AAAACTTTCAGTTAATCAGTTAAATAAACTTGCCGCAGAAATACGGGAAACAATTATTTCTACTGTAAACAGGAATGGAGGGCATTTAGCATCCAATCTGGGAGTTGTAGAATTAAGCATAGCTCTTCACATTGTCTATAATACCCCCCAGGATAAGATAGTATGGGATGTAGGACATCAGTGTTATACCCATAAATTGCTAACAGGCAGATACAAAGATTTTTCCACATTGCGTCAATCCGGCGGTCTTTCCGGTTTTCCTAAAAGCGCAGAAAGCCCCCACGACAGCTTCGATACAGGTCATGCCTCAACTTCAATTTCCGCCGCTTTAGGCATACTTGCAGCCGAAAAAATCACCGGCTCAAATATGCGTTCGGTTGCGGTAATAGGAGACGGAGCTCTTACCGGGGGACTTGCATTTGAAGCCCTCTCCCATGCGGGACAGCTGGAACTTCCCCTTGTGGTTATTCTTAACGACAATAAAATGTCTATAGGGCACAATGTTGGAGGAATTTCCAAGCACCTTTCCCGCCTTTCGTTAACTCCCAGGTATCAAAAGTTCAGGCATGCCGTAGATAATACAGTTCAGAAAATTCCCTTTATGGGGGACTTTCTTTTTATGCTTATGGTAAGGTTTAAACGTGCTGTAAAGGCAATTTTTTATGTAGACAATTTTTTTGTTGATCTGGGTTTTGAGTATGTGGGACCCATAAACGGCCATAATATCTTTCAATTAATACAGGTAATTAAGGAAGCCAAGAGCCTTAATAAACCTGTTGTTGTTCATGTAAGTACAAAAAAGGGCAGGGGATATAACTCTGCCGAAGAAAACCCAAGTTCATACCACGCTGTGGCAGCTCATGGTAAGCCGCTTTTAAAGAATACTTTTACCGGTGTTTTCAGCGATGCCATAATTAAGGAAGGTAAATCGGATGAGCGCCTAACGGTTATTACTGCCGCAATGGAAGACGGTACAGGTTTAGCGGAATTCAGGAAGCAGTTTCCAAAGCGTTTTTTTGATGTAGGAATAGCAGAGTCTCATGCTGTAACTTTTGCGGCAGGTTTGGCTTCCCGTGGTTTACGTCCTGTTGTTGCAATTTATTCAAGTTTTTTCCAAAGGGCACTCGATCAGGTGATACATGATGTTTGTTTGCAGAAGCTGCCCGTTATTTTTGCACTGGACAGAGCCGGTCTTGTAAGTGATGACGGCGCTACCCACCAGGGAATTTACGACATAAGCCTTTTCCGCTCTGCCCCCTCACTTAGAATACTCTGCCCGGCCGGGGACGAAGAATTGCGCCTAATGCTAGGCTGGGCTTTAAAACAGGATTTTCCTGTCCTTATCCGTTACCCCAAGGCGGAATGTCCCCATGGCGACCCTGCTTTTTCTTCTCCAATTACAGAAGGAAGGGGAGAGTGGATACTGCGCGATAAAATAAACAGCAAAAAATGCATAATGTTTACCGGGAGCCTTTACCGGGAGGCGCTTGAAGCTGCATCCATACTAAAAAGCCGCGGTATAGGTATGGATCTGTATAATCTTAGATTTCTTAAGCCCATAGATGAAGATTACCTTATTGATATTTTTTCTTCGTACACTGACATAATTATTGCGGAAGAGGGGAGCATAGAGGGATCTTTTGGTGAATATGCTGTAAAGCTCTCGTCGCAAATGAACGCCCCGCCAAAAATTAAATTACTGGGAATAAAAGAAAAATACAGCTCCCTTGGAAGCAGGGAAGAGCTCTTAAACTGGAATGGACTTGATGCTAGAGGGTTAAGCCGTTTTGATTCGTGAATTATCTTTTAGTAAAAATGCCCTTGTAATGGCTATAGTAAACTGTAACAAGGATTCTTTTTATGCACAATCCAGAGCGCTAAACAAAGATGCCGTAAACAAGGCGCTTAATGCAGAAAAAAATGGTGCAGATATAATAGATTTTGGATCTGAATCCTCAAGACCCGGTTCATTTTATATAAGTGAAGAAGAGGAACTTGAAAAGCTGATCCCTGTTATAGAAATGTTCAGAAAAAAATCTTCCCTGCCTGTTTCGGTGGATACAAGAAAAGCGGCCGTTGCCCAAGCTGCCCTGTATGCCGGTGCGGATATAATAAACGATATTTCAGCTTTAGCCGATGATAAAAATATGGCATCTGTATGTGCAAAAAGCGGAGCCTGGGTCGTATTAATGCATAAGAAAGGCGAGCCGCATTCTATGCAGGATAATATACATTACGGGGACCTTAAGGAAGAGCTTAAAAGTTTTTTTTCGTTTAGGGTAAAAGATGCCATTAATTCGGGAATCTCCCCGGAAAAGATAATTCTTGACCCCGGTATAGGTTTTGGAAAAAGTCTAAAGAACAACCTTGAAATCCTGTCCTGCCTTGATGAAATCTTTAGTAAGGATTATCCTGTACTTGTAGGACTTTCAAGGAAAAGTTTTATAGGCGAGCTCTGCGGCAGGGAAGGAGAAAAGCAGGATATAGATGAAAGACTGCCCGGGACTCTTGCAGCAAACAGTATGGCAATAATAAAAGGAGCAAAAATTATCAGGGTTCACGATGTAAAAGAACATGCAGATTTGGTCAAAGTATTACATGCCATAGGTAAGGGCTGAATTTGATGGGTATATTTCAAAACCTCAATATAATTTATACATTTATAAGACCTGTCCTTGATGTGGCAATATTGGCCTTTTTACTGTATAAGGCATGGGATCTCCTTGCAAGAACACAGGCAGTCCAGCTAATAAAAGGCGCCGGTTTACTTTTGCTTGTCTATGGCGCTGCGGCTCTTTTAAACCTTTCCACCCTGGAGTGGCTTTTAACAACAATTGCTCCGGGACTAATAATTTCCATAGCCATAGTTTTTCAGCCTGAACTAAGGAAAATTTTTATACGTCTTGGACAGACTGAGCTCTTTAGTCCCGGAGTAAAAACCGGCCTTGGTTCCCTTGACGCCGTTGTAACAGCAGCGGAAATGCTTTCCAGAGAGAAAAGGGGCATGCTCATCGTTTTTGCAAGAAGAACCAATATAAGGAATGTAATAGACACAGGAACAAGGTTAAATGCCGATATTTCTTCCACTTTCATTATGACCCTCTTTAAATTTGATACCCCTCTGCACGACGGTGCAATGGTAATTCAAAACAACCGTATAGCTGCAGCCGGCTGTCTTCTCCCTCTTTCTGAACAGCAGGATATAAAAAAAAGTTTTGGAACGCGGCACCGCGCGGCTCTGGGTATGACTGAGCAGTCCGATGCAGTTGTCATGATAGTATCAGAAGAAACAGGCGCTATTAGCCTTGCCTTTGACGGTATGATCTTCTACGATCTGTCCCCTTCCGAAATAAGTTTAAAGGCAAGAGAACTTATAGATAAAGGTGTTAGGCGCCAGGAAAATGAAAAGTATGAAAGCCTTGAGCTGGAGGAAGACAATTGAACATAAGGCGTTTATTCACAAAAGCACTGGAAAACTGGCCCATAAAAGTTCTTTGTATAGTTATTGCCATAGTGCTCTTTATCTTTCACAGGATGAGCCTTTTGGAAACAAGATTTTTTTCCCTGCCTCTTAATATAGAACAGTCAGGCGCCATGATGCCTTCCAATACATATCCAAGCATTATAAGGGTAAGTGTCAGGGGAGAGCCAAACAGTATATATTCTGTAATGGAAAGCGATATTGAAGTATATGTAGACATGTCAAATTACCAGAGCCGCGGCACTTATACAATACCTGTTCAATGGCGTACAAGAAGTGTAATACATGGAATTGATGCCCTGGAAATTACAGTTGAACCTATGGAGATTTCTCTGGTTCTGGATCAAAGAATAAGCAAGGTAGTGCCTTTGGTGGCAAACTTCAGGGGTAATATAGATACAGGTTATACAATGAGTTCCTTTTCACTTTCTCCTGATCATGTAATTATAGATGGTCCTCTTGAAATAATGGCAGGGATAAATGAGTTATACACTGATATTATTGATCTTGGCGGACAAATAAGTTCATTTACCGAAGTTGTGCATATTGTTAATTTAAACCCCCTAATCGCGGCAAGGGGAGAGGGAAGGGTTGAGTTTAACGCAACCATAACCAGGGTAGTTCCTGTTAGGCGCATAAACATGGTGCCTATTTCGCTTGGCGGTCTTGAGAGCGGTCTAAGAGCCGAAATTGACATATTTTATGCCAACTTAAATCTTGAAGGAGACAATCAGGAGCTTATTGACGCTTTTGTTTTGGAAGAAGATTTTGTCCGTATTGACTGTTCCGGAATTCATGATGCAGGCACCTATATACTAAACCTGCAAACAGGATATGTGCCGGGAATAAGTTTTTTAACTGAGCCTCACGAAGTTACAGTGCGTATTTATCCGGAGGATGAACAGTGATAACAGGTATAGGTATAGATGCAGTGTATGTAAAGCGCATGTATGCATGGCTGTCAAAACCATCCCTTATGGAAAGATTTTTTCACCCCGAAGAGTTATCCTCTGCCCTTGATAGAGGCGATGGAGCTGCTTCTTCACTTGCAGCACGCTTTGCAGCAAAAGAAGCTTTTGGCAAGGCCCTTGGTTCAGGCCTTAGAGGCATAGTATTAAAAGACATAATGGTAAAAAATAAAGAAAACGGTCAGCCGGAAATTGTTTTGTTTTCGACTGCCCTAAAGGCACTAAATAAAAACAGTGCAAATAAAATTCATCTTTCTTTAACCCATGAGAAAGATAACGCAATGGCAATGGTGGTATTGGAAAATGTCAAAACTTAGAGACAGAAAGTCAAAGAAAGAAAATGAAAGGGAAGCAAAAGTTTCATTCCAGTCAAAAGAGGAGTATTGCTGCCCTGTATGTGACACTGTGTTTAACAGGGAAGAAATGCTCTCAGGTTCCGGCAGGCTTATTGCAGGAGACCTGACAGATGAGCTCCATCGTCTTTACGAACCCTCTGTCAGGTATGGAGAAGTCTATCCTTTAATTTACATTGCGACAGTGTGTCCTGAATGCTGGTTTGCCGGCATAGACAGAGACTTTACAGATCTCCCAAAGGCTGCAAAAAAGAAAATAGAAGATGATAAAATAGACAGGATAAATGATACAAGTTTAATTTTCCCCGGAATAGATTTTTATAAGCAAAGGAATTTATTAAACGGTACAGCCTCCTTATACCTTCTTATCAGGTGCTATGAATTTTTCCCAAAGGAATCTTCGCCTACCATAAAACAGGGAATTGCCGCTTTAAGGACAGGCTGGATGCTGGAAGAAATGGATAAAAAAATTCCCAACCAGCACTATGACTGGCTTTCCTTGCTCTTTAAGAAAAAGGCCAATTATTTTTACAATGAGGCAATAAGACGGGAACAAAACGGCAGGGAAACATTGTCGGGCTTAAAAATATTTGGTCCGGATACAGATAAAAATTACGGTTACGAAGGTGCACTCTACCTGTCCGCACTTCTAAAAGTTAAATATGGATTCAGGGATGATCCTGAACTCCGTGTTCCTTCCCTTGGAGAGGCAAAAAGAACCATAGCCAGGATATTTGGAGTAGGGAAGTCCTCAAAGAGCAAACCGGGTCCCCTTTTGGAACATGCCAGAGCCCTCTACGACAGCATTAACAAAGAATTAAATGAGAACGACTAGTTCAAAAAGAAATATTAAGTTAACGCTGTCCTATGACGGCACTGATTTTTTTGGCTGGCAGCGGCAAGGTACTTTACATGCAAAGGAAAGGACAGTTCAGGGAACCATAGAAGAGGCCTTGAAAAAAATACACAAGGAAGAAGTAGCGCTTAACGGTGCAGGCCGCACCGATACGGGAGTTCATGCGGCATCCCAGGCTGCAAATTTCCAGACAAACATAGGTTCCATGGAGAGCCGCAATTTTGTTTCTGCCTTAAACAGCCTCTTGCCCAATGACATTAAAATCCTTAATGCAGAAGAAATGTCACCGGATTTTCATGCACGCTTTGATGCAAAATCAAGAACATACCGCTATTATTTTATCAACAAAAAAGAAAGCTATCCCTGGGAAGAACGCTATGCCCTCCCTATAAGGCGCAATGTTGATATTACATTATTAAACTCCTATGCAAGACTGCTTCGTGGAGAAATGGACTTTAATACTTTTGCCGCAAGCGAAGACAGGGAAAAATCCACATGCCGTTACATAAAAAATGCTGTTTTCTATATTGAAAATCATAAAATTATTTTTGAAATTACAGCAAATGCCTTTATGCGCAAGATGGTACGCTCCATTGCCGGCACCCTTATGGATTTTGAAGCAAAAGGCCTTGAATCAGAATATTTAAAGGATGTACTTAATTCAGGAGATCGCTCCCTTACAGGACCTACTGCTCCCCCTCAGGGATTATTTTTGTGGAAAGTAGATTATGACTCTATTCTTTAAAAAATATAGTTACTTTTATCGAAATTTTTTGTTATTATTATGTATACATAATTAAGTCGGAGATAAAATGGAAAATGGAATTTTTTCCTGTAAAACAGGCGATTTTGAAGTTTTCATGCTTGTAGAAGCGGAGAGGGAAGGAAGCACAAATATACTACCCTCGGTAACAGAGGAAATACTTAAGAAGTATATCCCTCCCCAAGGCTTTATGCATGGCTGCAATGCCTTCCTTGTAAAAAGCCAGGGCAGTAATATTTTAATAGACTGCGGAACGGGCATGGACGATATAATCATCAATAAGATGGGATCTTTGGGTGTAGAACCCGGCGACCTTGATACAGTGCTTATAACTCATCTTCATGGGGATCACATAGGCAGTTTATTAAAGGGCGGCTTTGTAAACTTTCTTAATGCAAAGCTATACCTTGATGCAAAAGAGAAGGAATTTTTTACCAATACTTCGCGTAACAACACTGCGTCAAAAACCCTGGATTCTTATGCACCCAGGGTAAAAACTTTTGCGGCAAGTCCCCTGGGCTCTTCCTATAAGGAGATAGTCCCCGGAATTTCTCCCATTGCCAATTACGGCCATACCCCCGGGCATACAGCTTACCTAATAGAAAGCAAGGGCGAAAAGCTCCTTATTGCAGGGGATTTTCTGCACATAGCTCTTATACAGTTTCCTCACCCTGAATTTTCTGCCACGTACGACAATGACAAGGAAGAGGCAGCCGCATCCCGGAGGGAAATTTTAGACTATGCTGCGAAAAATAAAATACCATTGGGCGCAATGCACCTTTCCTACCCCGGCATAGTTAATGTTATAGCTTCGGGCAGCGGCTACAGTTTCGAAGCTCTAGAGTAGTCTTGAACCCTTTGTTATTAATGTCTATTATAGACAGAGTAGCTTCCTTAAGCCTTTTGTCCGGGTTTAATCCCGGATTTATTTTAATAAGTTTTGGATGTGTATTATGAAAGCTTTTTTATTAACGGTAATTCTCATTATGTGCATGGTGATATTCCCTGCCTGCGAAGACGATCAGCTTACAACAGATTATAATTTGGACAGGGATACAAGTTATGCCCTTGGAATGTTCATGGCAGACTTTATTACCAACCAGTTTGGCTTTCCCTATATGAGCTTTGATTACGATGCCTTTAGGGACGGATTTAGGGCATATAACGAAGGAACCGAAACCCGCCTGTCCTACCAGCAAATGATGGACAGTTTAAATTCACTTATTATGATGATAGAAGCCCAGGAGTACGAAGAGTTCTTCCTTGAAGGCGAAGCTAACCATATAGCCGGTCTTGAGTTTCAGGCAGAGAACAGGTTAAGAGCCGGAGTAAGTGTCACATCTTCCGGTCTCCAGTATGAAGTTTTAATAGAGGGAATGGGTCCCAGACCGGGCCCCTTTGATGATGTACTTGTTCATTATGAAGGAACCTTTATAGACGGCAGTCTTTTTGACAGCTCCTACCTCCGTAACCAGCCCCTTCCCCTGAATCTTTCCCTGGTCATACCCGGCTGGTCAGAGGGCGTACAGTTAATGCCTGTGGGAAGCACCTACCGCTTTGTCATCCCCTCTCATCTGGCATACGATCAGGGTTTCCCCGGAGAATTCCCTGCCAATGCAACTTTGATTTTCCTTGTTGAGCTTTTGGAAATTCTGCCTCCGCAAAACTAGGGAATATTAAAGCGTAATGAAAAAATTACTATTTTTTATACTGGGCTTTTTCCTGCTTCTTTCACCTCTTGCCTTAAGCTATGCTCAAAGTACGGAAGAGCCTGAGTATATCCTGGATATAGAAAGCTCCTACTCTTTTGGGATGTTCCTTGCGCGCTTCATGCTGGAACAGTTTGATATGCCCTATATGCTTTACAACTACCAATCCTTCATGCAGGGCTTTGAAGACTACAACGAAGGAAGGGAAACCCGCATAAGTTTTGAACGTGCCATGGAAAATATAGATGCAGTGGTGGATCTAATAAATGAGCGCGAAAGAATACTCATGGAGGCAGAGGGAGAACTTAACAGGGAAAGGGGTGCCGTCTTTCTTGCGCAAAACGGACTAAGGCCCAATGTAGTTACAACGGCTAGCGGTCTTCAGATAGAGATGATACGCGAAGGCACAGGGGACTATCCAAACATAGACGATGTAGTAACAGTTCACTACCACGGCACCCTTATAGACGGCAGGGTATTTGACTCTAGTTACCAGTATGGTGAGCCTCTTACCTTCCCACTGGACAGGGTCATAGCCGGCTGGACAGAAGGCATGCGCATGTTAAGGGAGGGTTCAAGGGCCATACTCTACATACCCTCCGAACTTGCTTATGGTGAAATGAGTATGGGCGCAATAAGCCCACACTCTGTTCTGGTTTTCGAAATAGATTTCCTTGAAATAGTCCGTTAATTATAGCTGCCCATGAAGTCTAAGCGGCAAGGCTGCTTTTTTACTTCACGGTCTACTGTAGTGCTCTTTGATTATAGACATTAGCGGGTTCTCATTTATCTTGACAGTTTCCTTTTCACGCAGCGCATTCTCTATGGAGTCGGATGCGTGGGCTGTGTTAATCATAACATTACTGCCAAATTCCCTGCGTATGGTTCCGCGCGGCGCTTCCAGGGGGTCAGTGGGTCCCAGCACATCGCGTATCTTCTGTATGGCATTAATTCCCTCATAGAGTATGATCATGCACTTAACTTCACCGGGCTCATCTTCAAGACCCTTGGGGCAGTTGCCCGGTCTTCTTCCGCTCATATACTCAACTATGTCATTAAACTGCTCTGTGGCATACTTGATGCCAAAACTTTCGCTCAATGCATTTTCTGTTTTTTGATCCAGTGATACTTTAAATTCCCTCTCTAAAATTTCCCTTGCCTTTTGTCCGTACACAGGGGCAAGTTTCTCCTTTAGTTTATCATCAACAGAAGAGTAAAAATCCAAAGCCTGGTTTAAGGAGAAGCGGAATATCTTTGTGGCAACTATTCTAAGACCTGTTCTGGAAAACATATCCATAACAGAGCCTGGCCTGCCTGAGCTATTCTCCCAGTTATCCGGCTTTATTATTACAAGGGATTCCTCAATTACTGAAGGGTCGGGGTACTCAATATTTCTTACTATGTTTTCCTTGCCTTCAAGAAATTTGGCAAAGAGCTGCAGATCCTCATCGGCTTCGTGCTGGCGGCGCGGGGTAAGTACAGCCGGCTCAAAATAGTATATCTCCTCGGGGTTGTCCTTGGAAAAAATCATATCAGCATAGGTGTCTCTAATGGTTTCGCCCAAAAGTGCATCGACCTGTACATTCTGGGGGTATATATGCCCGCAGGCATTAAGGAGCTGCTCGCAGGGATTCTCCCCCCTAAAAAGTAGCAGCATGGTTCTGTGGGGTCTTCCCTTTCCCGGGGCAACTACATTTTCTATGTAATCTGCCAGGAGCATTAACTGGTTAGACGGCGCCCTTATGCGTAAACTCTCTGCATAGATCTTGCATGTTTCGTTATCCGGCGCAAAAATCTGGGCGCCTACAAGCTCAAGGTTGGTTCTGGATAAAAGCCGGGACATAACTCCGCCTGTCCTGCTTTTTGCAATGGTGTGTGGTGTAAAAATTACGTAAGATAAATCCTGTTTCATAAAGTTCTTTTCCTTCTTTTCCTTTTTTTCCCGTGTTTATAGGAAAAATATAAATTATAAAGGACTTTTCATCTAGTACCCCATTACAGTACAATGGATGAATGTTAAGCAGCATGCGGAATATAGGCATTATGGCTCATATAGATGCCGGTAAGACTACAACGTCCGAAAGAATACTCTACTACACAGGCAAAAGCCACCGCATAGGGGAAGTGGACGACGGCGAAGCCATAATGGACTGGATGGAGCAGGAGCAAGAGAGGGGAATTACCATACAGAGCGCCGCAACAACCACCTACTGGCAGAGAAGGGGAGTAAAATATCAGATTAACCTGATAGATACCCCGGGTCATGTTGATTTTACTGCCGAGGTAGAAAGATCCCTGCGCGTGCTTGACGGTGCAATTACCCTTTTTGACGCAGTACGCGGGGTGGAGCCCCAGACAGAAACCGTTTGGCGCCAGGCAGAACGCTACAAGGTTCCCTGCCTTGGCTATATAAACAAGATGGACAGGTTAGGCGCAGATTTTTTCAATGCCCTAAGCGATATAGAAACAAAGTTAGGCGTAATAGGCCTTGCACTGCAGATACCCATAGGACAGGAAAGCTCTTTTTCAGGCGTCATAGACCTCATAGAAATGAAGGAGATCACTTTTGATGCAGAGTCCGACGGCAGTAAAATGCTGTTAAGCGACATAAAAGAAGAAAGAAAAGCTTTGGCTAGCCAGTGGAGGGAAAAGTTAATAGACAGCCTTTCAGGTTTTTCTGACATCATTACAGATAAATACCTTAAGGGTGAAGAGATAGAATCGGATCTTATACATAAAGAGATACGCAAGGCTGTATTAAAAAGACAGCTCCTTCCCATATTTACAGGGGCATCAAGAAGGAATATAGGAGTACAGCCCCTGATTGACGCTGTAATAGACTATCTTCCTGCACCGGATGAAGTAGAGAGCGCACACGGTTATCACCTTAAAAAAGAGGAAGAGATAAGCATACCCTGCAGCGCTGATGCCCAGCCCCTTGGCCTTGTTTTTAAGATACAGAACGACAGGGAAGCAGGCAGCCTCTGCTATGTGCGCATGTATTCAGGCACAATAAAAAACGGCATGGCAGTTTTTAACATAGGAAAGAAAAAGAGGGAAAGGGCAAACAGGATTTTGCGCATGCACTCCAATAAATCTGATCCCCTCGATTCCCTCTCTGCCGGGGATATAGGCGTTGTCATAGGGATGAAGGAAGCCCAGACAGGGGATACCATAGGAAGTGAGGGCTGGCCTGTTACCCTTGAAAAAATGCAGTTTCCCGAACCGGTAATTTCTGTTTCCATGGAACCTCTAAATCTTTCCGAGCAGGAAAGGCTAAAAGATATACTTGCCATTCTATCCAAGGAAGACCCCACCTTTATTGCGCGGGAAAATGATGAAACAGGGCAGTTGATAATTTCCGGCATGGGAGAGCTGCACCTGGAAGTACTTGTTACGCGCATTTTAAAAGAGCACAGGATAAGTGCCAAGGTGGGGAATCCCCAGGTTACATACAGGGAGTCCATTAGCAGCACGGTTGAAAAAACTGAATCATTTTCCCGCGTGATAGCCGGCAAAGAAAATACCGCCTCCCTTACCTTCCGCCTGGAACCCCTTGAAAGGGGAAGCGGCAACAGGTATACATGGGCAGTAAACGATAAAAATATCCCCGGCGGAATCAAGGAAGCTGTAGAAAGAGGGGTAAACTCCGCTTTCCAGTCAGGCATAGCCCTGGGTTACCCCTGCATAGATATAGGCGTAAGCATAATAGCCGCCGAGTACTCTGAACTTACATCAACTGAGTTTGCTTTCGAAGCCTGCGCTTCTATAGGTTTTGATGAAGCCTGCAGAACGGCCTCTCCCATACTTTTGGAACCCATCATGGCTGTAGACCTTGTTTCGCCCAAGGAATTTGTCGGGGATGTGATAAGCCTTGTGACCCAGAGGGGAGGGCAGGTGCTGAACATGGAATCCAAGACAGGAGGGGACGAAGTGAAGGCTCTCTCTCCCATGGCAAAGATGTTTGGCTTTATGACTTCTCTTCGCAGTGTAAGCCAGGGCAGGGCAACTTTCTCCATGAAGTTCTCTCATTTTGAAAAGCTAAGCGGAAAATGATAAAATATTTAAGTTAATCAATAGGAGTATAATTATGAATAAAAAATTTAGTTGGACTTTTACTACCCTTTCCCTTCTTCTCCTATTAAGCATATTTGGCTCCTGTGCAAGTAACAGAGACAGGGGACCTGTGCCTCTCAGGGTAAGCCCCCAGGATGCTGATATTTTTTATCAAAGCGGAATGGTGCATTTTGAAGCAGGTGATTACGCAAGAGCCATTTACGATTTTGAAACCGCCCTTATTTACTATCCCGATCACGAGGCTTCCATAGAGAGCCTGGCAATAGCCCGTGAGTTACATATAGAGAGCGAAAGGGAACCTGAAAATTCTGAAGAATTTTTTAGGCAAGGCGAACAGCATTTCCTTGCCTCTGATTATCAAAATGCCATTATTTATTATACAGAGGCATTAAGCTTAAACCCTGACTATACAGATGCCCTTGTAAGACGGGGCGCTGCTTTCTTTCATCTTTCTGTCTTTGAGAATGCGATTAACGACCTTAGCCATGCCATTTTGCTTGACAGCGCCAATGCAGAGGCATTTTACAACAGGGGTATTACCTATTTTGTTATGGATAATTATCAAAACGCACTGGTAGACCTTAACCGTGCCATTGAATTAAATCCCTATAATGCAGAAGCATATCACTCAAGGGCAATGTTGTATTTTACAATAGGAGATTATGAACGCAGCGTAGAAGATTTTGAAGCATACATAAATTTTAATCCCTATGATACTGATGCACTTATGCTGCTGGATCTGGTCAGGTCTCTAAGATAGCCCTTACTTCTCTTACAAAGTCCCAGGAGTTTAGTACTTCATCCGCCTTTGGAGAAGAAAGCAGCGCCAGGTCACCTGTCATCTTTCCGCTGTTGATAGTATTCAATGTGGCCTCTTCAAGTTTATTTGCAAAGCTTACTAGCTCGCTGTTCCCGTCAAGCTCCCCCCTCTTGGCAAGTGCACCTGTCCAGGCAAAGATAAGGGCAGTTGGGTTGGTGCTGGTCTTCTCTCCCTTTTGGTAGCGGTAGTAGTGCTGCTGCACTGTACCATGAGCCGCCTCATATTCATAAACACCGGAGGGGGAAACCAATACACTGGTCATCATGGCAAGGGAACCTGATGCACTGGCTATCATGTCGCTCATTACATCCCCATCATAGTTCTTGCATGCCCATAAAAAGCCACCTTCACCCTTTACCGCTCTTGCAACAGCATCGTCTATTAAAGTGTAATAGTAGCTTAAGCCCGCCTTGTTAAACTTCTCTTTAAACTCGCCTTCGTAAACTTCGTTAAAAAGTTCCACAAAGCGCCCGTCATAAATTTTTGAAATTGTATCCTTGGCTGCAAACCATATGGGAAGTTTCTCGCTTAGGGCATAAATAAAAGATGCTCTTGCAAAACTAATAATGGAACTGTCAAGGTTATGCATGGCCTGTACTATGCCGCTCCCCTTCATGTCCATTACAGGGAGCCTCTTTTCTTTTCCATCCTGGGAAGTAAATACAAGTTCAACTTTTCCCGGCTCATCTACAAGCATCTCCGCTGCCTTGTATACATCCCCGTATGCATGCCTCCCTATCACTATGGGTTTTTTCCAGGAGGAGACTCCGGGTGTAATTCTTGAAACTGTTATGGGCTTACGGAATACAGTGCCGTCCAGTATGGCCCTTATTGTTGCATTTGCACTTGGATATAGGGTTTTAAACTTGTACTCATCCAGTCTTGCCTTGGTCGCAGTAATTGTTGCGCACTTTACACCTATACCAAGACGGGAAATTGCCTTTGCAGCTTCCACTGTTATTTCATCAGATGTAGCATCTCTATTGGCAAAGCCAAGGTCAAAGTACTCAACATTAAGATCTACAAAGGGAAGGATGAGTTCTTCTTTTACAAGTGCCCAGAGTACCCTGGTCATTTCATCGCCGTCAAGTTCGGCTATAGCCTTCTTCATTTGTATTTTTGCCATAGGTTTTATACCGCCTCCGCTTTAATGGTTTATTAATTATACTGTTTTCACCCCAGTTTAATCCATGTAAGCTCATGCTTGTTATGATAAAGGTGCACTATGCGGGAGGAGGGTATGGCGGAAAAAAGTTTTGGAGTGTCAAAGTCTACGAGGCTGCGGCCAGGGTTCGCGGAACTGCTAATGTACTCGGAGCGGTTTGTGTCCGCTACGATGCTTCGCATCGTTTCGCGGCTAGGGTCCGCGACGGTGCTTCGCATCGTTTCGCGGCTAGGGTCCGCTTCTGCTTGCCCCTGCATCTTTATTGTGCAGACGAAGTTAGTGCATAAACCTGAAGCCAGCCACTTCTCTATCCAGGTGTAAAGGCGAGGGGGGTAGCAGGCTACATCGCAAAAGAGCCAGTCTATCTTTCCTATGTCTTCGGGTTTTAGGGTAAAGGCATCGTGCTTAATAAAGTGCACCCCTTTCATGTCTGCAACCCTCTTTTCAAGGGGGGCTCTGTCTACTGCTATTACCTCTACCCCCAGTTTTGCAAGTACCCAGCTCCAGCCCCCGGGGCTCGCACCTGCATCAAGGCATCTTTCCCCTGCAAGGGGCCATAGGCGGCAAAGGGTGAGGGCTTCCCATAGCTTTAGGTAAGCCCTGCTGGGAGGGCCCTCCCTGTCTTCTGTAAAGGGGGGTATAGCTCCGGGAAAGGGATTTGTACAGTTAGGAGATGCTATTATGGTATCACGGTCCAGCAGGGTGAAAGAACCCATGGGGGATTCGGGTAAGAGCCAGGGAAAGTTTTGTCTCTGCTTGGGGAGGGGAGGAAGTTTCTCTTGAATAAGGGCAGCCCGTCTATACCGGGTAAAAAGACAGGGAGACCAGTTTCTTCCCAGGGAGCGAAGGGAGGCTGCCGCTTCGCCTATGGAAGTGAATTTTATTTTTACAGGATTTAACCAGCAATTCTCGTACCAGAATACCTCATTGGGAGATTCTGAATATACTATAAAGGGAGATCTTGGGGAATCTATGCTTTGATCATTTTTATTTAGTATTTCATAATGGGTCCCCAGTTCTTTTAATAGGTGGTCTTCAAAACCCGGGATGCCTATGTAAACTTTGCCCTTTAACTCTTGCATTAAGTTATTTTAGGGTTTCACTCAACCTTAAAGTGATTAACCGATTGTTCCAGGCTGTTTACACTAGTCTTTGAGTTTTCCGCCGCCAACACTACGGATTTAGACTCATTGGAAAGATTAAATACACCCTGATCACACTTATTAACAATGGTATCCAGAAGCTTACTCAGTTCAGTTAGTTCCTGACAGGTACCCACGGCAACTTCCGCACTTTTTTTCATGGATGATGCACCTGTTTCTACTTCCAATGTGATGTTGTTTAATGCCGCAATGGAATGAAGGAGCTGACGGGAGCCTGACCCATGTTCCAGGGCAGTGCTTTTTAAGTTTTCAGAGAGCTCATCAATTTCCTTTATGGTTTCTATCATCTCCCCGAATGATTGTTCTACGCGGGTAGAAGTCAGGGTAATTTGCTGTATCTGCTTTTGTATGGACAGGAGAGCTTCCCCGGAACTTTTTGCCTGCCCGGCTGTAGTCTCTGCAAGTTTTCTTATCTCCTGTGCCACTACGGCAAAGCCTTTGCCGGCTTCCCCTGCATGGGCTGCTTCAATGGCGGCATTCATGGAGAGGAGGTTAGTCTGGGATGCAATACTGGAAATTATGGTGTTCATTTCCGCAAGGGCCAAAGACTCCTCTTCCACCATCTTTGCCATTTCCGCTGCATCGGAGAGGCGTCTTTTTTCTTCTGTAGAAGATGCTACAAGATTGTTTACATGTGTATTTATTTCAGAAATACTGCCCTCTATGGATTGTATATGAGTTGCCATTACTTCTATTGCCGATGAAGATGAACTAATAAGAGAGCTCTGTTCCATGATTTTGTTGTTTAACCTGTCAATTTCGTTCATTACCTGGTTTATAGCTTCATAATTCAGGATGATGGATTCATTTTCCTTGTCCACATTATTCTTGATTAAATTAACTCCATCTTCTACCATCTTTATGGCATCGCTGGTTTTTTCAACGGATTGATATAGATCGTCAGCTACATTTTTTATGTTATGCGAAGAATCTTTTATGCTTTTGATCAGTGAACTTATCCCTCCTGTAAAGTGGTTAAAGCCATTTGACAGGGAGGAGGCTTCTTTGGAAGTATAATCGGGTGTTGCAACACTGAGATCGCCTTTGGAAATAAGCTCAAAACCGGACACCAGCTCTTTAAATGGGGTGGTTAGCGAACGGCTGATTAGTATAGCCGCCAGTGCAGAAAAAAGGGCTATTCCCAGGGACATTAGAGAAACTATTACCAATAGCCCTATGTGTTTTTCCCTTAGGCTGCTTAGTGATCCCGATGAAACGAAAATCCAGTTAGTACCTTCTACAGGAGAGGAAATGATATAGTTGTTACCCCGGAAGATTATGTTTACCCTGCCGTTCAGTATGACATTTTGGTCTATGTCAGGCATTTCAATAAACATGTTTCTTTCTGTTACATAAGAGATATCAGGATGTACGATAAAAAGCCCGTCTGTATCAATGAGGTATGTAGAGCCGTCGTCTGTAATTCTTTTTGCAAGAACTATTTCGGCAAGCTGGCCGAGGAGTACATCTACAGCTATAACTCCGGAAATAACACCGCTTTCATCCCTAACAGTACGGGAAATGGTGATTACCAGTTCATTGGTTTCTGAATCTACATAGGGGTCTATTATCATGGTTCTATCCGGATTTGCCATGGTCATCTGGTGCCAGGGTCTATAAGGCGGGTCCCAGGTAGAAGGGGGTTCCCAGTCTGAGGAGTCAAGGTAAAGACCATGTTCCAGAAATCTGGAAACTGTGCTGCCATAGTACATGCTTAGTATATCTTCTGATGTAGCTGCCATTTCTCCCATTACAGCTTCCATTACTTCGGGCCCGGAACTGGAAACAATGTTATGAAAAATGACTGCTCCTACCTCCACGAGATCGGTATAGACTGCCAGAATTCTGGATAAATTTGCATTCAGAAAATCCATGGTTATTCTGGCCTGGCTTTCAAGGTTATCTTCCATCAAGCTGTTGATATTTACCGTAAAGATGATAGAAATGGTAAGGGCTACAAGGACTACCAGGCTTATACAGAGTGTTATTATTTGTGCAGATAGGGATACATGACGTTTTTGCATTATTTATTCCTCACCAATTTAACTTGAATTTAAATATACTATTTGTAATGAGGAAAATCCTTCCAAGCTGCTGTTGCCTTGATTGATTTTCCCTGTATCATTTTAGGATTGTAGAACTTTTTTTTGATTTGGTCAAACGCTTGACCATGTGTATAAAATTTCATACAGAAAAAGACCGCTTATTTCTAATATATCTAAATAATGAAATTACTTGACAAAACTCAATAAAAGTATTATATTAATTATATGGAAGCACCTTTGGACATAAAGGCTGCATTAATATCCAAATTGCAGCTAAATCACCTTGAGTCAGAAAACCCCGAAGAACTGGATAGGGCCGTAAGAGAATGCATAGAAAATAGTACGATATCAGATTCCATTTTATCCATTGCAATAGCAAAAATAAAAATGAAGAAAATATATACTGCTTTGGGTTACAGATCCATGAATGCCTATATTATTAATATATGTAATGATACAGGGGCAGATAGAAGTAAAATATATTTTTTGATCAATGTTGGAGAAGCCTTAATAAACCATAAAACTAAGCTTGAAGAAATTTCATATAATATAAAGAATGGTTTAACAAAGCTATCCATTCTTAAAGAAGCATTAAAAAATCATGATGAAGATGAAGTTTTTTCCAGGATAAAAAACATGTCATCCCGTAAATTTACTGACTATGCCAAAGAAGGTAAAAGCCTTGGTATTGACGGAAAATCTACTTTTGAGATTAGAGGAAATGCCCTGTACATAGACGGAAAAACCGCAATCACTGTGAACAAAAATATGGATGAAAAAACCAGGGTCATGATAATGGGTATGTTCGGAATTATCTGCCGTGCATTGGAAAAAAGAGGTGTTCTTACCGCCGTTCACCACAGGAACTGGAAAGAAGCCGAGCAGTTTAAGCTGGAAGCTGCACGCATAAGGGAAAATATTCAGAAAGAGAATGACAGGGAAAAAAGTTAAGTATTGCGTTTAATTATTACTGCAATAAAGTTATTGCATATTCTAGCTGAGTATCTGTAGTTGGCCACCCGGTATTTTTCTCATCTTTAGCCGGGATTATGCCTGTTCCCTCAGGACTATGACCCAGTATGTCTGTAACATATTGAACAGAAACCGCATAACGCCAGCCGTTAATTAGACGGCGGGGGGATCTTGTGGAAAGTGCTCCCCTGGTGGTACTTCCTGCATGGGTTACGTGATCTTGGGTGAGCAGGGCTATGGTAAACCATTCGGCGGCAGAAACTGTATCTATGTTGGTCAATAGTACAATGTCATTGGTATAACTAGTTCCTGCAGGGCTTATGCTGTATGTCAGGGGAGAGGAAAAATTATTTGCCCCCGGTCCGTTTTTTGTCTTTGCTATCATAAAATTAGTTCTATGGGAAATAAAACGGCTGGCTATATATTCCATATTTGCATAAAAGCCTCCGCCGTTATTACGTATATCCAGTACTAATCCTGTAGTACCTGCAAGGGAGCTTATGATGCCGTCAATTGCCCTTGCCCAATCATTAACACCTATGGGTGTAGGACCGGAAAAACTTGCTATATGTATGTAACCTATATTAGTGTTTTTTAATGTCCCATAAAGAAAATTCTCTATCTGGGTTCCATAATTTTCTAATTTATCTCTTATTATTCCCATATCAAAAGATTCAGGAGGTCTTGAATCAGATTCTGCCTCACCATAGGGAGTATACAGCCACACATGAGCATCGTTTAATTCTTCCAGCATCTCTGCCATAACATCAAACAATTCCTGATTGCCCATGGAAGGATAAATCTGAACAGAGTATTCATTGTAAATCTGATTCCAGTCTATGCCTTTGTGGGCAAAAAGGGCATAATTCTCGTTGAAGTCATTCCACAGGGTATTAAAAAGTCCCATGGGGCTGCTGTCGGGATCGGGACCCAGAAAAAGCTGACAGGCTGATAAAGTGGAAAATATAATTACTATTGTTATGATAAAAAAATTTTTTTTTCTTTTCATTGTTTACTCCTAAAAGGTAAAAGAAATTCCTGCATTTATGCCAAGGGCTGCATCTCGTCTTGGTCTGCCCCTGGGGATATTGATATGAGATAATTCAAAGTCAAGACTGCCGTATAGTGAGATCAAATGGGTTAATTGATAGCTGTATGTTAAATTGCTGTAAATTGCCCAATAATTATGTATACTTGCAAAGTTGCCCAGTCCAAAAATCTTTCCCCAGGCTGCTTCTGCTGCATACTTTGACCATAGCTCATCAACCCCTGCATAGGCAGGTCTTAGCGCATAACTAAAAAGCGGAATGGTGGCGTCTAATGTCAGGCTCTGCCTTGTATCTATTATCCATTTTTGCGTAGCATGTACACCCAATGATATTAAAGATGTTATTTTGGGCGAGTCCATATAGCCCGAAGTATCTTCATAATAATTAAAGGAAGTGCGGAATGCTCCGCCCAAAAATCCGGGAAAAGTTTCATTACCCCAGAGGCGGTAATCAAGTGCATATAAAATGCGGCCGCTGTAAGTTTGATATGCGTAATCATTATGAAATTCCCTGTAATCTCTATGAACCAGAGCTTCACCCATAAAAAAACCTATGCCAAAAGAATGTAAAAAACTGCCTTTTTCTACATTGCCATTAATGGAATAAGTTAAAGCATTAAGATAGCGGTTAATTTCTGTATCTGTCTCGTCCCTAAATCCCGTAAATGAAAAACCAAGACCAAGTCCCAGTCTTGTTTCTGCAAAGCTACTGCTTAGAAAAAGAAATAAACAAAATACAGGCAGAATAATTTTTTTCATATTAGTTTTCCTTCATGCTGTTGTTATAGATACTCCCACCAAAATGCAAAAGGTAAAATTATAGGCACCATGTTCCCAAGGCTTAAGTTTAAATAAAAACCATTATTTCCGCTAGAGTTGATATAGCCTGCTTCTGCATTTAGTGCAAGATTAAATAGAAGCATAAATTTTATTCCGGCTCTAAAGTCATACCTATTAAAATCAAAGGAATCAAAATCCCTAAGGTAAAGCCAGTTGTAGGATATGCTTGGACCCAACAAAACTTCCTGGGGAATATCCCTAGCTCTACTTCTGTCACTGAGGCTTAAAGCATCCCAAAAAATTTCTGCATTTAAAAAACTCATTTCGTGCATGTTATTGCCTATATTATAAAAATATTTAGCGGGAATAACATTAAAGTAAGTGTTTGAATATATATGAATTAAATTCAGTGAATAAATGTCTAAGGTAAAAAAACCTTCGTTTTCTGCACTATTTAGAATGTTGTATTGCAAGCCAAACATACCGGGGCTGGGAAGAAAGGCGAAAGTCCTGTCCCAGTAATCGTCTGGTTGTCTCGGAGGGGTAGGAAAACGTATGTCCCTGTAAAAATTACCTATATAGTAATTATTGGAAATAAAGAGCCTGAAATGTACACTGCTGTCCCAGCTCCTGTAAGATAGCTCTCCAAAAATTATGTCATCTTTATATGCAATTTCTGTATAATACCTTTGACCCAAAATAACTTTCAGGCTGCCTTCGTAAACTTCCTCTTCTTCGGGGTTGGATATACGCAGTATGAAGTTTAGGTTTTCATCAATGAATAGATGATCGTGGGCCTCGGTGCTGTTATTATAACGCCACCAGTCGCCTATTATGTCCTGGGAAAATGCAAAGGAGAGGCTATGCAGCAGAAACAGAGTTACCAGTATAGTTTTTATATGGGTCTTCATTTAGTAAAGGTAGCATTAAATAGCAAGTCTTATCAACAATCTAATACATCAAATACAAAATAGGGGCAATAACAGGTAAGGCATTTCCCAAAACGACTGAGAAGTAAAAACCGTGATTGTGGTTTGAGTTTATATAACCGCTTTCAAGATTAAAAAGCAGATTATGTAAAACCATAAGCTTTAAACCTGCTCTAAAGTCATACCTATTTAAATCAAAGGAATCAAAATCCATTAGGTGAAGCCAGTTAAAAGACACAATGGGTCCTATTGTAAAGAAATGATCCAGATTTATTATTCTGCTATTGTCGATTAAACTTAAAATGTCCCAGTGATATTCCAAATTCATAAAACTCATTTCGTGAGAATTATTTGTTATACTATAAAAATATTTGGCAGGTATTAGATTCAGATAGCTGTTGGAAAAAATATGAAGCAGATTAAAAGAATAGATGTCAATAGTAAAATAATTTTGATTTGCTGCATTGTTAAAATAGGAAGACTGCCATCCAAACATTCCCGGTGTTGGTAAAAAGTCAAATTCAAAAAACCCAAAGTTCATTTGAGTGTTTTGCGGAGCAGGAGAGGGATTACGCCGGTCTCTATAAAAGGTGGCATAATAATATTCACTGGTAGTGTAGAGCCTTATATTAATAGAAGCATCTCTTCTTGTGTGATAATGTGTTACATCGCCAAATAATAAATAAA
>Ga0099364_10004233_pt1 | contig 21817 bp, 12 predicted proteins | sample TergutTh196P3_FD_73070 | JGI IMG/M metagenome (GOLD analysis project Ga0099364, IMG submission 73070) | Microcerotermes parvus P3 segment gut microbial communities from Pointe-Noire, Republic of the Congo - Th196 P3 | ecosystem: Host-associated > Arthropoda: Insects > Digestive system > Gut ... | reverse complement strand
CGAAAGGTTATGCTTTTGTCGTTGGGGCTTGCTATTCCGCTTGCCGAGCTGGTATAGTTATAGCCTGCGAGTTGGTATTGTTCGGCGTCGCCGTAGTTTTTTTTGTTGATAAAGGGGTCTTCTGAGTCTCCTGCGGCGAGGAGTATGCCGTCGCCGTTTAGGGGGTCCCAGTAGTCGCCGTATGACGTTACCATTGCTACCCATGCTCCGCTGAGCGTTCCTGTGTTTACTTTTACTATTCGCTCTCCTGTTTGGTTGTGTCTCCAGAATGCGCCGATTGTAGAAGCCCAGTCGTCTACCTGCGGGGGCGTGGATGTGTTTCCGTTTTGCCTTACGGTAACTGTTATGCTTCCTGCGACGCCGGCGAGTTTTAAGGTTATGTCGGCGGTGCGCTCGGTAGCGCTTGAGGCGGCATAAAGATATACTGTCTTGTCGCCTTCGCTTGTTATGCTTTGCGTCCCGCCGCCTGTGTTGGATAGAGAAAGGCTTAGCCAGGCGCTTTTCGTTTCGAGCGTCCATTCGGTCTCGTCTGACATTCCGTTTGAGAGTTGGCTTATCACGGTTAGTGTTTGTGTTGCCGGCGTATGCTCTCCGTTAGACAGGATGGTATATTCTGGCGTTAATGTAAAACTTCCGGAGGTTGTCAGGGTGATATTGTACGTTACTCTCTTGCCCGCTTCCCAGGTTTGGGTTGCGAGGTTTATTTTCGTTTTCGAGCCGTCGGCAAATGTTATTTGGACTATTGCTTCGCTGGTTAGGGTTTGAGGAATCATCATCAGGTATCCGTTTTCGGCGAGCAGGTCGTCGGATATTTTTCCGCCTACCGTGTATTTGTCGCCGCTTTTTAGGGATACTGAGAATGTTTTGTTCGTTGGCTGTTTGAGGTCTGTCCATTTAATCTCGCTTCCGTCTATTGCCAACGTTCCCGTTATGGCGACGCCGGTTATGCTTATGTCGGTTATTTCTTCGCTGTAATCGGCGGCGTGTCCTTTTATTTGGAAGCCTATTGCGGTTAGGGCGTGTTTCATTACCAATGGGACGCTTACTGTGGGTCTCAGGTTGAAGCGCGGTATGGCGACCATGAGGTCTGGCTGGTCTTCGACAGTCGTTGGGACGGTATACGTTAGTTGCGGGACGCCCGTTATGTGCGTCTCGTCTACCTTTATGCCGTTATCGTCGTCGGCGTATGGGGCGTATGCGAAGAATGAGTACTTGTCGTTGACGTTGTCTTTGGCTTCCCAGTATATGGGTTGTTTTTCATATACCCATTTTAAGCCCGTTTCTAAGCTCATCTTGACGTCGAACATCTTTTCGACGGTATCGGTCGCGCTCCACAATTTGTTTGCAGTAGCGGCTGCGAAAACGCCCATTGTGGTCATTTGTTCGACGCTGTTGATTGGAGTTCCTCTGGTTATCGGTTCTACTTGGGCGGAGAACGACATGGGTTGCGCGGGGTCGTAGGGCGCGATAGTTGGCTCGTCTAACGGTATTTCCTTTAAACATCCGCTTGCAAGCAGCGCTATCAGTATGATGAGATATAACACGAATCTCTGTTCTAAACTTCTTTTGGCTAACATTGTTATTTATTTTTTAGTTGTTTCTACTTTTTTTTTAACTAATATTATTTTTAAAAAAGATTGGGCGGCGTTGCCGCCCAAAACTTTTATTGCCGCTTTTGCGCGCGTCATTGCAAAGGAATATCATCTTGTGCGTCCCATGCTCCGACGGTTATGGTAAATCCAATAACTTCGCTGTCTGGGAATATAGGACCCGGAGGCACGATGGGTACTCCCGTTTGCGGGTCTACAACCGGTAAGGTGGTTGTGTTGCCGTTCTCGTCGATAAAGTTGCCTTCGATAAGGTTACCGCCCGACGATTCCCCGTCGGCGATGTAGACGGTATACGCGTATGATTTTCCCATCTCCCAATGCGTAGGCAGGGGATATCCGACTTTCACAAACAGTGCGCCGGTAACTTTACGGTCGTAGGGCAAGTCATCATACTTAGGATAGTTGGTAGCGTCGGTAAAGCCAACGATGTCTGTTTTCTTGACGTCGTTAAGATGGACGCGGTATACTACTTCGATGTACGATTCGTCCTTAAGGTTTTCTATAGCATCCTTGTGGTCTTTGTCCCAGCCTCTTTTAGAAAGGTCTTGCGGCATGAGCATCAGCGAACCTGACGAGCCTTCAATCCATTCGGAAGAGATTTGAGCTTCGAATACGTTCATCGGGTCGGCGGCTGTCATGAAGTTGTAGCCAGACAGGTATTCGTAGCCGGCAGGCTTCGCGTTCCAATTCATTACCGAATAGTTGAAGGTACCCTCTTCGCCGACGTTTCTCACGGCTATGGACTGTACAAATACGGTTACTTCTGCTCCCGTTACTATCTTGAAGTCTATTTTAGACAAGATATGTTTGAACGGAAGGGGGACATATCCCAGCGTAGGCTTCTGCGCTACGTTGATACTGCGGGCAGCCAAGTAATCTTTTTGCTCTTTGGGAGTAGACTCTATGACGTATTCTGACTCAAGTTTGTCGTCAATCTTCCTGTCGAGTGTGTTAGGGAAATAGGCATAGAAATTGATAGGATAGTCGTCGTCTTCTTCTGGCCAATATGTGAAGTCTTGTCCTTCGTTGCTCCACTTCCATCGTCCAGCATCGTATACGTAGGCTTCGTGGTCTATAATAAACGACTTGTCGCCGTTGAAGGCGAATATGCCTATACCTCTGGTACTGCCTGTTATCGCACTTACTGTTGCTACGCCTGCACGCGTTTTTCCAGTGCTTACTTCGAATCCGATGACGTTATCATCGTGATTGTATATGCTGCTTACTTCGTCTTTCGAGCAGCTTGTCGCTATTAGGGCTGTTACTATTATACCCTTCAAAAAATTGGTTCTCATGATTTCTAAAATTTTTAAAATTTAACTACTAATAAATACTACTACTACTTTAATGGAATAATTACTTCGTCCCATCTATCTACGGCAACGCCTTTTTCGACGTCCAGGTCGGGTAGCGTTATGTAAGGCTGCGCGTATCCCAGGTTGATGATATGCGTTAGCACGTTGTCGATGGTTTTTGATTCCGACTGATTTTTGACGTCGAACTCCTGTCTGGGGTGAAACGTACCGTCTACCAGTAAGAAATCTATTGCGACTAAACGGTTCGACGCTCCGGGTTGTCTTCCGAAAACGTTAAACGTGCGCGTGGTCGTACCGCTTTTGCCGTTATCTTCGTACACCCGTCCGTTTAGAATAAAGGCGTGCGCAGCGGGTTCGTTCATCAACTCTCCCGTCGCCAGGTATACTCCGGAAGCCATACCGTCTATCGTTCCCGTCGCCTGCATCGAACTGGCAAGGTTGGTAACGTATGCGGTCAGCGACACGCGCTCAAAACGAGGCGTTGGCTTGACGTCGCTTAAATCTATCCTGCCGCCTGTAGATTTGTACTGCGGATAGTGTTCGTTGGCTATTTCTCCGGCGGGTTTCACTTCGAGCTTGTCGAAACTCCATACGGCTAACGCTTCGGGTTCGTCTACCAAAGGCAGTTCCGTAGAACGCTTGTAAAAGCCTTGCGACAGCAACGGGGGGCTTACTGCGGCAAAGGTTTCGTAGCGCTCTGTCCCAGTGAAGGCGACGCCCGACCAGTCGTTCTCGTCTACGGTCTCGTTAAAAACAAGCACCGAATACACGCCCGGCGGGACGATTATATCGCGTCCGCTAAGGTCGTTTTCCAAACGATATTCAAGCGCGGGCGCGCCGTTGTGCGGAAAAAGCCAGATAGACGCGCGGTGCATGTCCCTTACGTCAATGCCCGACTCCGACCAGTCGATGCCTACCGACACGATTGTCAACGCCGCAGGGTCGTCTTCCAACTCGCGAAGACTGCACGAGAGAGTGAACAATGCGCTGACGAAAGTCGCTAACAGGATTATATTTCTTTTAGTTTTCATTTTCTTTTAATGTTTTTAATTGTTAGACATATTAGGTTTCAACAAATTACGATGCAGCAACCATACTAAAGAAATCTTAAATCTGGTAGGTCCAATCCAACTGTAATTACCGCTTCGTTGGCGAATTAATCGCCAGCGCTCGTCGTCTCCCATGAGGGGCTTATACTCGTCGTAGTCGGCGTTCAGATAGCCCGCGCCAAGAGAGTATTCCAAACGCCACGCGCCCTTTCTGCCAAGCGTATGCGCATAGCCAAACGTCATGCCGGCGTGCGAGCGTATTTTCCCCTGATAACCCATAGTTCCCCATTCGGCGTCGAAATAACCAAGCCCGTAATATGCCCCCGTAAAGAAGCCCGTAAGGGTGGTATAACGATATCGGTTGCCAAGCCAGTAACGCAACTCAACGTTAGCGTTCACCGCCTGAAGCGCGTACTGTCGCTCCTCAATCAGCCACCATGGCGAGATATATTCCGCCAGAACAGACAGTCGTCTTCCCACGGGAACTTCAATCTCCGCATTTACGGCGGTCGAAAGGTCGAAAAGCAAGTTCGTCTTCACAGCAAAAAGAGGCTTGCGCAAACGCTCATAGTTACCGACAAAAACCGTATCTCCCGGATTGTTGAGAACAACCGTATCGGCGGGGTTATTGATAAAGACCGTATCGCCATAATGCTCGATGATAAGCGTATCGACGATGGCTACCCTGTCCGAAGCGCGGTAGAACATAATCCCCGTCGCGTTGCGCATCGAACTCGCATAGTATTTCGTAATATGCGCAATCACCGCTCCGCCGCCTACATCCTTCAAACGCGCCAGTTGTTCAATCTCCGAAATCCCCCTCGTAGCGAGAACCGCCAGAGCCTCGTTTCTGAAGGGAACAGACAAGTCGTTATCTAAAATATCGCTCACCGCCTGCATATCGACAAGTTTGCCAACGGCAAAAATCTTGTTAGAACCAACGTGATGGTAGTTCTTCGTAATATGCTCCTTCACCGCCCGCGCGCGCTCGAAAGACAAACGCGAGTTATGAAGTATGGCGCCCTCCGGAGAAGCGTAGCCGCTAATAACAATCGAATCAATATCGTAATAAAAACTATAGTCGTTCATCAACTTGTCTAATAAATTCAAAGAGTTGGCATTGCCCGAAAAACCTTTTAGAAGTTGCGACTGGTTCACTGGGAAATGAATCGCAATTTCTCCCGACAGGCTTCTTGTTCCGGCTGGGGCGCTCCCTGAAACGTTTCTTGTTCCGGCTGGCTTATCTCCCGAACCTTTGGGGGGGGTTGCCGTGAGAACTTGCGAACAGAGAGTCGCTAAGATTAAGATAACTACTTTTAAATTATACATTTTGACTTAATTTTTTATATTTATAAACTGCGTTTTTTGTGCTTTTTATATATTAGTATACGTTACAATTTTGGAAAGGTTACAATTTTCACAAAAAAAAGATTATTTTTTTTTTATAAAAAAAACTAATATCTTTGTTGCTTTAATTTGTTCATTTTTCAACGTCTCTCTCTCTTGTATCCGTATTGTCATATTTATATTTTTATAACACACAGGGGGAGAGATTTTTTTTATTTGATTATTTTCCATCTCTAAATAGTATCATCTCCGTACTTCCTTCGATGTTGCTCCGATGTTTGTTCGATAAATGTTCGATAAAGGCGGGGTTTCATCGAACAATCATCGAAGGATGTACGGTTTTACGGTGGGGAGATAGCGTAGAACAATGAACGAAGAACTTTGTTTTTTTCAAAAAAAGGTATTATCTTTGCGGCATCTTTAATTCTAAATTTTATTGTCATTCATTTGATAGAATAAATTTTTTCTCTCTCTATAATGCTGTGATAGCATAAGGGGGAGCCTTTTTTTTGAAGTATGACAATATTTGTGTAAATTCGTGTAAATTCGTGCAATTAGTGGCTTTTTTTAACATATAATGCGTCTTCGCGGGGTTTTTAGCCGCTAATTGCACGAATATTATTCGGGGTTTTAGCCGCTAATTGCACGAATTTGCACGAATTTTATGCGGGTTTTTAGCCGCTAATTGCACGAATTTGCACGAATATTATTCGTGTAAATTCGTGTAATTTGTGGCTTTTTTTTGCATATAATGCGTCTTCGCGGGGTTTTTAGCCACTAATTGCACGAATTTGCACGAATTTTTTTTCGGGATTTTTAGCCACTAATTGCACGAATTTGCACGAATATTATTCGGGATTTTAGCCGCTAATTGCACGAATTTGCACGAATATTATTCGTGTAAATTCGTGTAATTTGTGGCTTTTTTTAACGGAAAACACGGCATTCCGTTAGGAATGCATCTCTCGGTAGCAAATGCGACGCACGGAAAACACGGCATTCCGTTAGGAATGCATCTCTATGGGATGCCGGGTTTCATGTGTATACGGCGTTTTCTACCGAGAGATGCATCCCTACGGGATGCCGGGTTTTCTGTATATTGCGTTTGCTACCGAAAGACGCATCCCTACGGGATGCCGTGTTTTATGTGTTTACGTATTTGTGGTTTTATGTAAATACGGTTTTGCGGGGTTGTTCGTTGTTCGTTAATTTTAGCCGCTAATTGCACGAATTTGCACGAATTTTTTGCGGGGTTTTTAGCCGCTAATTGCACGAATTTGCACGAATTTTATTTGTGTAAATTCGTGTAAATTCGTGCAATTAGTGGCTTTTTTTTAACATATAATGCGTCTTTGCGGGAATTTTAGCCGCTAATTGCACGAATTTGCACGAATTTTTTGCGGGATTTTTAGCCGCTAATTGTGCGAATTTGCACGAATTTTATTTGTGTAAATCCGCATAATATTCGTGTAAATTCGTGCAATTAGCGGCTAAAATTGCTGAGAGAGAGAAAAAAACTCTGCGGTTCTCTGCGTCTTCTCTGCGTGGCTCTGCGTAATGACGGTTAAAAAAATATCTCTCTTAATGCTGTCGCAGCATGGGGAGAGAAATGTAATTAAGTAAACTTATTAATAAATAGTAATATAAACATACTAAAAATGAAAGGGCAAAGGTAATGCTTTTTTTTGGATTTTTGGTTTTTTTGATTTTTTGATATTTTTTTCTATTTTTATTGGAGATACGCGGATTGGACGGATTGGACGGATTGTTACGGATTTTTTGAATGTTTTTTTTAATCCGTGAAGATTAGTCTAATCAGTCCAATCTGTGTATCTCTTCGATATCTTTAGGAATAATCCAGGTTAGATTTTTGAATATTTTTTTTGTTGTTTTAAAAAAAGGCGTTATCTTTGCGGGGTCATTATGTATGATAATTTAAACTTATAAACTTAATTACTGCCTCTCGATGCTGCGACAGCATGGGGAGTTTTTTTTTTCGATATTTTAAAAAAAGGCGTTATCTTTGCGGTCTAATATCATATAGAATATATGTGTATTTCTCTTCTCATGCTGTGATAGCATTAGGGGAGAATCTTTTTTTTGTTTCAAAAAAAGGTGTTATCTTTGCGGTCTCTTTATTTTTTAATTAATTGGTAAAATAAAAATTGCTTTCTCTCTCTAATGCTGTGATAGCATCAGGGAGAGTCTTTTTTTTTGGGGGAGAATGTTTGTTTCAAAAAAAGGTGTTATCTTTGCGTCGTCATATTTTTTTAATTAATTAGAGTTAAAATAAAAATATTCTTCTCTCTCTAATGCTGTGATAGCATCAGGGAGAGTCTTTTTTTTTGGTGAAAAATAATCAATATATAATGGTTACGCGGAGTCACGCGGAGAAGGCGCGGAGAAACGCGGAGTTTTTTCTCTCTGCGGTTGTTCGTTAATTTTAGCCACTAATTGCACGAATTTGCACGAATTTTATTCGTGTAAATCCGCATAATATTCGTGTAAATTCGTGCAATTAGCGGCTAAAATTGCTGAGAGAGAGAAAAAAACTCTGCGGTTCTCTGCGTCTTCTCTGCGTTGCTCTGCGTAACCATGTATGTTTAGGGATGGTTACGCAGAGAACCGCAGAGAAGGCGCGGAGAAACGCGGAGTTTTTTTCTCTCAAACTCTTGTTTTTTGAAGGCGCCCTTAATAGCATACGTTTCGGATATCGACATCCCTTATTCAACAAATAATAAGGGAATAAGGGAGGTGTGGCGGGCGTTCGTTTGCTATTAAGGGGGCTTTTGAAAATAAGGTATGGGGATGTGTGTATTTGTGTGTAAAATGGTTTTGTTGGTTGTTATTTTTTATTTCAAAAAAAAGGCGTTATCTTTGCGGTCATTTTATTTTTTAATTGGTAGAATAAATTAAATTTTCTCTCTCTAATGCTGTGATAGCATCAGGGAGAGGCTTTTTTTTCTATCAGCAATTTTAGCCGTTTATTGCGCGAATTTGTACGAATTTTATTTTATGTAAAGCGGGATACGGAAAAGTTATTTGTTATTTTAAAAAAAGGCAGTATCTTTGCGGCACATTTTTTTTAATTAATTAATGTTAAAATAAAAATTGCCTTCTCTCTCTAATGCTGTGAGAGCACCAGAGAGAGTTTTTTTTTGGGGTGGAAAATAATCAACTTGTAATGGTTATGCGGGGACATGCGGAGTTTTTTTTCGCTTTCAGTAATTTTAGCCGCTAATTGTGCGAATTTGCACGAATTTTATGCGTGTAAAGCGCCCTTAATAGCAAACGGACGTCTGCCGCATCTTCCCTTATTCCATTATTTTCTGTTGGATAAGGGAATAAGGGGGGGTAGATATTCGAAACGTATGCTATTAAGGGTTCCTTCAAAAATAAGGGTTTGAATAAAAACTTATATTGTTAATGTCCTACGGACAATAAATTACATTCGACATGCATGTTCTATTGATGTAGTTGTCCTAACGGACAATATTCAAGTTTTCCCGTAGGGAAATAATATCAATAGAACCGTATAACGCGTGCAACATTTGCGATTTCCCGTAGGGAATTTCGCGGTATTGTTCGTTGTTCGTTAGTTTTAGCCGCTAATTGCACGAATTTGCACGAATTTTTTGCGGGATTTTAGCCACTAATTGCACGAATTTGCACGAATATTATTCGTGTAAATTCGTGTAATTTGTGGCTTTTTTTTGCATAAAACACGGCATTCCGTTAGGAATGCGTCTTTCGGTAGGAAACGCGACGCACGGAAAACACGGCATTCCGTTAGGAATGCGTCTTTCGGTAGGAAACGCGCGCGACGGGGGGCATGTGTATATGGCGTTTTCTACCGAGAGATGCATCCCTCGGGATGCCGGGTTTTATGTGTTTACGTGTTTGTGGTTTTGCGGGAATACGGTTTTGCTCATTTTTTAGTTTTTATTGTTTGTTTTTTAGTTGAAAAAGTTTTTGTGTAGAAAAAAAAGTGTTATCTTTGCGGTATCTTTTTATATAAATCATATTAAAATAAAAATTTTATTTCCCCCCTCTCCCTAATGCTGTGATAGCACCAGGGAGAGTCTTTTTTTTTAGTTTTTGTTTGTATGTAATAAAAAAGTATTATCTTTGCGGCTTGTTATATAAGCGTATAACATAGAATAAATATTTTACTCTCTCTAATGCTGTGATAGCATGAGGGAGAGTCTTTTTTTTAGATTTTTGAAAAATGTTTGTTGTTTTAAAAAAAGGTAGTATCTTTGCGGTATCTTTTTAAAGAAATTTAAGTTGTTATTAATTTATATAATAGACTAAAAGTCTTTCTCTTCCTAATGCTGTGATAGCATAAGGGAGAGATATTTTTTTTGTTCGGACGAAATGTTTGTAGTTTAAAAAAAAGGTAGTATCTTTGCGGCGTCATTGTTTTTAAGACAATTTAAAAAATTAAAATTGTTCTCTCCAATGCTGCGATAGCATAGGGGGGAGTTTTTTTTAGACTAAGGGATGGTTACGCGGAGAACCGCTGAGAAGGCGCGGAGAGCCGCTGAGTTTTTTTTTCTCTGCGGTTGTTCGTTAATTTTAGCCGCTAATTGCACGAATTTGCACGAATTTTATTCGTGTAAATCCGCATAATATTCGTGTAAATTCGTGCAATTAGCGGCTAAAATTGCTGAGAGAGAGAAAAAAACTCTGCGCCTTCTCTGCGTTGCTCTGCGTAACCATGTACGTTTATTACGCAGAGCAAATATTTATTTTTCGTTCCTAAAATGTTTGTAGTTTCAAAAAAGGTAGTATCTTTGCGGCATTATTTTTCATTTTAAGAATTTTATTTTACTTAGTTCTTTCTCTAATGCTGTGACAGCATAAGAGGGAGAGTTTTTTTTGTTAAAATATTTGTCGGTTCAAAAAAAAGGTATTATCTTTGTGGGCATTATTTTTATTTAAAGTTTATATTTTACTTGGTCTTTCTCTAATGCTGTGACAGCATAAGGGAGAGTTTTTTTGTTGAAATATTTGTTATTTCAAAAAAAGGTAGTATCTTTGCGGTACATTTTAAGATTTTTTACAAAAAACATTAGAAATCTAAAAGATTAGATATCTCTCTCCAATGCTGCGACAGTATAGGGGAGAGATTTTTTTTAGTTGTTAGTTCAAAAAAAGGCAGTATCTTTGCGACACATTTTATTCCTAACAGGGAAAAATGTATTTAGTCGAAACATAGTCTCTCTCCAATGCTGCGACAGCATAGGGGAGAGATTTTTTTTACTTGTTATTTCAAAAAAAGACAGTATCTTTGCAGCGACTTATTCGTTCTTAAAATAAAGAAAGATAAAAGTTGAAAAATTATTATTTCTCTCTCCAATGCTGCGACAGCATAGGGGAGATACTTTTTTATATAAAAAACCCTCCTATGCTGTCCCAGCATTGGAGAGTGGCAAATAACTTGATTTAACTTTTAAACCCTCGTAAAAGTTAAAACACAAACAAATATGCCGCAAAGATAATTCTTTTTTTTGTTTTATTTAAAAAAAAACATTATCTTTGTCGCTTGTTTTAAAATTTTAAAATCATACATGTCTATGAGAGTATTTAAAGTTTTCATTATAGTCTTTGCAGCTTTTGCCGCAGGGACGCTCTTTACGGGCTGCAATAAAGACAAGCCCGATAAACCGCAAATAACGGTCAAGATGGTTGAACGCGAAGGCGAAAACTATGTCCCCAACCAAAAGGAACTCGTAAGGTTCGGGATTAACGAAGAGTACGAATTTAAGCCCCTTTTCTCTAAAGCGTTTGAGGCGGCTGGGTATACGGTGGCTGTAGAGTTCGACTTTAAAGCAGCCGGAGGCATCAAAAGCATAGAGGTCGAAGGAGCGCACGTGATAGACACCGCTGGAAAGGCAGCGCCATTCTTGGTAGCAGACAAAAAGATGTTCGACAGCGGAACAAGACATATAGAAACCTTTCTGGTAAAACCGCCAAACGACGTTATGGAAGACATCTCCTTTACAATATCCATCACCGATAGAGAAAACCAAAACACTAAGGCTGACGTTAAGATTTATTTCTCTGCGCCATACTACTTCGCAAATAGCGCCAGATGCAAAAATACGGATATTAGAGCGTGGTACTATTCCTTAAAGCATAATGTGAGATTTGAAGAAACAGATATTGTTGGAGACGACGACCCAGATAAACTTCAACGCGAAGACATAGATTTTGCCTTCGCATACAGCAATGCAGCAGGCGGAGCCGTTGTTTATAGCTATGGAGAAAACGGCGCCCGATTCAAAAGATTAATAGGACTCGATGAAAACAAACCCGATGATTGGTGGAACAATACAACCCCTGATACCATCTCAACACGTAAACTAAATAAGGGCGACATGTATTATTTCCAAAGAGAAATCGGCGCAAATGCCCTTCACAGAGGAGCATTAATTGTTGAAGGCGAAACAATCGAAAATAACGAAAGAGAAATAACAATCCGCGTCATAAGCAGAAAAGAAACCTTTGAAGCATTGTTAGAAGCATTAAAAGCAACAAACAACGACGAAGAAGAAGAAGAACCCGAAGAATAACCCACCCCCCCCAAAAAGAAACCCACAATGAAAAGAATACACCTTTTAATAATAGCAACACTTGCAGCATTCGCAAGCTGCACCAACGAACACGAAGACATACGCGACAGCTCCTACATCGAAGTCAAAGCATCATACTACAGCAGAGCGCTTGGAATGGAAGTCAAAGACACCATTATCATGGACGGCAAAGTTATATCAGACATACCCGAAGACAGAGACGTAGACATAAAAATACAATTAACGCCCGGCGCCAGCAAATGGGAATCTGTTATAATAAGACTTGAACGTTCCACAGACCCCGGAAAAGAATTTGTAGAAACACTCGACGGAGACACAATATACATGTCCACAACCCTATTCTCTGGAAAAGGCAAGGGGCTGAAATCAGAACCTTACGAATACACATTCACAACAAAAAGAGGACACATGGACGTTCTATTCGTCGACGTGCAAGACAACATCTGGGGCGTAACACGCTACAAGATGACAATAAAATCGAAACCCGAATACGAAATAGCGCCAATACCCGAAGAAGACCTAAACGATTAACACAGTAAAAAAAGAAAGTTATGTACAAAAGAATATCAACACTATTATTATTAGCCCTCTTAGCCCAGACCGCCTTCGCGCAAATGGCTATAGGCGGAAAAGCGGTTTACATAGGCGGGCGCGTCGGCGGAAACATCACCACCATAGGCAAAAACCCCGGCGCAATAATGGGAGGCTTCGGAATCAACACAAACAGACTCAAAGACAACCCCAGAATAATAGGAGGCTTCAAAACAGGCATACAGGCGGGCGCAATACTCGACTTCCCCGCTACCGAACAACTGCACGTACAACCCGGAATAATATTCGTACAGCAAGGAAGCCGAATGAAATGGAAAGACAAAAACGCACCCAACGACGTCATGAAAGCAAAAGTAACCCTAAACTACATACAAATACCAATAACCGTTCAACACAAAAAAGAACGAATACGGACAACACGTTTAATACAAGCGGGACCATACGTAGCCGTCGGACTCGGAGGCAAAATAGAAGAAAAATACTTCCAAAAAGGCGACCTAACATACACCGGCGGATGGCAAATACACATGGGCAAAGACGAAAAAATATACGACTACCAAAAGTTAGACTTCGGAATGAGCGCCGGATACGGATACCAGTTCCGCTCCGTACAAGCCGTACTAACATACAGCATCGGACTAAAAAACATAAACATGAAAAGCAGCGCATTCTCACCGCGTGTATACAACAGCGGACTGTCCTTCACATTAACCTTTTTATAAAACCTTAAAAACATCAGACAAACATGAAACCTAAACATATCATCGCAACAACGATAATACTACTCGCCGCAACCCTCCCCGCCAGCGCGCAAAAAAGAGACGTCTCGGAAGCATGGCTCTGCGGCATTAGAGGCGACAGCATCATCGCAACACTAAACAACGGACTGCTCGAAATCACAGGCAAAGGCTCAATGCAAAACTACAGCCTTACATACACCGCACCATGGAACAAATTCAGACACTCCATACAAGAAATAAAAATAGAACAAGGCGTCCAAAACATCGGCTCATACGCATTCTGGGGATGCACAAGCCTAACCGACATAACCCTGCCAGAAGACAGCATATACACAATCGGCTCATACGCATTCTACGACTGCGGAAAACTCGACTCACTCGCAATACCCCAAAGCGTACTAACAATAGGAAGCCACGTATTCTACGGATGCAGCAACCTGCAACGCGTCGAACTACCAGAAGACCTCACATCATTAGGAAACAACGCCTTCTTCGGATGCCTGCGACTGCAATCAATAACGCTGCCATACCACATAACAGTCGTCGGAGACAACATGTTCTACGGATGCAGCGGACTAACAACAGTAAACCTTTCCGAAAAAGTCGTCTACATAGGCGCCCTCGCATTCTACGGATGCACAAACCTCGAATCAATAACAATACCCTCGCCAGTAAGAGAAATCGGCGCCAGCGCATTCCAAAACTGCAACAACCTATCCGAAGTATACTTCAACGCGTGGAACTGCACCCAGTACCCAAACTCAGCCGAAAACAACCCCTTTCGCGGATGCACCTCGCTAAGTACGGTAATGTTCGGCGACAGCGTACTACGAATACCCGCCTACGCATTCTACAACTGCAGCGGAATAACATCACTCACAATAGGAAGCCGCGTAAACTACATAGGCGAATACGCCTTCTCTGGATGCAGCGGCTTCAGGTCAGTCACAATACCCGACTACGTCAGACGCATCGGCGACGGCGCCTTCTCCGGATGCAGCGGATTAGACTCAATAACAATACCCCCCGCAGTTACCGTCGTCAGCAAATCAATGTTCGCAGGATGCACCAACCTCAAATACTTAGAAATAAGCGAAGGCGTAGCCTCCATAAGCAGCCGAGCCTTCGAAGGATGCACCGGACTAAGAACCGTAACACTACCAAAAACCGTAGTTACAATAGGACGCAAAGCCTTCTACAACTGCAGCAACCTAATAGGCATCTACTTCAGCATCCAACGCGACGCCCGAATAATACGAGTCTTCGGACTAAACATACACCTCATGAGCCGAGTATAACAACGAACAATTAACAACTAAAATTGTTAATTGTTTATTGCATTATTGTTAATAGCAAACAGACGCCCGCCACCCCTCCCTTATTCCCGAATAAAAAAATCTCCCCTAATGCTATCACAGCATGAAGAGAGAAAAGGTTTTTAAAAATTTAAATAAATATAATTTAATATACTTATAATTAACAAACCGCAAAGATAATACTTATTTTTGAAATAACAAAAAAAAATCTCCCCTAATGCTATCACAGCATGAAGAGAGAATGTTTTTATAATTACTTTAATAACTCCATTATTATGAAACCGCAAAGGTAATACTTATTTTTGAAATAACAAACAATATTGAAACATCAATATAAATCCGAAGGATTTCAATGTTGATAACCCCGTGTAAGCGAAGCGCAACACGGGGAATGAAACCGTCCATATTACCCGAACTCCGTAGGAGTTCAACGTATAATAGCGGTAGAGACGCGGCATGCCACGTCTCTACAAAAAAAAAATCTCCCTTAATGCTATCACAGCATGGAGAGAGAATGTTTTTATTAATTACTAATAACTCTAATTAATTCAAAGCATTATTATGAGCCGCAAAGATAATACTTTTTTTTGTAAACAAATTTAAACCAAATAAAATTCGTGCAAATTCGTGCCATTAGTGGCTAAAATCCCGAAAAAAATTCGTGCAAATTCGTGCAATTAGCGGCTAAAAACCCCGCAAAGACGCATTATATGCTAAAAAAAAGCCACAAATTACACGAATTTACACGAATAAAATTCGTGCAAATTCGTGCAATTAGCGGCTAAAATCCCGAAAAAAATTCGTGCAAATTCGCACAATTAGCGGCTAAAAACCCCGCAAAGACGCATTATATGCTAAAAAAAAGCCACAAATTACACGAATTTACACGAATAATATTCGTGCAAATTCGTGCCATTAGCGGCTAAAATCCCGAAAAAAATTCGTGCAAATTCGCACAATTAGCGGCTAAAAACCCCGCGAAGACGCATTATATGCTAAAAAAAAGCCACAAATTACACGAATTTACACGAATAATATTCGTGCAAATTCGTGCAATTAGTGGCTAAAATCCCGAAAAATATCCGTGCAATTAGCGGCTAAAATTAAATGAAACAGTCCATATTATCCGAACTCCGTAGGAGTTCAACGTATAATAGTTTAGCACATGCGGTAGAGACGCGGCATGCCGCGTCTCTACAAAAAAAATCTCCCCTAATGCTATCACAGCATGAAGAGAGAATGTTTTATTAATTACTAATAACTCTAATTTAATTCAAAGTATTATTAAAATTGAAACTGCAAAGATAATACTTTTTTTTGTAAACAAACTTAAACAAAATAAAATTCGTGCAAATTCGCACAATTAGCGGCTAAAAACCCCGCAAAAAATTCGTGCAAATTCGTGCAATTAGCGGCTAAAAACCCCGCAAAGACGCATTATATGTTAAAAAAAAGCCACTAATTACACGAATTTACACGAATAATATTCGTGCAAATTCGTGCAATTAGTGGCTAAAATCCCGCAAAAAATTCGTGCAAATTCGTGCAATTAGTGGCTAAAATCCCGAATAATATTCGTGCAAATCCGTGCAATTAGCGGCTAAAATTAACGCAAAACCGCAGAGAGAAAAAAACTCTGCGGCTCTCCGCGCCTTCTCTGCGGTTCTCTGCGTAACCATCATAAATTGATTATTTCTCATCCCTAATCGTATAAGTCAAACTCGCCCGCCCGATTATCGACCTCAAACTATGCTTAAAAACACTCAAATTCCGCTCCAAAAAACTCTGCAAATTCTTATAAACAAATATCTCCACGCAACCGTCCTTCTCCTCGTAACCGCGAAAATCAGTTATCATAAACAGCGCCCCCCTATCGACGCACTCGGGCAGCGTCTTAGCCCTGTCGTACATCTCGCGATAACCGCGCGTAAACTTATCAGGATACAAACGCGAATCCTGCACCAACCAATTACGCAAAAGCGCCCCCTTATTCCTTATCGGCTGCCCCTTGCCGTCGTGCCAGCCCCGCGCCTCGTAATAACGCCAAAAACGCTCCAACTCATCAACCGCATTACGCAAACGACGCTCAAAAAACAATATCTCAAGCAAAACCCCGCGCTCAGACTCCACCCCCCCGACCGACGAAGACCCCGACACAGCATCGCCCAGCCCCCCCGAACAACGCAACGACGACGACGCGCAAGCGTCTATCTCGCGACTGATAAACTTAAATGCCATCTTAACCGCCGGGTCGCGCAAATCAACCGACTCGCCACCAGCCGAAACATGACGGCACAAAGCCTTTATCAGCGACCCCGCCCGCCGGTCGCTCAAATTATCAAAAACATCACCCCAAGAACTACGAAAATTGAACAAAATACCATCCATACAAACTAATTATATCATAAAATTGAAACAAAAAACCGCCGAACCCTGACTTTGGAACACATCAACAAACGCCTGCGGCGGCTGTAAGAATTGCGGGTTCAACGGTTATATACCAAACTCCGCCCCGAACGTCCTCCCGTCGAAGAACCTATCGGATGCGCGCACGAAAAAAACCGCCTGAAATAGCGCTGAATTTTGATGCGTTCCATCGTCTCGAAATTCGGGCGCAAAAGTATAAAAAATTTTCATTTTGCGTAAAAAAAAAATATTTTTGAAAAATAATAAAAAAAAAACAGCGCCATTTCACACATCAATCGCGGTCGCGCGCGATACAATATTCCCGCGCGCCCGCGCACGCGCCCAGAACCTACAATAACGCGCCCGCGCGCACAACAATGGTAGTCAAAGAAGGACGGGAAGAAGGGATGAAAGGATGAAGGGATGAAAGGAACGAAAGTAGGAAGAAGTACACATACTAATCAAACACTAAACACCGAAAACGCGCGCGCATTCAATTAGGCATCCTGCGCGCGCGCACGCGACCACTAAGGTATAAAAGGAAAGGATACGCGGATAGGACGGATAGGACGGATTTTCACGGGTTTTTTGAATATTATTTTTAAAACTCTTATTTTTTTGAAGGCTTATTTGAAAAGGTTTTAAGGCTGAAAGCCTTATGTCAATAGCGTAGGGCAACGCCCTACGACGATAATGCAGATATATTTGCCAAGCCCTGAAAGGGCGTTATCCCGATAGCGCCCTTTCAGGGCTTGGAATGATGTGTTTGCATCAATCTGATAGGGCGTTGCCCTATCCTATTGATTTTGCCCTTTCAGGGCAAGGTTTCACAATATTAAGGGCGCTTATTTGAAAAGGTTTTAAGGCTGAAAGCCTTATGTCAATAGCGTAGGGCAACGCCCTACGACGATAATGCAGATAGATTTGCCAAGCCCTGAAAGGGCGTTATTCCGATACGCGGATAGGACGGATTAGACGGATTTTCACGGATTTTTTGAATATTCTTTTTAAAATCCGTGAAAATCCGTCCAATCCGTCCTATCCGCGTATCCCCTGCGCCCCCCCGATAAAACCTCATTTCGCATTTTAAAGCCTCAAATTTCGCATAACTCCACCCGACGGGCAGTTTACCATGTCCCGAAAATTTAAACGCGTAAAAACGCATTTAAACAACGAAAAATGGACAACAAAAAAATAACCGCTCTGGTTCATCTCCGTACTTCCTTCGATGTTGCTCCGATGTTTGTTCGATGAATGTTCGATAACGGCGGGGTTTCATCGAACAATCATCGGAGAATGTACGCCGTTACAGTAGGGAAAACACGGGCAAACGTCCCGTTAATGTCCTACGGACAATAAATTACATTCGACATGCATGTTCTATTGATGTAGTTGTCCTAACGGACAATATTCAAGTTTTCCCGTAGGGAATTTCGCGGTATTGTTCGTTGTTCGTTAATTTTAGCCGCTAATTGCACGAATTTACACGAATTTTATGCGGGATTTTTAGCCACTAATTGCACGAATTTGCACGAATTTTATGCGGGATTTTAGCCACTAATTGCACGAATTTGCACGAATTTTATGCGGGATTTTTAGCCACTAATTGCACGAATTTGCACCAAATAAAATTCGTGCAAATTCGTGCAATTAGTGGCTTTTTTTAGCATATAATGCGTCTTCGCGGGATTTTTAGCCGCTAATTGCACGAATTTACACGAATTTACACGAATTTTATGCGGATTTTTAGCCACTAATTGCACGAATTTACACGAATTTTATGCGGGATTTTTAGCCACTAATTGCACGAATTTACACCAAATAAAATTCGTGCAAATTTCGTGCAATTAGTGGCTAAAATTCGTGCAAATTTGTGCAATTAGTGGCTAAAATCCCGCATAAAATTCGTGCAAATTCGTGCAATTAGTGGCTAAAATTCGTGCAAATTCGTACAATTAGCGGCTAAAATTCGTGTAAATTCGTGCAATTAGCGGCTAAAATCCCGAATAAATTTCGTGCAATTAGCGGCTAAACCGCCTAATCCAAAAACTTCTCCTCTATCAAATGCCGCGCCAATGCCGCGCGGTACTCGTCTGATTCCTCTGACGTCAATTTCAATAAACCCCTGTACAACCTTGCCGTCAAACGGGGTTGCCGCTTGACATGGGCTATTACCCCGCTTATCCACTCCTTATTGTGAGGACGATTATCAGCGTCTAACCAAGCGTTAAGCGATTGATTTATAAAAGTCAGATGCTCAATCGAACTCTTGTCGCCTGCCTTTGTTTTTCGGCTGTAAACGTAGAAATGCAACTTTTCTACCCTTCGATTGCCCCTCTCCTCACGGTACTCAAAATAGAGATTGCACCGCCCGGCGTCGTACAGTTCCTTAATTTCCCGATATGCGAAGTCTAAAACCTTATCCTTTATCTGAGAGTATCGCGGGTACTTTTCTTCTAACATCAGTTTATGCACAAGTTCCTCTTGCGTAAGGCAAAAATAGCCAGTGTAGGCGTTATCGGGGTCGCCGTCGTTACGCTCGTATTGAAGGCAATATTCGTAGAAGCGCAGGCTGTACTTAGTCTTTATCGACACGGCAACGGCAAAACGCTTAGCCGTAAAATGTTGCCCAAACGCCGTTATATACGGCAAGAGAACAGTCGGAACGACAACGTCGATATACATCTTGCGCTTCAGATGCTCGTAGTGGGCGATAAAGCAAGAGTCGATGGTCTTATCGCCATCGACGATGCTAATCGACTTGTTCGACAAGCCTTTCAGCGCATCGTAGACCGATTTCAATCCCATATTAGCTTTAAGCATACCTGCCGTGCTTACGCGCAACTCCAAGTCTCCGCAAGGCGTCATCTCGACGCCGATGCGTTCCGTGAGACGCTTCCCAAACTCGTTTATTATGACATAAAACGCTCGCTTCTCAACAAGAGAAAAATCATAGCGAGCCTGAATAAGCGCGTGAAATTGTGCAATGGTATTTGATGCTGTTTTTGTTGCTGTTTTTGACATGATTTTAAAAATAAGTTGCAAAGATATGAAATATTTTCAATAAGCGTGCAAAAAGTCTCATTGAAAATATTGCATCCCGTTATGGACGCAATATCGGTAGAAAATGCGACACATAAAACGCGGCATCCCGTAGGGATGCATCTTTCGGTAGCAAACGCGACATACGGAAAACACGGCATTCCGTTAGGAATGCATCTTTCGGTAGCAAACGCAACATACGGAAAACACGGCATTCCGTTAGGAATGCATCTTTCGGTAGCAAACGCGACATCCCATAGAGATGCATCCCTACGGGATGCCGTGTTTTCCGTGTGTGTCGTGTTTTCTACCGAAAGATGCATCCCTACGGGATGCCGTGTTTTCTGTGTGTGTCGTGTTTTCTACCGAAAGATGCATCCCTACGGGATGCCGTGTTTTCCGTATGTGTCGTGTTTTCTACCGAAAGATGCATCCCTACGGGATGCCGTGTTTTATGTGTGTGTCGTGTTTTCTACCGAAAGATGCATCCCTACGGGATGCCGGGTTTTATGTGTATTCGGCGTTTTCTACCGATATTGCGTCCATACGGGCGCCTTTGCACCGTCTTTCGTCTAACCGTCTAACCGTCTATAAACATAGAAATGCAACCTTTCGACCGCCTTTCCGCTTCTCTCATCGTCGTGTTCAAAATAGAAGGCGCACCGACCAGCGTCGTATAGCGTCTTAAGTTCTTTGCGCGCCGCGCCTATGACGCATTCTTTTATATGGGCGAATCGCCGGTATTTGTTATCTAACTTCAACTTATGAACAAGTTCTTGTAGCGTAAAACAGAAATACCCTGAAAACGCATGTTCGGGATTGTCGTCGTTATCCCCGTATTGCAGACAATACTCGTAGAAGCGCTGACCGTGCTTCGTACCTATCGACATTGCGACTGCAAAACGCTCTGCCGTGAAATGCTCTGCAAACGCTGTTATATACGGCAACATAACATGTGGGACGACGACGTCGATATTCATCAGGTGTTTCTGATGCTCGTAGCGCGAGATAAAGCGCGTGTTTACGGTCTTCGCGCCATCGACAATGGTAATTGACTTTTCCGACAGACTTTTAAGCGCGTCGTAGACCTCTCTCAGTTCCAGGTTAGCCTTAGTCATACGTGTCGTTTTGATGCGCAGTTCCAAGTCTTCGCGCGGCGTCTTTCCGACCTTTCCGCTTTCTGCAAGCCGCGCGCCGACTTCGTTTATTATAACATAAGACGCTCGCTTCTCCACGAGAGATAAGTCGTAGCGCGCCTGAATAAGCGCGTGAAACTGTTCAATAGTTTTTGTTGATGTTTTTGACATGGTTTTAAAATAAGTTGCAAAGATATGAAATATTTCCAAAATTTGAGAAGCGCAGAGAGAAAAAAAACTCCGCGCCTTCTCTGCGTGTCTCTGCGTAACCATGTACGTTTATATTACGCAGAGCAAACAGTTATAATATTTTTTCATTCTTTAGCCCTTTTTAGCCGTTTTAACGCATTTAAATTCTCAAGACATAGTAAACTGCCACTCGAATGGAGTTAGGCGAAATTTGAGCATTTAAAACGGCAAATTTTTTTTGGCGTCTTTTCGATGGCTGGCAGGGGGTGGGTTATTAACATTTTTTAAAACCCTCTTTTTTCTGTTAATAACTCCGTTTTTAGATTCTGTTAGATGCTCGTTATCAAATACTTAACAGTGGGGCGCGCGCGGCGGCGGCGCGGAATTTTCTCTTTTTTTTTTTTTTTTTTCCCTTTTGCTCTTTTGCTTTTTTTGCACAATTTCGTCGCGCTGAAATGGCCATACGTCAAGGGTTATCCAAAAAGGGGAACGTCTCTTTGGTATGTTTACGTTTC
>Ga0099364_10004232_pt1 | contig 21823 bp, 11 predicted proteins | sample TergutTh196P3_FD_73070 | JGI IMG/M metagenome (GOLD analysis project Ga0099364, IMG submission 73070) | Microcerotermes parvus P3 segment gut microbial communities from Pointe-Noire, Republic of the Congo - Th196 P3 | ecosystem: Host-associated > Arthropoda: Insects > Digestive system > Gut ... | reverse complement strand
AAGTATTCCTAAAAAGAATTACCTCGCGCTACCTCCCCGCGATATACAAACTCCTACGCAAAAGACGCGACAATAAGGCAGCAAGCGGATGAATCATCTTTTGTAGGTGACGATGTCCTCAGCTTCCCGCTAATGCGGCTTTCCGGCGCACAACATGGACACGAGAACCAAAGGTAACTTTTCAATTTATTTGACGGTAGGAGATGGAGATGTATTATGGACAACACAAATGAAGTCATGGCAAATGATTCGTTCTTCTCCGCGCACTTTATGCACCGCCCGCGTATCGACAAAATACTTGAGGAAGCAACCCGCAGCAAACTTGTGTATGTTATAGCGGGAGCCGGTTATGGAAAAACCCAAGCCGTGCGCCATTATATCGAGCAGCAAAAGGATGCGATTGTCCGCTGGGTGCTACTGACCGAAAACGATAACATCGGTTCGCGTTATTGGGACAACCTGACACACTACATATCCTTCGACAACCCGGACCTAGCAAATAGGCTGCGCGACCTCGGTTTCCCCGAAACGCTTGTGCGGTTTAATCAGTTTGCCGAAATCCTTAGAAACTCGGAACACCAGTCTCATAAAACATATCTCGTGCTTGATGACTTCCATCTGATAAATACCAAACAAGCGCTGACTTTCGCGGAACGATGCGCCTATCTACAAATCCCCGGAGCATGCGTGATAATTTTATCCAGAAGCGAGCCCGCTATCAACGCAATTTCCCTGTTCTCAAAAGGGCAGGTCAGCATTGTGACCGAAGATGAGCTGCGTTTCACATATAACGAAATCTCGGATTTTCTGAAACAGCGCAAAATCCCGTTTTCCGCAAAGGACCTCCCGCTCTTTTACGATGCCACCAAAGGATGGGCTCTTGCAGTCCAACTGTTCTCGCTGGTGTTAAAAAGGATACCAAATCTTGACATAGCCATCAAAACCATGAAGCAGAATATCTTCAAACTCATGGAAACCGAAGCATTTAACGACTTTCCTCTAAAAACCCAGAAACTGTTGACTAAACTATCGCTGGTATCCAATCTGCCATCAACAGTATTGCAGGAACTATTCCATGGCTCATCATTCTTAAAAGACGCGCCCCAGCTTGCATCGTTTGTATGGTTTGACAGCCTCACGGGTGCGGACAGGGTTCATCCGCTGTACTGGGAATTTCTGCGAAACAAACATTTTATCCTATCTTACGACGAAAAGCGCGATGCATACCGGCAAGCGGCACAGTGGTGTTCCGGGAATCAATTTTGCTTCGACACGATGTACTATCTGGCAAAAGCGCATGACTATGACCGCATGGTGGAGCTTCTGTTTTCATACCCGTTTAAGCTACCTCATGATTTATGCGAGTATTTCATCGATATCATAGAAAACTTGGAATATGATGACGAAAATGATGAAGACCACAATGTGCTGGTGCTGAAAAAATACTTCATCCCCCTTCTGCTTATGGGAATGGGCAGGTATGAGGATGCAGAAAAAAAGACTTTTGAAATCATTGCTGATTTGGAGAAAATGGACAGTCCAATGGCATACCGCCTGCTGTATTCCAGTTTCAGCAATCTGGTGTACATTGAAATGTACAGATGCACTGTCACGCACAAGTATGACTCGCCAAAGTATATTCAAAAGTCAATGGAATATTATAAGAGGGCTTCATTTCCGATAACAAAAGCCACAGGTGCTTTTTTCGTCGCTGATGTCCGCTCGCTCGCCTGCTTGGTTGGCGAAGGCGCGAGTCTGGCGGAGTTCGACCAATTTGTCGACGCCGTGGAGCAGACGGTCCGCTACGTCGCGGAAATCCATCACAGCATGTATTATGGTTATGATGACTTGGTTCTGTGTGAACTTGCTTTCTATAAAAACAAGCCCGATATCGCAAAGAGCCATGCCCATCGAGCCATTATAAAAGCGCGGGAAAAAAAGCAATACAGCATAGAAGCGATGGCTGCGCAATACCTGCTTCGGATTTCGATGCAGGAGGGGGATTATCCGCTGGTCAGGGAGATGTTGAAGCAATTGCGCTCCAACTTGGAGAATCAGGATTTTTGGAACCGTCAACTGCTGTATGACTTATTTACAGGTTTCTTCTATGCCCAAATAGGGCTCCCTGAAATGGTGTCCCCATGGTTGAAAATGGACGAAAAAGAAGCGACCGCCGAAGTTCATATCCCCGCATGGGAACTGGCTGTTGGCGTGAAAAGCCACATCGCCTCGAAAAGATACAATCAAGCGCTTACGGTCTTGTGCAATTCATACCCAAGGGAGCCACAGGAACGATTCCTATTGAGCGAGTTGGTCTTTTCGCTCTTGACGGCGGTCGCCCGGATCAACACCGGCGACACCGCAGGCGCTCTCCAGGAGTTCTCAAAGGCGTACTCGCAATCGTTCGAAGGTGTGTTTGAGATGCCTTTCATCGAGCTTGGAAAAAACCTACGCCCATTGGTTGCGGCAGCTTTGGAGCAGACAGATCGCGCATTGCCGAAGGAATGGTTGAAAACAATCGACCGCAAAGCATCTATTTACGCCAAAAAAACTGCCGCCATCATGAACTCCTTTAAAAGGGAGAAGAACATATCGGAAAATGTGCAATTGTCCACACGTGAGCAAGAGGTTCTGAGCGACCTTTACCACGGCCTCTCCCGCGACGAGATAGCCGAGAACAGGTATCTTTCAATCAACACCGTGAAAAAAATACTCCAGTCGATTTACATAAAGCTAGACGCAAACAACAACGTAGACGCCATAAGGATTGCCCTAGAAAGGAAGCTGATAGAGTAAAAACGCGAGGACGCGGGGACGGTTCTCTTGTCTCACGAGGTGGCGGGGACGGTTCGCAAGACGCTGGGACGGTTCTCTTGTCTCGCGGCGAGACGATAGAACCGTCCCCGCGTCTCACTCTTGTCTTACAGCGAGACGATAGAACCGTCCCCGCGTCTCAGAACAGTCCCACGTCTCAAGTCTTTAAATGGTTGCATAGTACGCTCGACCTTGCTATAATATCGGTATATATTGTGGTTCAGTAACGGACACGCAATTGGAAAACAAACCTGCGCTATATTCGCGAGTATGGAACCCGTTAAAAAGGAGTGGGATACCGATGCATTTATCTCATGAGCCGATTTATCACGAGAACTCCGAAACGAAAAACCTTGTGGTGTTCATACACGGCTTTATGGGAACGCCGCATCAGTTTGACGGATTAGCCGAAAGCGTTCACTCGTTAGGCTTCTCCACCGCCGCTCTGTTGCTACCGGGGCACGGCTCAACAGTAAAGGATTTTTCATCAACCAAGATGGAACGCTGGCAAAGCCACGTCAATGCTGAGATTGAACGCTTCTCCCGGAGCCACCAAAAAATTTATCTGGTCGGTCACTCAATGGGATGCCTTCTGGCAATAAACGCGGCAGTAAAACATAGCAGTAGTGTATGCGGTCTTTTCTTAATTGCCGGCCCCTTCAAGCTGAGGTTTTTCTCTTTTTATTCGACGAAAATACGGCTAAAGCTGCTGTTTTACCGCAGAAGCCATCCGATGAAGTCGGAATATCTCGCAGCCAGCAGCGTACCGTTGCGCCCGAGCTTGGTCTGGCGCGTTATTAAGCCGTATTTTGAATTAAAGAAACTCGCGCGTTTGGCGAAAGGCCGCCTTCAGGATATCCGTGTGCCTGTGAAGGCAGTTTACTCGAAAGCGGACGATCTTGTAGCAACGCGAGGTCTGGAGATACTCAAAGCCGGACTAACCCACGCGCCTTTTGAATACGAAATTTTGTCCGACTCGCTGCATGTGATTTTTCCGGAACATGAGCAGCGGAAGATTATAAGGCTGTTCCACAGGCTGCTGGGTGAGGATTGTTAGCGAAGCGGCACGTTCGTTCTTGTTTTAGTTTACGCTTTTTATTTGAAAGGAAGTATGTTGCACCATGAACGATCTACTTGTTGATTTGCATTCTCACTCGTTTTTTTCTGATGGGAGTATGTCGCCGGAAGAACTTGTAAAGGCCGCCAAAGAGAACGGCGTCGGCGTGTTGGCTCTGACAGACCACAATACAGTTGACGGCAACGAGTTATTTGGAGATGAATGTTCGAAGAATAACATCAAGCATATACACGCAGTAGAGATTGACGCGCTTGACGGAAGTGAACATTTTCATGTCCTTGCATATGGATTTGACAGTAAAGACAAAGAATTTATCGACTTTATTAGGCATGTCCGTTTTTTGCTTGATGAAACCAGCGTCAAACTCGTTGAGTTAATGCAAAAAGACTATCCCGATATTTCAATACATGACTTTATGGAGTTTTCCTACGATAAAAGACTTGGAGGTTGGAAAGGTCTTCATTATATTATGAGCAAGGGCTTGACCACATCATTGGAAGATAGCATCAAATTCTATCCGCAGTACAACATGACTTGGGATAAGTCGGGCTATCCATCGATCGCGGCTACTATATATAGGATTAAAAAAGCCGGCGGCTATTCGGTGTTAGCGCATCCCGGCACTTTAATTGACACATCAAACATAAATGATTTCAAAACAGAGTTAAGGCGAGTTGTTTCATTCGGACTCGATGGTATCGAATGCTACTACCCTACGCATAGCGATGAAGTTACCCGGGCTTGTTTAGATATTTGTGAAGAGAAAAATCTACTGATTACTGCAGGGTCAGATTGTCATGGGGTTTTTGGCAAAACGCAGGTTGGCGATATGAAGATAACTCTTGACAAAATATTCTTGAAAGACCTACTAAATCGTTAAAGCGAATCAGTCGCGAAGACGAGAACGCGAGACGCGGGGACTAGGACGCGGGGACGGGGACGGGGACGCGGGGGCGGGTCTGTTGTCTTACAGCGATACGACAGAACCGTCCCCGCGTCTTGTGCGGCTTGCGGCGCAAGTTGAGAGTTGAGAGTTGAGAGTTGAGAGTTTGGGGACGGGAGGTCGTGCGGCTTGCGCCGCAAATTGATAATTGAGAATTAGGGGACGGAGTTGCGGGGGCGGGGCTTGGGACGATAGAACCGTCCCCGCGTCTCGTCCCCGCAGCTTGTTCGTGCGGCTTGCTTTGTTACGAGTTTAGCCTTGTTAGCTTCCAGCCTTGCCCTGCGTCGTCGCCGCGTTCGTACATGTTGCCTACTTCTTCCCATGCTTCCGTATACGCTTCATTAGGTATACTGACAGTTCCACCAGGATTCGTATAGGTATTGTTTGTGTTTTCGGAATACACATTTTGGTCATCCGCCCAATAGTTGAGATCGGATTCTTGGCTTGAATCAATATTGCTGGACATTACATGCATAGATATGTCAGATACGCTTACGGCCTTCTCATCGTCTTTCTGCGTCGGTCCAATCTGGCAGTGGCTTCCGCCTTTTGTGTCAATCGTTATCTTCGCCCATGCTTCACCTGATAGTCTGCGATTTGCGCTTGCCGATCCAGGGCTAGTTAAGTTTACTGATATATTCACACCTTGAATACCCGACCACCCTTGTTCAAGCGTTTTCTTTATGCTATGCCCCATGTCCTCGATTTCATACTCAATGTCAATGGTGTAATTTCCGTTGAAATCTGCGTCGGAGCTGACCCAAGGGCGGAATTCCCACATTACACGGTGGTCGATCCTAAGATTCATGTTCAGCGTCCAAGTTTCTGTGAATTCCTCGCCGTACAGCGTGAACGTCTTTTGGTCCTTGGCGTTGTCGAAGAATATCCTCCAGCTATAATCGTTTGATAGTAAATCATCATGCAATTCGCGCATTCGCTTATAGAACTCCTCCCGCAGTTTATAAGCCTCCCAAGCCCCCTGCTCCTCAGGGTGACGTTCCAAATAGTCCTGCCACTCATCATGTGCGTCCTTGAGCCCTTTTAATAAACCATACAAATCTCCGTAACCCAAGCCACCTGGTTGGTTGACAATATAATCACGCAGCCTCAGGGCAAGGTCAGACCCGGAACCAGTATAATAGAGCGTATTCATAGAGGAAGTCATATAATCCCCAAACTCATAATAACCCTGTCCATAGCCATCATACAAGGTATTCGACGCATATTCGATTTTTTGCAACAAATCGACCATTTCGCTGTTGTCTGCGCCCATCTCAGTTGCTAACTTGCCTCTTAGAAAATCGATAGCTTCATCGCTCATACCGTAGCCAAAATTTAGTAGACGGAACTCCCAATCTGAGAGAGCACGTAAATGATCAACTCCCATCTCGTCTGACACCTGATTCATCAGCCGCTCCAGAAACCTGTCGTAGTCTCCCTCATTTTCCATGCTCCCAACAACTATGCGACCCTTAAATTGCATATCCCCGATTTCCAGTAGAAGTCTGGATAAAGGATTACTACGGTTAAACCTACCATATGAGAAACTGCCTTGCCATGCCTGCGCGGGCGTGGGTGTGGGTACAAGGGTTAGCGTTATCAGCATTGCCAGGCATAGTGCCAGTGTTTTTATTGTTCTTTTTTTCATTGGTTTAGCGCCTCCTCTACGCTGTTGTATATTGTGTTGAGCGTCGCGTGCTCAGGGGCGAGCATCAGCCCGACTTCTAGCCAATACGACATCTCCTCCCAGTCTTCCAAACTAAAGTAAAGCATAACCACGCCCGCGTATGTGTCGCCGTCAAATGGGTCTACTTTTAGCGCGGCTAGGTAGTAGTCTAGGGCGGCGTAGTGTGCGTTCGCGTCGGCTTCCAGCGCATTGCGCCCCTCTGAGCGCAGGTACACCGCGCTGAAATTGAACTCGCTGCGCGGTATTGATGTGTCCGCTTTTAGGTAGACTTCGAATATCCTGTCCTCGAACTCCGTCAACACGGCTCGTAGCCCTTGCAGTTGCTCAACGTCCATCCCTGCCATAAGCCTGAGATATACGCTGAATTCGTCCAGCCAAGGGTTGCGCGTTGCCTTTTCATAGCAGGATGTCGCCGCGTCCATGTCGCCACCTGCCTCAAGTGCGACTCCCTCGAAAAGATAGGGGTATGGGGATGCCCAGCCCATTGCGGCGATTATGTCCCAATCATACGGCCTGTCCTCGCTTTGCTGCATCGCTACGCCTTTGGTTTCCAGTATGCAGTCAACGGCGTAGCGCATGGCAGAAATCGAGGCCGCCGCCATCCCGTAGAAGTGGTCGGACACCACAACAAGGCCGTTTGAATCGCTCTCCAAGCCGCTATCGAAAATAGAACTCATTGCTTCAATGAGAGCATACGCGACTAGCTCCTCGTCTGATGCGTCGTCAGGCACGTCCAGACTTATTCCGTTATCGCTGGAGAATGTGGATTGGCTGTTGTTGCCGCTGCTGTTGCTGCTGTTGCTGTTCTCGCGGTTGTCGCCGTCATTTGCGCCCAGAAGACCGAAGACGTTTGTGACGATAAGCAACACGGCAAGCGCGACTACCACCCCCGCCGCCGCGATGATAATGATTGTCTTCTTGTTCCTCATTGGCTCTGCGGTAATCGGCGCTTTCCGCTGCTGATTTTGCGGTTGTTCGATTTGATGCTGCGGAGTGTATTGTGGCGGGATTTTTTGCGTCTGCTGCGCGTATTGCGGCGGTTGAGCGGGCTGAGTTGCAGGAGGAATGTGTTGCTGCTGATACTGCGGTGGCTGCATGTTAGATTGCTGTTGCGGCGGTTGCGTAAACGTTTGTGGCTGCGAATACTGCGGTTGCGGAGCGTTTTGCGTGGGCGGCACGGGGCGGGATGTCGCGTGGCCGCAGGAGGGGCAGAAATTCTTGTTTTCCCGCACCTGTCCGCCACAGTTTTGACAAATCATAGCCAAAATAAATCACCTCAATTCTAATTTGCTCCGTCCTTGTGGACTTTATATTTCAATTATAAAACATCATTTTCCAAAATGCACGGGCAATTCTGTCAAGTAAACTGCCCAAAACGCAAAAATGGGTGGGCAATTTTGTCAAGTAAATTGCCCACCCCCACGGTAAAATCCATTGCAATCCAAAATTTGATGCTGTTCGTGGTGTTGTTTTGTGCACATTGCTGCTTCGCCTGCAAAATGAGAATTGATAATTGATAATTAGGGGACGAGGGGACGGGGACGAGACGATAGAACCGTCCCCGCGTCTTGTGGGACGAGGGGACGGGGGTGAGACGATAGAACCGTCCCCGCGTCTCGATAGAACCGTCCCCGCGTCTCGACATGCGTTATTTGCGGCTCGCACCCAGCAGCCAGTCGATCAAGTTGATTTGCTTTATGCCATCATAATCACCTGTGAGAAAATCAAGCGTTAAGAGATATTTTGGATAATTGTCGCTGACTTTCAGAAGAGGCGCGAGTTCGCGAGCCATAACCTGTTCATCGAGGGCAGTCATGGCAACTTGGTAATACTCTTTTGCCGTTTGCTTTGTAGCGATAAAATCAATCTCTCTATCGACGATTTTACCGATGTTGACCCGATAACCGCGTCGGATAAGCTCAAGATATACGATATTCTCGATTTGATGACCAACATCGGAATTTGAGGATGAAAGCAGATGGTTTCGCAATCCGGTGTCAACGATATAATACTTGCCGAGTGTTTTCAAAAGGTTTTTACCCTTGATGTCATACCTCTCCACGCTATAAAACAAAAAGCAATCTGTTAGGGCTTTAATATACTTGTCAACCGTTTTTTGCGTGATTTTCCTGCCTGTGTTATTAATAAAGTCAGTAATGTTCGCGATTGACAGAGTGCTGCCGACATTACTGCAAAGATATTTCACGATGTTTTTCAGCAAACTGACGTCGCTTACGCCTTTGCGGGCAACAACATCCTTAACGATGATGGTGTTGTAGATGCCTTCCAAGTATTGGTCGGAAAGCTCCATTTCGCTCCCAAGCTGTGTTATTACAACGGGGAAACTCCCGATATTAAGGTAGTTCATAAATGCTTGATTTTTGTCGTTGTGTTTACCAAACGCGAAATATTCCGCAAACGAAAATGGCAACATCTTTATTTCCACATAGCGTCCCGAAAGCAAAGTAGCAAGCTCACCCGACAGTAAGTCAGCGTTAGAGCCGGTTATATATACATCTGTGTTTTCTTTTATGTAGATACTATCTACCGCTTTTTCAAACCCGTCACACTTCCCAACTTCGTCGATGAAGATATATGTCATCTTGCATTTACATAGCTTTGACACAAGAAATTCGTGCAATGCTTTGTAGTTATGCAAATGTTCCATTCCAACATCTTCGAGATTGATTTTTATAATTTGATTGTCCTCCACGCCTTCTTTTATTAAGTGCCGAATGTATAGTTCAAATAAAGTTGACTTACCGCAACGCCTTACGCCCGTTACGACTTTAATCACATCAACTTCACGAAACTTAATTAAGCTGTCAAGAAAACGAGGGCGTGGAATAAGCTGCCTGCTCATGCGACACCACCTCACGATGTATAGTTTAACAAATCCCCCCTATTTCGTCAAGTTATTTTCCATTTGAAAAATAAATCTATAGGAACAACAGTTATTTTCCGTCACGAAGCCAAGACACGCAAGACGCGGGGACTAGGACGCGGGGACGGTTCTGTTGTCTTGCAGCGAGACGACAGAACCGTCCGTGCGTCTTACGTTTAGGTGCGTGAGACGATAGAACCGTCCCCGCGTCTTACTCGAATGTTGAAAATGCTGAAAGTATTGATTTTAAACGTGTATTGATAGTTGAGTAGGTTTTTTGGTACAATGTGGTTGCGTCATCGATAAGGGCGGCATGGTGCTCGCGGACCGGAAGGAGGGTAGTAGTTTACTCTTTAGAAGGGAGAACGGTGCCCATGAATGTTTGTGATTTGTTTGTTATTGTGCTTAAGCTGTTACCAGAGACCATTAAACTGGTGGAGTGGATCATCAAGAAACTGCAAAAAACAAACGCCGCCCCAAAGAGATAAGGACAAGCGGCGTTTGACGTTGGGGCTTAAGCCCTGACTAAAATAACGCGAGGCCTGCCGCCTTTAAGCGGCTGACGCAGCAGGGAGGGTGTTCATAGCACTCTCTCTGTTTATGTTTTTATTTTAAGGGTTTTTCTTGGGTTTGTCAAGAGGGATTTTCGGGGCTAGTGTGAGACGATAGAAACGTCCCCGCGTCTCGTGTACACTCTATACATCATCACTGCTGCTTCAGCGCGGCTGGCTTTGCTGTGAGGATTTACATTCCTGTTTTGATCGCCAATAATTAGCCCGTAGCCTGCAAGCGCCGAAATAGCCTCTCTTGCGTAATCTGATATATCGTCTTTGTCGCCGAACCTTTCAAGAGAGTCATTCGACGAAAGAAGTTCAACGCCTGCATACGTCAGCGCTCGGTAAATCAGCGTAAACATATCCTGACGCGATATATCGGCATTTGGATTACACATGTTGTTGCCGGTGCCGAGAACCAGCCCGGCTTTTTGTCCGGCGCCAACTGTAAAGTAGTAGTAGATATTGGGATTGACATCGGAAAACGTCGCGCCAACACTCCCTGTGAATTTTTCCAAATCCAATGCTTTCGCAAGATAGTGCATGAAGTCGCCCCGCGTAATCGGCATCAGCGGCTCAAACAGCGAAGGGCCGTCTGCATCAAGAACACCTATGCTGATTAAGTCCAGTATCGCATCCTCTGCCCATTCTACCGTGGAAGCATCCAACACAGGGGTCGGCGAAATTGATTGATAGATTGGCAAATACGCATCCTTTAGCATACCCACAGATGTGAAATGCCCCCAATGCCCGCCGATATCGCCATTTGCCCCCTCGATTTTCCATGCCTCGTCAATCTCGCTGAAAAAAACGACTTCAACATTGTTTTCCCGAGACCAAACGTATGTCTCCTCAAAGAATACCTTGGCATTTTCCATACTTGGGAGTGCCGCGCCCTCCGGTCTGCCCTGCGTTGGCCAGCCGCTTTCGGAGATTATTACCTGCCGTTCTCCAGCAGCCGCTTTTACAAGGCTGTAAGTATCGGCAAGACTTTTCGATGCCATATCCGCTGTGACGTTTCCGAAAAAAGGATATATCGTGCAGAGTATTACATCACAGCTTGCGACAAGTTCAGGGTTCTTAATAAATGCCTCGGGTATGTCCGACGTGCCTACGGGAATTGATTTGTCGTTAATGCGATCGCGGACATATCCAATATACGAAATAAGGTCAACGGCGGCAAAGTCGTTTCTGTAGATTGTTTCTGAGCCTACAACCGCAACATCGACATAGCCATTGTTCGTTAGTTCGATTAGCTTATCAAGTTCATTGTATATTTGCGATGCCTGATAGCTGCCATCTATCCAGCAACCCGCAATTATGCGAAAACTATACTCGTCTTTTGCAGGCTGGTAAACCTTTTCCAACTCGCCCGACACACCGAAAAGTCGTATTGTGTCTGCATATGGGTAAATGAGGTTCAGTTGCCAGCGCAGTTGCTCGATTGGCACTGCGCTGTTTGTTTCAGGGGAAAGGCCGTTGGTATAGGGTGAATAGCATATTGAAATCTTTGAAGTATCCGTAGGTTGTTTTTGCTGATTAGCTACGGAAAAAGATGCCGTATCCGATTGAGGGGGTTTAGGGGTCTGTTGAATTTCTATATGTCCGTTGCTGTGGCGGTCAATGATGGCTTTATCCAAAGCCGCTGCCTCAGTGCGGCCAATATCTCCGTTCGGTATGAAAGCAGATGGTATCAAGTAAACATACAGTCTCTCGGCGCTGGAATCATACCCTCCTGAGATAAACAGGCAGGAGAAGCGGCCATCATCGCCCAACGTCACCGAGGGCGTTGCCAACGTTGGTTTCGGCCCCCACACCACGCCGCCTCGGGTCACTTCGAGAGCCATGGTAATCGCATAATCACCGTAATTCCCGCCCACGCCCTCGAACCAAACATGTCCGTCCACATTTCGGACTTCGTCCATTGGCGGAACGTAGTCTATTGCTATCCTGGGATTTGAAGAATCCAAGGCAAAGGCAAAACTCGATCCAAAAGCAATAACCGCGAGAACGGCAGATAGGGAGAATGTAATAATCTTCTTCATGGCGATACCTCCAGAGACTCATTTAGGAGTCGTTACGGCTCTCGAATTTGATATTATTTTGCGTTGAGTATTCTTCCGCGTATGATTTTGCAGGGGCGTGAAGAACTAGGGTTTCGGCGCACTTGGCGAACGCTCTTTGACCGATGCTAGTGACGCTTTCCGGCAACGTCACGCTCACCAAACAGCTACAGCCGGAGAACGCCAGTTTGGAGATGCTGTGAAGACCATCAGGCAAGGTTATGTCCGTGAGGTTGCCGCAGTAGGCGAACGCGCCCTCGTCGATGCTAACTGTGCCTTCCGGTGCCGAGTAGCTTACATCCCCGCGTCCTGCTGGATATGCCACGATGGCGTTCCTTTTTTTGTCGAATAACACCCCGTCCGAGGCAGAGAATACGTCGTTGGATGCGCTGACAACGAACTCAATGAGCGAACCGCAACTGACGAACGCAACACTGCCGATGCTTTTAACACTGTCGGGTATCGTTACCCTCGTGAGATTGGCGCAGTTCATAAACGCTTGTGCACCGATACTCTCAACTCCATCAGGAATAACCATGTCCGTAAGATCCATGTTCCCTTTGTAAGCTCCCTCACCAATGCTCCTGATACCTTCCGGCACCTTGTCTATTTGGCGACCTTCCGGAATCGCGACGACGGCTCCCGTTCGCTTGTCGATGACAACACCGTCTTGGACGGAAAACGTTGGGTTGCCATCGCTGACGACAAAGCCCGCGAGAGCGGAGCACCTAAAAAACGCACCTTTTCCAATATCCGTCACACTGCTGGGTATTGTAACGGCTTCTATTGCGGTGCAGCCCAAAAACGCGCCTTCGCCGATGCTCTCCACTCCGTCACATATCGTGACACTCTTAAGCGCCGTGCATTCTACGAACGCCCACTTGCCGATGCTCGCCACGCTTCCCGGTATCGTGATGCTTGAGAGCGCGATACACTCGGAAAACGCCAAATCCCCTATACTTGTCACCCTGTCAGGTATAACAAAATCGATATCTGATTCCTCTGCGAAGTCAGCCGACAGCAGTACACCGTCCGCCACCCTGACTTTCTTTTCATCTTCGGTTTTGGCGTTGTCAAGCCATACTTGTACATCTGCTTCACGATTAGCGCGCTGCAGCATTGGGTAAAGAGTTGTCTTTGCGAACTTCTCGGCGTATGATCCGGTGTGTGCATCAATCACTAAGCCGGTGTTACAGTCATGAAACGCGGAGACATCGATACTCATCACACTACTGGGCAGTGTGACGCTAATGAGCGAAGCGCACCCGCAAAACGCACTTCTGCCGATGCTTTCTACACCCGATGGTATAGTTACGCTTTTTAGCTTACTACAGTCCGCAAACATGAAATCGCTTATTGTTGACAGTCCGTCCGGCAAAGTAATGCTCTCAAGGGCGGTACATAAGGAAAATCTGAGTTCATTAATTTCCGTTAAGCTGCTTGGCAACTCAACGCTCTTAAGTGCACAAAAGTTTGTGAAATTCATTTTTCCTAAGCTTTTCACACTGTTGGGTATCGATAATTTTGTGAGCGCACTACATCCGGAAAATGCATTATCACGAATGCTTGTCAAGCTTTCAGGGAATGTGATGTTTTGAAGAGATTTACAGCAATAAAACGCTTCTTCTTCAATGCAACTCACGCCTTCCGGAATTATAATGCTCACAAGTGTGTCGAAGAAGCCGAACATGCGCCTCCCAATGCTTGTAATACCATCGGGAACAATAAATTCTGCGTTGCCTGCCTCTTTAGCATCGTCAACTAATCTCTTCAACCTGCGATGTAAGGTTCCCTCCTTATCTAGCAAGTTCTCCTTTGCGTATGATGCGGCATAAGAGTTGGGAGGCGCGCTAACTATAAGATCGTTATTGCATCCGGTAAACGCATTCTTTCCGATGCTCGTTACGCTTTCAGGGATCGTGATATTTTTGAGTGCAGCGCAGCCATAAAACGCTCCTTCTTCAATGCAAATCACGCCTTCAGGAATTGTTAAACTCACAAGCGCGCTGAAGAAGCTGAAGATATGCTTGCCAATGCTAGTATAACCGTCGGGGACAATAATTTCTGTTTCGCCTCTTTCTTTGGCAATACTCACTAATCTCTTTAACCTGCGATGCAAGGTTCCTTCCTCATCTAGCAAGTTCTCTTTAGCGTATGATGCGGCATAAGAATTGGGGGCGGCATTGATGATAAAATCATCGTTACACTTGAAAAATGCCGTATCACTTATGCTTATAACGCTGTCGGGAATCGTTACGTTTCTGAGCGAGCTGCAGCCGGAAAATGCAGATTCTCCGATGTGAGTGACACTATTCGGTATCGATACATCCGAAAGCGAAGTGCAATAGCTAAACGCGCTATCCCCTATGATTGCGACTCCTTCACTTATCGTTACACTATCAAGTGCGCTGCAATTTGAAAACACAGATTTTCCAATGCTAGTCAAGCCACCCGAGATCGTCGCGCTTGTGAGCGCAGTGCATCCAAAGAACGCCAATTCACCAATACTTGTAACACTATCGGGGATTGTTACGTTTCTGAGCGAGTTACAGCCGGAAAATGCCGACTCTCCGATGATTGTTAGAGTGTCGGGAAGAGCTACCTCTTCAAGCTCGTAACATGTGGAAAACGCACTCTTGCCAATGCTCGTCACGCCACTTGGTACCGTAATGCTCGTAACGCTCCTAGACGCTAACAAATAGGCGAAGGCGTTATCCGCGATGCTCGTTGTGCCATCGCGTATAGTAATCTTCCCGCCGTTTTGCTCGAATTGTTTTCGTATTTTTTCAGCCATAGTGCTTTTTTGTGCATTAGGGTCTATTTTTTCAAGAACCCATAACTTATACGGCTCAATACTCACAGTGTAGTTCCTACCTGAATCGGTGTCGGGGCAAATTCCTTTGAGGTAGTGCCAACCAGCGTCGCTAATCCCATCGGTTGGAGTAACAAGATATGCGATACCTACTTCGTTTTCTTCATATCTTATCCGTGCCAACATCACACCGTCTATTAAACCGTCTAAATCATCAACCATCTTAATTGACAGTCCCTGCTTCATTCGTACACGTGCAAAGACTTCAACTGAATCGGATATCGTAGATGACAATCTTATACCATCAAATTCTAATTTAGAGAATAGGTCATCAATTGGCTGGCTCTCATCAATCAAACGTATTTCCGTTGCTTCAAGCTTTCTCTTTAACTCGCCTATTCTCATCTTCGGTTCGGCTTTCATTCTGTTGTGTTCTCGAAGCATTTCTCTCGACTTTGAAATCTCTTCAGGGGTCAACTGCGCTTGCTTTTCGCGTTCGGCGTTACGTGCCCTCTTTGCTGCGTTATCAGCAATTATCTCTCCTGCGACAGCCAAGCCGAATCCCCCTCCGGCTATACCGCTGGCAATGCCCGCTGAAATGCTCCAATCTTTCTCCTTTTCATGATGCATCGCAGCTTCAAGCCTCTTGGAATATGCCATATCAATCTCTCTGTTTTCGTAATAAGCATCAAGTGATTCAATCGATCTTAATTCCTTTTCTGCATTATTAAGCGCTTCCAATATGTTGTGTTGTAATTTCTGCCTTGGGGATTGATTGGCGCGGTCACGCTCGCTATTTGCGCGCTTACGATCTTCTTCCTTGAGTTTCCTATTCTGCTCGTATTGCTCCGCTCGTTTAGCCTCATTGGTTGCTTCTAACCCAATACTAAACATTTCTTCGAATTTATTATCTATATCTTCAATATTAAAGCTACTTCTGCTTTTCGCAAGTAAGAGCGCCCTTTGGCTGTTAGCCGCACTAACTATTTCGAGGATATTAGCGTCGACACATGCTTTATAGTAAGCTACAGCCACGCTAAGCGTAAAACCGCCGTATCTCATCTTTTCAGCCTCAATACTCTGCTGTGTCAGCACCATCTGAGCTTCTCGTTTTTCTCTTTCTATTCTCTCAGCTTTACTCTCTATTAATCTATCTAGAAAACCCATATCGATACCCCCCACAATTATGAATAACGCCGTCAGCCCTCGCTCATTCCGTCAAACGGAAATATGAACGATACGACAAGGTGTTGTTAAGTTAGTCTACTACAAAATCAGACGTTATGCAAATTATTAGTTAAGAGACGCGGGGACGGTTCTATCGTCCCACAATAGAACAACAAAACCGTCCCGCCATCCCGCAACCTGTACCGCAATTTGCATAACATAACGAGTTAATACGTTCTGACTTTAGAGCAGCGTCAAATAACCCAAAGAAACTGCAACAGCGACAATCTTCCACAAGGTAATTACGCATTATGATTTAGTGTGTACCATGCCCTATTCGGACTGTTTTTTAGCAGTTTCGATGATATCGTCGGGAATACCAAATTCTTTCAGTGTATCAATTATGTCTGACAAACTCCTTCCGCGCTTCAAACCATCAAAAGCTTTCAACGCGATTTTCATCTGGGTATTTGCTTCACCCCGTGCCTCGCTTTCAGCAAGCCGAGCTTCAATCTCAGCTACACGTCGTTCTTCGCGCCGCTCTTCGTCAAGCCTTTCCAGTATGATGTCGTATTCCCAGCGCCTATATGCATTGCGGATATCTGGCATAGACGCGACCGCCCCGTGGCGCTTCACAAACTGCGCAAACCCAGGGTCACTATCATAATATGCCTGCAATTCGGGTTCCATTTTCACTACCTCCGTCAAAGACTTCTTTTCGTCCTGCGATCTGCATATCGCGGTGAGCCAGCATCGCAACGGCGTGTTCGGCTTGTTAATGTAACTTTTTCGATACTTGTCGAGTTCGAGATTGTGCATCGCCAATTTGTCAGTCGCCCGTTGATACGGCGGCTCCCTGTATGAGAGCTCTACCACCTGATGGAATCCACCAACATCGCGCAACGCTTTTTCCAAAATGTTCACAACGATGACTTTTGGCATAGCGGAAGTTACCTGCTCCAACTTCTCACCACGCTTTGCACCACTGGCAAGAGCTTGTTCTGCGTACAGCAAACCGCGCTCTACCGTCGCGCTAAACGGCTTTAACTGGACTTCCACCAGCGCAATCTCACCGTCCACGGTCCGCGCTTTCACGTCAATCCTGAATCCACGTGAACTGGTTTCGGAATGGATTGATTGGGGTGTTACCTCCACCACTTCGCTCACCGGGCTATCGCCGCTGTCTTCAAGCGTAGCATTAAGAAAGCTCCTCATAGCAAGACCGCTTACCTCAACGTTTTGAAATATCGCGGTGATTACCGGGTCGGACAACGGCGTCGGCGTGACCCACAAATCAAGTTCTTCACCTTGGTCTAATTGTAATGTTCCATCTGTCATATCTCATTCCCCCACAATAACGATTATACCGCAACAATATGGCGATTTCAACCCCTTTCACCCTTACGAGACGCTGGGACGGTTTCCGAAGTTTTAACATCAAAATGGTATCAAGGGGATTAGGCATTACAATATCTGATCATTGAGATGACTCTGTAAAAAACGAATTGAATACCTACGCGGAGACGGTTTTATTGCCTAATTGCGAGACAATAGAACCGTCCCCGCGTCTTGCGCGTCTTTACGTGCTCACCTAAAAAGTATCAAGAAGCATGACTCAAAAAGGCAGTAAATTCACTTTCGTAAATTTAGCATTGAGTTATTTTGATATTTTTGCTATGATAACTCATCGGATGAATACAACTTCATGAGCGAAAGGTGGGTATTGCGTGCTGAAAGCGCAAGGAGATAACTCAACACTTGTCTCCGATGAAACGGAAAACGACATCAGAATGAGTATGCCACTCATACTTGAGATTCTGCTTTTAGACAGGACTACTGGGGCGCCGAAGACCCCGAAGAACATCATTTGGGCAAATGACAATTATATTGAGTGCGGCGCTTCCGCTTATGCTGCAACTGCACAAATAAAGCCAGAACTAATAACCGGAGCACGAAGCACATTAATTATGCCGAGAGCTATGAAACATAAGTCTTTGCAAAAAGAGAGGACAAGAACAAAAGCAGAGGTCTTTACACCCACATGGATAGTAAAGAAGCAAAATGATGCGCTTGATGAAAACTATTTAAACGATGATATAGAGACATATACCAGTCGCAAATGGCTTGAAATAACCTGTGGGGAAGCACCCTATATGGCAACACGCTACGACATGGAATCGGGTGATTCTATCCCGATACCCCAGCGTGTTGGATTTGTGGATAGAAAACTCGCGAGGATTAATAACGAGGTTATTGATAAAGCCGAGTGGCAACGCTTGGTGGAGCTTGCCTATAAATCAAGCTATGGTTTTGAATGGAACGGCGATTCGCTGCTCATCGCCCGCGAAAACCTCCTTTACACGTATCGCGACTATTATGTTGCTAAATGGGGGGAAGAACCGCTTTTCGGGTTGTTTGAAGAAATCGCAAAAATAATCAGTTACAATGTTTTTCAAATGGACGGATTAAAATTCATTGTCCCGCTGACTGAAAAACGAGAAAGAGTCGTGGAAACGCAACTGTCATTGTTCGATACAGGCGATCCAAAAGAGGAATGGAGAATCACTCCCGGCAAGCGAGTAAAAATCATGAACTGGGACACAAACAAAATGGAATATTTCGACAAAATGTAACGGCGGCATCCTGCCCGACAAAACGCAACGGCGGAATCCTGCCCGATAAAACGCAACGGCGGAATCCTGCCCGATAAAACGCAACGGCGGAATCCTGCCCGATAAAACGCAGCGGCGGCATCCTGCCCGATAAAACGTAGCGGTGTCATCCTGCCCGATAAAACGTAGCGGCGGCATTCTGCCGCCACCGTAGGGGCGATTATCAATCGCCCGGAATGTTCAGTAATGCACACGGAAGGCGGATTTACAGATATGCACGATAACACAATAATACGAACCACAAAGACTATTTATCCGCAAATCTATGCCTATATCCTGCCGGAATACGAACCAAAAGACGGCTGGGTAAAGATTGGTTACACCGAACGGCAGAATGTTGACAGTCGTATCAGAGAGCAGACACATACGGCAGCGGTCAATTTGAAATACACTAAGCTGTGGTCAGAGCCTGCGAAATTCGCCAACTCCGACGAGTGGTTTATCGACAAGCATCTGCACACCTACCTTCGGAAGTTTAAGAGCATAATGCAAGAGCCGAATACTGAATGGTTTTATTATAACGGCACACTCGAGCAAGCTCACAGCGATTTCGATGATTTCAGAAACAACCGACTTGACGCAAACGTTAAGGCTAGCAGCAAACTTGAATATAAGCTTCGGGATGAGCAACAGCAGGCGGTAGAAATGACGCTTGAATACTCGAAAGAACACCCGAACGGTGAGTTCTTGTGGAACGCTAAACCCCGTTTTGGCAAGACCTTGACCACATTTGATTTGGCTCGCAGGATGGATGCAAAAAAAGTTCTGGTCGTCACTAACCGCCCCGCTATTGCCAATTCTTGGTTTGATGATTTTGAAACTTTTATCAAATGGCAAACGGACTATTCGTTTATCTCTACGACAGACTCGTTGAAAGACCGACCAGTTTTCACCCGTGACGAATTTATCCAGCAGTTGATGGACGCACCGGAAGGGGAACGCCGCGATAGCCATATCACCTTTATCTCCTTACAAGACCTAAAAGGAGCGATCTCATTTGGAGGGACTTTTGACAAACTGGACTGGGTCAAAAGCTTGGAATGGGACTTGCTTGTCATCGACGAAGCGCATGAGGGCGTTGACACCTTTAAGACCGACGTAGCTTTTAACAACATATACCGCAGTTTCACATTGCATTTATCCGGCACTCCGTTTAGGGCTATAGCTTCCGGGAAGTTTGTCGAAGAGCAGATATTCAACTGGACCTATGCAGACGAGCAGGAAGCAAAATCCCTCTGGCCAAACATTGAAGAAAACAACCCTTACGAGCAATTGCCTCGACTGAATATGTTCTCCTATCAGATGAGCCAGATGCTTGCGGATGAGGTAAACAGAGGTGCCGAAATAGACGGAAAGGACATTGACTTTGCCTTTGATTTGAATGAATTCTTTGAAACAAACGATAATGGCAAATTCATTCACGATGACGAGGTGCGTAAATGGCTTGATACGCTGTCCAAAAATGAAAAATACCCATTTTCAACAAAAGAGTTACGAACAGAACTGAAACACACATTTTGGCTTTTAAACCGTGTAGCAAGCGCAAAGGCTCTCGCAAAGCTGTTGAAAGAGCATCCGGTCTTTGAAAACTATGAAATCGTCTTGGCAGCGGGCGACGGCAGAACGGAGGACGACCCAACCGTCAATGAAAACTCGCTTGACAGGGTTCGGACCGCGATAAAAGAACACAAGAGGACGATTACCCTCTCAGTGGGTCAACTAACGACAGGCGTTACCGTTCCTGAGTGGACTGCTGTTTTGATGCTTTCCAACATCAAATCACCGAGCCTATATATGCAAGCTGCATTTCGAGCGCAGAATCCGTGGGATTATGAGGAAAGCGGTGAAAAGCAGCAAAAGCAAAATGCCTATGTTTTCGACTTCGCCCCGGAACGTACGCTAATTATTTATGATGAGTTTGCCAATAATCAAAATCGTAAAACCGCTGGCGGTGGTGGCACGACAGAAGACCGCGAAGCAAATATAATGACACTGCTCAACTTTTTCCCCGTAATCGCCGAGGATAGTGACGGTAAGATGGTGGAGCTTGACGTTAGGCAGGTTCTGACCATTCCGAAAGCGATAAAAGCGCGTGAAGTCGTTAAGCGCGGCTTCATGTCAAACCTGTTATTCCAGAACATTTCCGGTATTTTTGCATCACAAGAAGCAAGGGATATTCTCCAGCAGCTAAACCCTGTTGATGTGGGCAAAGTCACACCGCGCCAAACGACAGAAACGATTGATACGCAAGGTGTTCAGGTTGATGTAAATGGAAGCGTCGCGGTCAATTCCTCTATTGTCGTTGCGGAAACAGAAGCTCGTTTCGGCGAGAAGGTTTACGCTGATATTGTCGGAGTTGTCCGGCAAGTGACCGAACAATCCGCTCCAAATCTGACAAATACCGTTGCCTCTGCATTTACGCACAATGTGTTGGATGCAGTAAAAGAGCTCGCGAAAGAAAATAGCGTTACGATGGCACAGGCGGAGCAGGTGGTAAAGCAAAACGCAAACCTCATAGCCCGCGAGGTGGAAATCGTACAAAAGCAAGCTGAAATTAGACAAGCCGAAGCAAAGGTAGCGTTTGAGCGTCAGATTGCTGCCAGTCAAAACGACGCGGCGGCGGTTGCCGAAGCTACCGTTATATATGATGCGACAAAACAACAAATACAGAATTATTTCACTAATGAGCTTGTTTCGACTGTCGAGGAAAAGGCAAAGGAGCTTACGCAAGAATCAACCGTGTCTATCTTGGAAAAAGCTGAGGATAAGAAAAAGGCAACGGTCGAAGACGATGTCCGCGCCCGTTTGCGCGGTTTTGCCCGCACAATTCCGTCGTTTCTGATGGCATACGGCACGTCCAATACAACTCTCGCGAATTTTGATTTAAACATTACAGATGACGTTTTTGCCGATGTGACTGGGATTACGCTAGACCAATTCCGCACTTTGCGAGATACATACAATTTCTTTGACAGCGTTGTGTTCGATGAATCTGTACAAGAGTTTCTGAACAAAAAAGCGCAACTTGCCGATTACTTCGATGACAGCCAGACCGAGGATATTTTCGACTATATCCCGCCGCAGAGAACCAATCAGATTTTCACGCCGAAAAAGGTTGTCAAGATGATGATCGATAAACTGGAAGAAAA
>Ga0099364_10004231_pt1 | contig 21823 bp, 14 predicted proteins | sample TergutTh196P3_FD_73070 | JGI IMG/M metagenome (GOLD analysis project Ga0099364, IMG submission 73070) | Microcerotermes parvus P3 segment gut microbial communities from Pointe-Noire, Republic of the Congo - Th196 P3 | ecosystem: Host-associated > Arthropoda: Insects > Digestive system > Gut ... | reverse complement strand
AATGGATTTTAACGAAAATCATATTGATTTAGGCACACTGCCGGTTTTTACACTGGCGAGCTTGGCAGCAGGCATGACCACATTGCTGCCGGACAAAAGCCACCGTTCGCGCATCAACGCAAAAAAACTAGCAACAGCCATGGCGCGGGAAAACGTCTCGCGTGCGATATGCTCCCCTGCATTGGTTGCAAATTTATTATCGCACAGCAGCCTGCCGGAACTAAAAACCATATATCTCGGCGGCGCCCCGGTATATCCTAGCCTTCTGAAGAAGATAAACAAAAACGTGGACTTGCATATTGTGTACGGTTCTACTGAAGCGGAACCAATATCCGGCATCCGCTGGGCGGATGTGCCGCAAGCTGACCGTGAGAAAATAAATGCCGGCGCCGGTCTCCCGGTCGGCAGCATCGTCTCCGAGGTGGAGTGTGCAATAGGTGAAGGCAAAGAGATAATGGTCAGCGGCGACACTGTGCTCAAAGGCTATCTCGGCGGCATAGGCGACGACGACAATAAACTTAGAGATGGCGATCGGATATGGCACAGGACAGGCGACGCAGGATACATTGATGAGCATGGCCGGCTGTGGCTGCTGGGGCGCGTAAGCCAGACAGTGACTGACAGCATGGGCACGCTCTACCCTTTTTGCGTTGAGTGTGTCCTGGATGCGCATTTTGGAATCCGAGGCGCGATACTTTCATTCCAAGGCGAGCGCATCGTGGTTGTCGAAAAAGGATCGGCCAACCCGGACGACGTTCTGCAGGCATTGAAGCCCCAGCACATCGCCCGGGTCATTGCAGTCAAAAAAATTCCGATGGACAAACGCCACAACGCAAAAATCGACTATGCGCAGTTGCAGCATTTAATAACAAAATAACTATTATAAAAGTCGTCGGCTCGGGGAAGTGCGATTCTCCTCGCCTCACGGGCGTGAAACGCCCGCACGGCGCGTTGCGCCGCGATAGTGTTCACGACTCCATACTTTCGTACCATGCTGGTGGCGGCACCTGTCGTGAATACTATTGCTAAAAAAGAAGCGGTGGGGGCAAGCCCCCACCCTACGTTTTTTATACATATTTGGTTATTTGGGATAGTGTTGTTCGTAGTCAGTCTTCGCTTTGGGGCTGGGACGCTTCTTCTGCAGGTAGCGCAGGTGGCGCTGTTTGTTCTTCCCCTGTTGCTTCCGCTATCGATTCTTCTATTACCTCAGGTACTGATTCTGCTGCAGCCTCTTCTGTTGCCTCTGGCACTGCCTCCGCTACCGCTAGCAGCTCTTCAGGTTCCGGGGCCTCGGTTTCCGGCGCTGCCTCAGCCACCTCTACAGCTTCCGCTTCCGCAATTACCTCTGCCGCTTCCGCAACTGCCTCTGCCTCTACCTCTACTTCAGCTTCCGCCTCCGCCTCTGCCACCGCTTCCGGCTCTTCGTCCTCAGCCTCGCTTATGGCCACCGATTTTAGCATGTCGCCCAAGGCGTCACCCAATGTGGTCCGCATCTCCTGGACATACTCCGTCGGCAGATCGTCGTCGTCCACCTCCGGCGCCTGCTCGCCCTCGACATAGGGCGGGATGTACGGAATCGGCTCGACCTCTTTTATGCTCATGCTGATCTTCTTTGTTTCCAGGTTGAGCTCCGTAATCTTCGCCGTCACTTCCATGCCGACGCGCAGCACGTCGTCCGGCTTCGCGATGCGCGTATCGCTGATCTGTGAAATGTGCACAAGGGCGTCGATGCCCTTTTCCAGCTCGACGAACGCCCCGAACGGGGCGATGCGCACGACCCTCTTGGTGACGATGGCGCCGACAGGGTACCTGTCCTCGATCCTGTACCAGGGGTTGTCCTCCTCGCGCCTGTACCCGAGCGAAATTTTCTTTTTTTCGCGGTCGAGGGATATTACGCGCACCGAAACCTGCTCGCCGACTTTAACAACGTCGGATGGGTGCTTTATCCTTCCCCACGACAATTCCGATATATGAACGAGCCCGTCCACGCCGCCTATATCGACAAATGCGCCAAACGCCGTCAGGCTCTTGACCGTCCCTAAATATTCCTTGCCAGCGTCTATTTCGTTCCACAACTGTTCGGCCGCTCGCCTCTTCTCCTCGACAATGAGCGCCTTCATCGAGCCGACAAACTTGCGCTTCTGCTTGTTGTAGTCGATGACCCGGAGATCGACGGGCTTGCGCAGATAACCGCGCAAATCCTCGACATAGCGGTCGCTGACCTGCGAGGCCGGTACGAAAATCCTGACGCCGCCGGAGGTCACGATGAGCCCGCCGTTCGTCACGTCCGTGACCACGGCTTTTATCGACGCGGTGCTCTCAAACGCTTCCTCAATCCGCGCCCAGTTGTTCTTTTCATCGACGCGTTTTTTTGAAAGCTGCACGGTCCCTTCGCTGTCGTTGACGCGCACGACGAATACGTCAATTACGTCGTCGATATTGATGTTGTTGACAGGATCCTGCTCGGAGTCGGAAACGAACTCCTCAATGGGGATGACCCCGTCCGACTTGTAGCCCAGATCGACATAGACTTCCGTGCTGTTGTGCCGGATGATTCGCCCCTTGACCGTCTGCCCAACCTGCAGCGTGACCAGCGAACTCTCCATCTCTTCCGCGAAATCGATATCCCCGTCGAGCCTCTTCATTTCTTCCATCTTTGTTATTACCTCCTCTATGATCCAATCCGGCGTAGATGCGCTGGCGGTAATGCCGATCCGCCTGCCCCGCAACTGCCTGTAGGGGGGCAAATCGCCGGCCGTTTCTATCATATATGCCTCGTGGCAGTGGGCCAGACACAGCGAGTAAAGCTGCTTCGCGTTGGAACTGCCGCCGCTGCCGATGACGATCATCACGTCGCTCTGCTTGGCCAGCTCGCCGGCGGCGGCCTGCCGCTCCGATGTCGCCGCGCAGATGGTATCGTGCGCCTCGGCGCCCGGGTACCGCGCCATGACGGCGGCGCAAATTTCGTCGTACGCCTCGCGGTTGAACGTCGTCTGCGCCATCACGCAAAGGCGCCTGCCGCCCGTGCCGCTCAAGCCGCCCGCGCTGCTGCTACTTCCCGCGCCGCTTTCGCTGTTCGCACAGTCCGCGCCGCTACTACTGCCCGCGCCACCTTCGCCTTTCGCGCAATCCGCGCCGCCAAAGCCGCCCGCCGCACCGCTTTCCAACTGCTCGACCAGCCCGTCAAATGTAGCCGCAGCAATGGCCGTCCCGTATGCCCAGCCATTTATGCCGATCACTTCCGGATGCCCGCCGTCCCCGACGATGACTATTTGGTAGCCTTCGTCGGCCTTCCTCCGCGCCAGCCGCTGGCTCGCCCGCACGTGGGCGCAAGTCGCGTCCACGCATGTTATGCCGCGCGCCCGCGCCCGCTCCGCCACGTCCGGCGCTACCCCGTGCGCCCGGAAAACCAGCGTGCAGCCCGTCGGCAGCCCGTCCAGACAGTCCGCCACGCGGACGCCGCGCGCCTTGTACGCGTCGACGACGACATTGTTGTGGATGATGGGCCCCCACATATATATATTGGGGGCGCCGGAGCCCTCAAGCTTGTTTTCAAGCCTGTTTTCTGGCTTGCTTTCAAGCTTGTTATCAAGCCCTCCGCCAAGCAGATCGTCCACGGCCTTCAACGCGCGTTCCACGCCGACGCACAGCCCGGCATATTCGGCCACCCTGTATGATAGCAATTAATTATACCACTTTCATAATCATATAACAAACAGTTTATTAAATGGACTGCTTGCTATTTAACGCTTGTTATCTTTTCGTTGATCCAGGACATGATGCTTTCGGCCAGCGCGTCCAGCTCTTCCCGGCTGTATTTGCGCCCCTTTTCAAATAGGACAGGCTCGCCAATCGTCATAATGGTGCGGCTGAACATCTTCCCGCGCCCGAACGGCCCGCCCTCGTAGCGGAGCGCCACGGGCAGGACGGACGCGCCGGTGTTCGCGGCGAACGACACGAAGCCGCGCTTGAACGGCGGCCGCTTGACTGGGTCCAGCACACGCGTGCCCTCCGGAAATATGCCCAGCGGCGCGCCGGATTCCAGCACTTTATAAACTATCCTCACAGAATCCCTGTCGCGCGCGCCCCTGTTGACCGGGAAAGCCCCGAGCTTCCTTATGAGCGGGCCGAACACGGGTATGCGGAACAGCTCCGCCTTTGCCATCCAATGTATCTTGCGGGGCGCTATGCTGCCGATAAATATCAGGTCTTTGATGAACGTATGGTTCGCGCAAAGGACAATAGCGCCTTCATTGGGAAAGTTTTTTATGCCCTCCACGCGGACCCTGTAAAAAACGTATACATATAGCCGAACGATGCGCTTGATGCAGTTGAAGATCATAATGCGGCGCCATTGCTGCGGATTGGCTCCGAGCCCTTATCTGTTATGTCCATATACATTGCATCGACCGCCTCGCGCGCCGTCATGCGGTCCGTCCAGACAAAGACGGCGTCGTCAGCGGCGACGAGCGGCGCAAAGGCGCGCCCGCTGTCATTGCTGTCGCGGGCGAGCAGGTCGGACAGGCAGGTCTCGTAAGCTGCGAAATCGCCCTTGGAGCGGAGCTCCAGGTACCTGCGGCGCGCCCTCACGCCCGGGGAGGCGGTCAAAAAATATTTTTTATCGGCGTCCGGGAACACCACCGTGCCGATGTCGCGGCCATCCATGATGACGTCGCGCCCCCTGGCGATCTCCCGCTGCAGCTCCACCAGCCTCAGCCTGACCTCCCGGATCTTCGAGACGTCCGACGCGCCTATGGAGATGGCTTGCGTGCGTATCTGCGCGGAAACGTCCTCGCCGCCCAGGCGGACGATTTGCTCCCCTGTGTCGCTCTCGTGCGAAATGTCGATATGTATGCTGTCCAGCTCCGCTATTACAGCTTCGGCGTCGCCCGCGCCTATGCCACGCCTGGCGACGGCAAGGGCCACGGCCCTGTACATCGCGCCCGTATCTATATAAGTCATGCCAAGCCTTTTGGCAAGCAGCTTGGCGACGGTGCTTTTGCCCGCGCCGCCGGGCCCGTCTATCGCTATTTTCAATACGCTACTCTCTTTTGCATAAATAAATTGATTACGCCTACGCTGCGACGGCGGCGCTTGCGGCTTCCATCGCTTCTTTGATCTGGGCGTACATCGGCCTCAGGCCCTCCTCGGGCTTGTCGAACAAACGCTTCTCCACTATTATACCCGCATATACGTCATTTCGGAATACATAATACAGGCGCTCGTCCTTCGGCACGAATTCCACCAGCATCGTGTGTGGCTCTTCTTTGAGCTCATATAAAAATGTTATCTCCGCCTCGCCTTCGGGGGTCGCGTCCGTTTCGAGATCGTATATGGTGACGCCTATCAGCGCCTGGTAAAAGAGCCTGAACAGCGACCTGTCCTTCTCATTGGTCAGATCCGTGACGTCCATCCCGTCTATGAAAAACTGATCGTCCTCGGTGCTGCCCATTTCGGCGAATATGTCTATCATTATCGACTGGCCGTCGAAGTCCGCCCTGATGTGGTCGACCTGGTTTATGTTGACAATGTACGCGAACGCGTCCACGAACTCCTTGATCGGCTTGTCCAGATATCCGAAGTTCGCCAGGCTCAGCACAAAAACGTCGTTCGTCCCGCCCATCATCGCGTATACGGACGAGCGGACCGCCTTCTCGCTGCCGATGAGCAGCTCAACGGAACCGACGCCGTCCCCAGTACCGACGCTCACCTCGCTCCCCTCCGACAGCTCAATCAGTATCGTGTACTTTGGGCTGTCCAGGCCGTACTGCGCAAGCTCCTCGGGCCCGGCGCCGATCGCCACGTACTCCATGGCGGAAACGCCCCTCAGCGACTCCAGTATCATGCCCTGGGCCGTGCCGTTGAGCGGCGCAATCACGGGGCTCTCGAGCTCCCACACATAGTCGCCCCGGTTGTACGCGTTGAACAGCGGCGCCCCGCCGCGCGTCATCTCGAAGCGCGCGACATCCGGCTCCTCGATGTCGAACAGCGACAGGTATGCGATTTCGCTCTTTTGTATCATTATTTTTTCGGATGAGTACGTGGAGCCCAGGTATACGGTGTTCCCCCCGTCGCGCCTGACGTAGTACGCGTCGTTCGTCGGGTTCTTGTCCCCTATCTCGATGGAGACCTCCGTGCCGTCTTCAAACGTCCCGACGGCGGTCGCCGCGCCGGGCGATCCAAACCCGTACTGCGACAGGTCCGACGCGTATTCCTCGACTATCTTACTCGACGTTATAATGCAAAAGTTGGTGGCAGCCGTAGACAGCTTGGAACTGTCGACGGGGAAATCGTTGCGGTTCGTGAGGCTCCAGCGCGTAACCTCGCGCTCCGTGCTGCTGCCTGCGGACTTTTCCATAACCTTATCTTTGTGCAGCACATATTCCTCGGAAAGGTACCTGACCGTGAGCTCGGACAGCTCGTCAGATTTCCTGTCCACTATATTGATGGACGTCGACGCCGCCGAAGCCGCCGAAGCCGTAGGGTCCTCCTCTTCGGCCGCGCCCGCATTGAGCGTGGGCCATATGTAGTTGTAGAAATAATAGCCCCCGGACATGACTGCCAGTATTAACAGCAATATCAGGGCGCTGCGATACCTTCTCATAAATGCCTCCGTTTAATATATACGGCAAAGCCCGTCCCCATAATCAGCAGCGGCAGTACGAACACCAAAAATATCGCGATGATATTGGTCTGCGACTGCGTGATCGTGAGCTGCGGGGTACTGCTTCTCTTGGACTCGATGGTCAGCGTGTCCTCCTCGCCCAGCATCCAGCGCAGCGTGTACAGGAACATGCGCGAGTTGTACTGGTAGAGCTGGGAACCGTACATGCTGACGGCGGAGTCGTTGATAAACGACCCATTCCCGATGACCACTATCTTTGAGGCCATGTACCCGCCCTCGTTTTCCACGGCGACCGCGACGTCCAAGGGCCCCGCCCTCTCCTCCTGGGTCGGCGTGACGGGCTCCGAGTACGACCTGTCATTGGTCGACAGCAGCGACGTCTGCGTGATCCATTCCTTGGTGTTCATCAGCCGCGTGACGCTCCTGGAGTTGTTGAGCAGCAGTTGTATGGGCTCCGCGAACACAGAGTTCCTGCTGGTCGAGTAAAAAATGGTGTACGGGTCGTCGGGCAAGTGCGCGCTGTCGTCCTCCGAGCGGACCTTGTCGTTGTTGATCGCCAGGTTCGCGACGTCGCCCAGCACGCGGTTGAAGTTTTCCATGTCGGCGGCGTACTCGTCGTAGTCAAACATAAATATCGCCATGCCTCCGTTCAGCCGCAGATAGTCGCCCACTATGTCGATCTCCTGCGCGAACAGGTCCAGCTTGGGCGAGGCGAACACGATGAGCTTGGCGTCCTCCGGCACTTCGCCCGCGCCGAGCAGGTTCAGCGGTTCGACCAGGTAGTTGTTGTTGAACAGATAGTTGCTCAACTGCGAATAGTCGCTGAGGCTGGTTTCGTTGTGCCCCTCTACGAAATAGACGATCGGCGTCTCCTCTGCGGCGACATATTTGATCGCCCCCGAAAACACTTCCTCCGCGTTCATGCCGACGACATATGTATCGTACGTCTGCTGATCCGTGTACATGTCGAACAGCTCGGACAGCGTCACTTTTTTGGTCTTGCTCCCCCTGCGCACGACAAAGTTGCCCTTCGCGAGCGAGAGCGTGCCGTCAGGGTCGAGATCGCGCATGTAGCCCGGGTTCTTGTCCGGGTCTATGAACGTCAGCGTTACGCGCGCGTACTGCGCATACGAGTACAGCATGTTGAGCGCGTCCTGCGAGTTCGACGCGCTGATGTAGTATGTGGACGGCGGCTGTAGCTCGTCGAACAGTGCGATAATCTCCACGTCGCGGTCCAGGCTGCTCAATAGCTCCTTTGTAACGTCGCCTATAGAATAAATCCTGCCGGGCGTCAGGTCGAACGTTACCCTCGGAATCCCGACCAGCAGGTTGATCACAACGGCCAGCGCGATCACTATCGCGGTGACGACGATTGAGTTGACGCCATATTTAAGGTTTTTGTTCCTGAAAAAGCGCAGTACGCCCCACGCCATTTTATCTAATATTTTATTCACGTCTTATCACCCCTGACTCCAACGTCTTTTGTCAATCACGCGCACCGTCAAAAACAAAAACAGTGCGATGAAGCTCAAAAAATACACAATCGGCGCGATCCCGAATATCCCGCTGGGAAAGTCGCGGTAGCGCGCGAGCAGCGAGAACCAGTCGAGCGCTTTGCCGGCGATGCCGCCGACCATGGACGAGAGGGCCTCCGCTATCTGGATGACCAGCAGCCCTGCCACGCATATGATGGCCGCGATGATCTGGTTCTCCGTGAGCGAGGACGCGAACAAGCCGTACGATATGAACGCCGCCCCCAGTAGAAAGAAACCGATGTAGCCGCCTATGAGCTGCGCTGAGATCGCGCCGCCGAATATCACCTGGATGACGGGGTAGATCCACGAGACGCCTATCATCACCAGGAACACGGTCACGGATGCCAGGTACTTGCCGCAGACGACCGAAGTCAGGGACGTCGGCGAGGTCAACAGCAGCGTCTCCGCGCCGTTCTTGCGGTCCTCTGTTAGCAGCCGCATCGTGAAGACCGGGACGATGAATATCAGAAAGAACGAAATGGTGTCCAGCATGACAGTGAAGTCGCCAAGCCTGTAATACGCGAGATACGGGTAAAAGAATATGGATGTCAGGATGGTAAATATCCCGATCAATATATATGCCATTGGCGAGTAAAAATATGATTTTAGTTCTTTTTTATATACTGCCAGCATTTAAAACTCACTCCCCTTCCCCGTCGTCGCCAACGGCGATGTTAGCGCCAGCGGCGACGTTTGCGCCTGCGGTTACGTTTGCGCTGTCGACGCTGTCGCTGCCGCTGTTTACGCTTTCGAAACCGCCGCCGCCATCTGCGCCGATTTCCTCAAAATACGCGCTCTCCGCGTCGCCCGCGTCGCCCTCTATGCCTTCGGCGCCCCCGGCGCCCCCCTCGCCATCCTCGCCCTGCGTATCCTGTATGGAACGCTCGCTGGCGATGAGCTCGAGGAATATTTCTTCGAGGGAGTATGTGAGGAAGCTCATTTCCAAAATCGGGCAGCTTATTTTCGACAGCGCGAAGAACAAAGGCTTTCGAACGTCCACGCCCTTGTCCGACTCGATGACATAGCTCGCCGCAGCGCGGTCCCGATCGCCGGTCACCTCCACGCTGTTCACGCCGTAGATGCCCTCGGCGGCTGATATAATCGCAGAGGGCTTGCCCTCCACCGTCACTGTCAGGCGGGAGACCTCCCCCATGTTTTTGGACAGGTTGTCCGGCGTGTCAATCGCCGCGATCCTCCCCTTGTTGATGATTATCACGCGCTCGCAGACGGCGCTGACTTCCTGCAGGATATGCGAGCTCAAAATGACGGTGTGCTTTTTCCCCAGGGATTTTATGAGGCTGCGCATTTCTATTATCTGCCTGGGATCGAGCCCGATGGTCGGCTCGTCCAGTATCAGCAGCTCCGGCTCGCCCAGCAGCGCCTGTGCGAAGCCCACGCGCTGCTTGTAGCCCTTTGACAGGTTCTTGACCAGGCGGTTGGCGTGGTCGCCTATCCTCATCATGGCCATGGCCTCGTCGACCTGCAGCTTGCGCTGGTTCCTCTGCACCTTTTTCAGCTCGGCGACAAACATCAGGTACTCAAGCACGGTCAGGTCGAAATAGAGCGGCGGCTGTTCAGGCAGGTAGCCTATCTGGCTCTTTACCTTCTCCGGCTCCTCCATGACGTCGAAGCCGCCCACTTTGACCACGCCCGCGGTCGACGGGATATATCCTGTCAAAATGTTCATCGTCGTCGTCTTCCCCGCGCCGTTCGGGCCAAGGAAACCGACGATTTCCCCGGACTGCACTGAAAAGCTGATATCGTCGACCGCTTTGATCTTGCCGTAATTTTTCGTTAAGTTGGTTATTTCGATCATCCGGTCCCCCCCTTTTCTTTCTTTTTTCTTACACCTTCTATATTATATCGTTCTCCATATTAGCTTTTTTAAATTACTATGAAAAAATTGTAAACAAATCCTGCCGTAAGCCAGTTGTCAAACGCCCATCTAGTTGCCGCCAAACGGCCGCCAAACAGCCGGTAAACAGCCGATAAGCAGCCGATAAACAGCCGAAAGCCCGTTGTTAAACTGCGGCAAGCGCCTGTTCCAAGTCTCCAATAATGTCGTCTATATGCTCGATCCCGATCGACAGCCTGATGGTGGCAGGCTTGATGCCGGACGCCATCTGCTCCTCTGCGGTCATCTGACTGTGGGTCGTCGACGCCGGGTGAATGACCAGCGATTTGACGTCCGCCACGTTCGCGAGCAGGGAGAAAAGCTGCAGCTTGTCGGTGAACCTGACCGCGCCGTCATAGCCGCCTTTTGGCTCGAACGTGAATATCGACCCGCCCCCGTTTGGGAAATACCGGTTGTACAGGCCGTGGTCGCGCCGCCCCGGCAGCTTCGGGTGGTTCACCGCGTCCACCTTTGGGTGCGCCGCCAGGTAGTCCACGACTTTCAACGCGTTGCTGACATGGCGCTCGACCCGCAGCGACAGTGTTTCGAGGCCCTGCAAAAACATGAACGAGTTGAACGGGCTGACCGCAGCGCCGGTGTCCCTGACGATGGTGAAGCGGAGCTTAGCCGCGTACGCGATCTCTTTGGCCATATCGGCCAGCACCGCGCCGTGGTAGCTGGGGTTCGGTTTGGTGATGCCCGGGAACTTGTCCGTCTGCGTCCATTGGAACGCGCCGCTGTCGACGACGACGCCGCCGATGGACGTGCCGTGCCCGCCGATGAACTTCGTCGCCGAATGTACGACGATGTCCGCCCCGCGCTCTATCGGGCGGAGCAGGTACGGCGTGGCGAACGTGTTGTCGGCCATCAGCGGGATGTGGTGCTTGTGGGCGATGGCGGCGATTTCCTCGATGTCCACAATCGTCGAGTTGGGGTTGCCGAGCGTCTCGACGAAAAAGCACTTGGTGTTGGGCTGTACGGCCTTGTCGAAATTTTTAGGGTCGCTGCCGTCCACGAACGTGGCCGAAATGCCAAATTCCTTGAACGTATGCGCGAACAGGTTGTGCGTGCCTCCGTACAAGGCCACGTCCGCGACAATGTGGTCCCCCGCGCCGGCGATGTTCTGTATGGCGGCCGTGACCGCCGCCTGGCCGGACGCCGTTGCCACGGCTGCGGCGCCGCCCTCCAGGGCGGCTATCCGCTGCTCGAACACGTCCGTGGTAGGGTTCGATATCCTCGTATATATGTAGCCGTCCTCCGAAGCGTCGAACCGGGCGGCGGCCTGCGCCGAGTCCCGGAACACGAACGAAGTGGACAGGTAGAGCGGCACTGCCCGCGCCCCCGTAGCCGGGTCAGGCAGCTCCTGCCCCACATGCAACTGCTTAGTTTCGAATTTGTAATTTTTATTTATATTCATATTAATATCCTCACACATATTTATAATATAGTCATCGCAAAACCCCGGACGCACAATGTGCGTCCCTACAAGGGATAATATAATAAAAAAGAAGTCTTATCTTCTAGGCCGGAGCTCCAGCTCCGGCATTCGCATGCTCACGCGCGTGTCCCTCGGGACCGACTGCGTTATAAATGCGTTCGCCCCTATGACCGAGCCCCGGCCCACGACAGTGTCGCCGCCGAGGATCGTCGTCGATGCGTAGACCGTGACCTCGTCCTCGAGCGTCGGGTGGCGCTTGATCCCGCGCAGGCTCTGCCCGCCCCGCGTGGAAATGGCGCCGAGCGTGACGCCCTGGTATATCTTTACGTTGTCGCCGATCTCCGTCGTCTCGCCGAACACGATGCCCGTCCCGTGGTCGATGAAGAAACTGTGGCCTATCGCCGCGCCGGGGTGTATGTCAATCCCGGTCAGGCTGTGGGCGTACTCAGTCATCATGCGCGGTATGAGCGGGACCTGAAGCAAGAACAGCTCGTGCGCGAGCCTGTAGACGGTTATCGCGAAGATGCCCGGATACGCGAAGATTATCTCGTGCTTGTCGCGCGCAGCCGGATCGCCCTCCAGCGTCGCGTCGACGTCAGCCAGCAGGGACTCCCTGATATCGGGCAGTTTCCGCAGAAAATCGATTGTCAGGCCATGCGCCGCGCTCTGGTGGTCAAAACAGTCCTCGCCATGCGCAGTCTCGTAGTTCAGGGCACGGCATATCTGCAACTGCAGCTTTTCGGACACGTCTATGACGAGGCTGGCCATCGAATATGTAATATATGTCTCGTCCAGCCCGTCCTTTTCAAAATAGCCGGGGAACAATATTTTCCTCAGCGATTCAATGACTTCTACTATTATATCCCTGTTGGGCAAAAAGTGCGGAAACAGCCCGTTATCGCCCGAATGGCGCTCGTAGCTCTCCATCAGGGACGCCACGATCCCCGCTATTTCCTTTTCCCTGTAATCGTCCGCCAAATAATATCACCGCCCGTTTTTTCAGTCAGTATATTAACATTACAGCCCTTTGCTGTCAATGCGAACCGCATACGATGCGGGTTCGCTTCATATGCAGTTCGCGCCATTTGCGGCTCGCGCTATTTGCGGTTCGCTTCATATAAACCTGACGAATACCCTGTTTGCCAGGTCCATCCCCTTGGGTGTGAGGCGGACGCGCAGCCCGGGCGCGGCCTCCAGCAGGCCTTCCCCGGCTAGCTCATCATATTCCCGCCCGTACTTTTCAATAAAGCCGCAACCAAACAGCGCCCGGAACTCCGCGTCGCAAAAGCCGCGCGTGAGGCGCAGCCTCAATATTATAAATTCCTTTTCGCTCTCCGCCTCGTCGATCGGCACAAACTCGGCGACGGGCGAACCTCCGCCGTCGGCCCGTTCGATATATTCGCCAATCGACGCTACGTTGGAAAACCTTGCGCCGCCGTCATACGAATGCGCCCCGGCGCCAAAGCCCCTGTAGCGCGCGCCTGTCCAGTATTTCAAGTTGTGCCTGCATTCGCAGCCGGGCCTCGCGAAATTGGACAGCTCGTATTGATGCAGCCCCGCCGAACGCAGGTATTGGACGGCGAAATGGTACATGTCCCTGTCGATCTCGTCGTCCGCCCGTGCAAGCGAGCCGTCCTCCACGACTTTATGGAGCGGGGTGCCTTCCTCGACGCTCAGGCTGTAGCACGAGATGTGCCTCGGCCCCAGGCCGACGACGGTTTCCAGCGTGCGTTCCCATTCGGGCAATGTCTGCCCCGGTATGCCGAACAGCAGATCGACGCTGATGTTTTCGAAACCTGCGTTTTTCGCCTCGCGGTAGCTGCGTAAAAAGTCGTCGAAGCTGTGGGCGCGGCCTAGTAGCTTCAAATGCGCGTCATGCGTGGACTGCAGGCCAAAGCTTATGCGGTTCACACCCGCGCGCGCGTACGCCTCGAACTGAGGATGATGCGGGCGGGACGCCCGCGTACCCAGGTTCGCGCCCGTGCGCGTGTACGCCTCGAACTGCGGATGATGCGGGCGGGACACCTCGAACTGCGGATGATGCGGGCGGGACACCTCGAACTGCGGACGATGCGGGCGGGACGCCCGCGTACCCAGGTTCGCGCCCGCGTAAGCCTCGAGACTGCCCGCACCTTGGGCGCCAAGCGCGTCAGACGAGCCCGCGCCCCGGGCGTCGAACGGGGCGCTGAGCGAGCCGGGGTTGACCTCAATCGTGCATTCCCACTCGCCGCGCGGCGGCTGCGGGATCAACCCCAGCACGCCCGCTATATAGGCCGGATCCACATAAGAAGGCGTGCCTCCCCCAATGAACACGGTGTCCACGTAGGGGGCGCCCAGAACGCCCTGGCTCGTGTCGCCCCCGCCCGCACAACTCGAACTGCCAGGTTCGATCACTCTGCCTACAGGCGGTGCAAAAAAGGCGGCGCTTTCGCCTGCAGACTCCCTAAAGAAGGCGTTCATCTCCTGCCCCAGCGCTTCAAAATACGCGCCGATATGGCCGTCCATCCCGGCATACGTGTTAAAGTCGCAATAGGAACAGCGCGAGACGCAAAAAGGGACGTGCACGTACACGCCCCACGCCTGTCTGCTCCATCCCCGCCCCTGTCGGCCCCGCGCCGCACAGTCTCCATCTGTTAAAAAGCGCATATAACATACATGGGCGACCGTCCCCGGTCGCCCGCCCCGCCCATATCATTAATCATAAACCCCATATCAATCTATATATAAGCAATGCCGATAGAGCCTACAGCTTCAGCACGCTCATGAAAGCTTCCTGCGGCATCTCGACGCTGCCCACCTGGCGCATGCGCCGCTTGCCCTCTTTCTGCTTTTCTAGCAGCTTCTTCTTCCTCGTGATGTCGCCGCCGTAGCACTTCGCGAGCACGTCCTTGCGGTAGGCCTTGACGGTCTCTCGCGCGATGATTTTGCCCCCGATGCACGCCTGTATCGGGATTTCGAACTGGTGCCTGGGGATGGCGTCCTTCAGCTTCTCCGTGATCCGCCTCGCCCGCGAATACGCCTTTTCGGAAAACACGATGAACGAGAGCGCGTCCACAATGTCCCCATTGAGCATGAAATCCATCTTGACGAGGTCGGAGCGCTTGTAGCCGGACAGCTCGTAGTTCAGCGACGCGTAGCCACGCGTCCTGGACTTTAGCGAGTCGAAGAAATCGTAGATGATCTCGTTCAGCGGTATTTCGTATGTGAGGAGCACGCGCGTCGAATCGATATACGACATGTCGATAAACGTGCCGCGCCGGTCGGTGGCCAGGTCCATGATGTTGCCCACGAACTCGACGGGCGACATGATGGTGGCCTTGACCAGGGGCTCTTCCATGTAGTCAATTTCAGCGGCGGGGGGCAGGTTCGTCGGGTTATCCACTTCGAGCATTTCGCCGTTGGTCTTTATGACATTGTATACGACGCTGGGCGACGTCGTCACCAGGTCGAGGTCGAACTCCCGCTCCAGGCGCTCCTGCACGACTTCGAGGTGCAAAAGCCCTAAAAAGCCGCAGCGGAAGCCAAAGCCCAGCGCGGCCGACGTCTCCGGCTCGAAGGAGAGCGCGGCGTCGTTGAGCCGGAGCTTTTCCAGGGCCTCTCGTAGATCGTCGTAGCGGGCGCCGTCCGCCGGGTATATGCCGCAAAAGACCATGGACTGCACCTGCTTGTAGCCCGCCAGCGGCTCCGGCGCGGGCGCGGACGCAAGGGTCACTGTGTCGCCCACCTGCGTGTCGCGGACGTTTTTGATGCTCGCGACTATGTAGCCCACCTCGCCCGCGAACAGCCCGTCCGACGGCGAGAGCCCGCCGGGCTTGAAGTAGCCGACCTCAGTGGCGACAAAGTCCCTGCCCGTCGACATGACCCGGATGACGTCCCCCGCCGCCACCTTGCCCTGCATTACGCGTATATGCGGGATGATCCCCTTGTAGCTGTCATAGTATGAATCAAAAATCAGCGCCTTCAAGGGCGCGCCCGCGTCGCCGACCGGCGGCGGTATTTTTTGGACGATCTGCTCCAGCACCTCGCCTATGTTTATGTTGTTTTTGGCGGATATCTCCGGCGACAGCTCGGCCTCCAGCCCTATAATGTCTTCGATTTCGCGTTTGACCTCGCCCGCCCTCGCGCCCGGCAGATCGATCTTGTTGATGACGGGCAGCACCTCAAGGCCATTGTCCGACGCCATGTAGACATTGGCGAGGGTCTGCGCCTCGATGCCCTGTACCGCGTCGACGACCAGCACCGCGCCCTCGCACGCGGCAAGGCTGCGCGAGACCTCGTAATTGAAGTCCACGTGGCCGGGCGTGTCGATCAAATTGAAAGCATACTCCTCGCCGTCCAGCGCCTTGTATACCATCCGGACCGCCTGGGCCTTGATGGTTATGCCCCGCTCGCGTTCGATGTCCATGTTGTCGAGCACCTGTTCGTCCATTTCGCGCGACGTCAAAAGGCCAGTCGCCTCGATGATCCTGTCCGCAAGCGTGGACTTGCCGTGGTCTATATGTGCGATGATGCAAAAATTGCGGATGCGGTTCTGCCGCCCCGCGAATTCGCCTGAAACGGTACTATCCATAGGTCGATTATACGCATTTTCAATTTTCTTGTCAATTTGTGGGCGCGGTGGTATACTTCATTTGCGTTATTTAACCGCATGAAACCAAACCTGCCTTTACTGGCCGATTCTGGAGATAAGCAATGTTTATTTTCATGACAAAAGAAAAATTCCGGGGCGCGGCGGTGCGTCTTGCGTGCATTTTTGTTGCCCTTGCGGTGCTGCTGCTTTTAGCCCCCTCGTGCTCGGTTGGCGGCGGCGGGCGGGAGACGACGGCGCCGGAAGGCGGCGGCGATGGCGATGGCTTGGGGGACGGCAGCGGAGGCGGCGGCAATGATTCGAACGGCGACGGCTATGAAGACGACGGCGAAGGCGATGGCGGCGACGAGTTCGACGACGCGTTTGCGACGTCACCGGCGGTCATATACCCTCAGGAGGTGCAGGCGCAGCTTGAGACATTCCACGACATAGCGTCGCAGTTGTCGCTGGACGACGTCGCATCGGCGGCGGCGCTGCTCATGGCGTACCGCGACCTGGTCATCGAGGGTCCGGTGAACGACGCCCTGTTCTTCGCGTACGAGGAATACATGCAGTTCGTCTGCGAAGGGCTCAACTCCGAATACGAGGAGGAGCCGCCGGACGATGGCACGATAAACAACGCGCTGGAAAACGGGTTTTTGTACATCGAGGACAACGATTATTCCGCGTATTTTATACTCCGCCCCGATTTTTTGAAGGACACATTCGCCGAGACGGTGAGCGCCAGGGTGCAAGCCTTTTTGAACCTGCTGTCCAAGCACTACAACTTTCGCAGCGGCTACGACTTTATCGAGGGCGAGAGGCTGATGGTCACGCTCGACCAGCTCGCCGAGATGATTGTCGACTGGGAGAACTACATCCGCGTTTACCCCGACGTCACGAACCGCTCCGATATCGAGATGAACCTCGACTACTACCTGAAGATATATATAGGCTCCATACAGATAGACAGGTCCGGGCTGTACGTACTTGCGTGCACGGACGAGAACGGCGAGGCGCTGTACAAGCTCATGGACGAGCCGCGCCAGAGCTACATCAAGTTCGTCGAGAACTATCAGGACTCAGCCGCATGCCCGCTGATAGCTGAGCTATACCATATCTACAGCGAGAACAATTTCCTATATTCCATCGAGGTGGAAGAGTTTTTCAAAAAACACAGCCTGGCCTACGATATCGTATAGTGTCCTTTTTTCACCGCCGAAAAAAGGACCAAAAAAGGCGCCGGGGGTTTCGATTCCCCCGGACCCCCAAAGCGACCAGGGACTCCGGCCCCTGGACCCCAATGGTTACGAGACATTACTATGTTTCATATTGATTTTTATTAATTATTCCGAGTATTTGAAACAAACGGCGAAAATTATCCTGGTTTTTTTCTTGAGGTGTTAAGTCACGAAAATCATCTATTGTTAGATTCATAATGTTTTCTTCACTCATATCTTTCATTTTATCCCCCGAAATTAATACTAGCATAATTTCCATTCGATAACAAATTCAACAACAGATGATGAGAAAATGAAATATAAAGCACTACCCGGCGCTTTTGCCGTTGTACATTCCGAATGAATCTACGGTTTCGTTGCGGTTCATCATGAAGTAGAGTTGCGGGGTCTTGGGGTTGCCTTGGGGGCCCGCCCAGTATATCAGTACGCCGTTTTCATATGTATAGTCATTGCCGTAAGCTTTTTCTATTTGAGCGAGCGAGTTGCCGACGGTGATGTTTTTTGCTGTTTTCGTGTTGCCGTCGAATACGTCGATGGAGCATATTAAATCGCCGTTGATTGGCAGCGTGCCGACCTCCAGCCCGCTGTATATAAAAAACTTATCCAATCCGGTATAGGCGCAGCTCTCCACCTCGTCATACTCCCTGGGGGCGCCTAAAATGTCCCTGATCACCGAGATATTTTGATCAAGCCTCACCGTTTTGCCGCCGATTACGAAGGCCAAGTCCGTTGAGTCAAACGATCCGAGCGATGCGGGGTCGGCGCTGTTTGATTGGGCCGGGGCGGGCGCTGCAGGCGGCGCTGTAGGCGTTGCATGCGGCGACGCGGGGGCGGTGGGCGGCGTTGTGGGTGTGGCGGGCGGGGTGGCGGGCGCGGCGGGCTTTGCGGGTAGTTCGGTGTTATTTGTTTTTGTAGCGCTTGTTGTGATACCTATGACATTCGTGTCGTCGTCGAATGCAACCTTGCAGCCCAGCGCGTTGGCGATCTCCCTCACCGGCAGATATACGGAATCCAAATATGTAAAAGGTTCGTTTTCGACCGCGAGTTTCTTTCCATCCACCATTACGGATATGTCGTCGTATTTAATTGTTATGCGTTCGGAGTGGCTCCGTTTGGTCGGGGCGCCGTATGACGGGCCTGTCCCGCCCTGCGTGGCGATGACGACGGTACTGTTCGCCTCGTCCCAGGACACGCCGCACCCCAGCGCGTTGGCGAGCGCACGCACCGGCAGATATGTCCTATCGTCGCATACAAATGGGTATACGGTATTGCCGGCTGCGTCTTTCGGGATAATTGTTCGACCATCTATCGTAATCGAAAGGTTCTGGTAATGCGCCATGATCATCTTCGCGCCGGTCTGCGCAGACACCGCGCCGCCCGGTTGTGGCGCCAGCGCCAGCGCTGCGGTCGCCAATACAAATGCCGCCGCAGTGGCGATGTATTTAATAATGGACAATTTCATATTTTTTATGATGATGAACCCCCCTTTAAGCTAAATACTGATCTATTATAAGATTCGAAAGGGTTTGAACCGCCAAGGCCCTTGTAACGAAGGCGTCCGGATAAAACTTTCCACCGGAGTAACCGTTAAAGTACATCCTGGAGACCAGTCGCCTGGCCGTCAGCGGGCATTGGAAGCCTTCGCAGTCCTCATATACGTCCGGGCTCGACAAGCGAAAACCAAAAGCCTTCCCGGCCCATAGGCACAATTCTTCGCGCGTTAGGTAGTCGTCGGGGTCTTGCATTATGACATGCATCTCTGGCCCGTCCATTATGCCCAGCTTCACCGCTTCGTCAAGATATGGCCCAATCCAGCTCATGTCGTCATCGCCGCCATTGCTGCCGTCGTTGTCGCTTCCGTATATTACATCTGAACGGCGTGCGCGCCGTGCGGTATAGGCATCGGCATCGGCGCTTGCGTCCGCGCCTCCATTTTTGCTTACGCGCGTGGCGAGAACCAACATTTTAATAAATTCCGCTTTGGTGACGTCATCGTCTGGACCAAAGCGCTTGCCGCTGCCTTCGATGGCGCCCAGCCGGTTTAGCCGCCCGATGGCCTCGGCGGCCCAATGCCCGTCCGCGAGATCGGGGAACGCGCCCTCCGCCACATTGCGCAAGGCTTCTTTCTCCCGCTCCGATTCGGGGCTCGCCGCCGCAAGCCCGGTAAACGGCGCGGCTTTATCCGCCTGCCCCCTGCCATGCGCTTGCTGCACATTTATATGGCATATCGCCGATGTATACCCGTCAGGCCCCAGCGCGACTATATTCGCGCTACCAGGCCCCTTGCAATAAACATACCCATCCGCGTCCACCGCCACGACGCGCGTGTCCGAGCTAACCCAAAGGATCGCGCCATCGCCGGTGTACGCGTTTGCGCTATAGGCTGCGTCGGCTGCGGTAGTATCGGCGACAAAGCGCGCGGTTAGCCTCGGCATGGATACATCCGCTTCGTCCTCGCCGACGCCCTCGCCGACACCCGCGCTGACGTCCTCGCCGACGCCCGCACCGCTATCGCCTCCGCTTACACTTACTTCATCGTCGCCGCCGTATGTCAGTTCAAGGCTTTCACTATCAATTACTACGCACATCCCAAGATTTGCGTCTTTCTTTTGCCACGCGAAGTGGGCGTCTTCGTCCCACAGCGTCGCCCTCCCGCTTCTCCAGCCGCTTTCATCTTGTTCCGGGGCCGAGGCGAAAAGCGGGCTGCCCGGAAAAATGTCGGCAAGGGTCATCCCTGCCGGGTCTCTATATTGCTCTTCAACGGATACGGCGGGCGCGTAATAACCGATCGGCGAGCCGTCTACTATATTAATTAATGTTCCTTCGGGACAAAATTCGTAAAAAAAATACGCCGCCTCCGCTGTCGTCCGCAGGCAGCCCGACGATACCGCAGAGCCGATTTGTGATGCTGTGCCGGGGTTCAGGCTATCAAAGCTTTGGCGGCTGTATATCGGCCCGTGGACATAGAGGTTGGTGTAATATTCGCTGGTATAGGGCGAGTATGTCCTGCCCCAGTTGTGCCACAATTCGGTCGAGCCCTTTTCGAATGTCCCCGTCGGCGTCATGCGCGACGAGCGCCCTATCGCGGTTGGAAAAGTGCGGAGCGGTATGGAATAGTTCCCTTCATCATCTAAATAGAATACCGTTATTGAGAACGATCCCTTTTCCACATAGATGAAAAACGGCGATGGCGTGGCGGCGCCGTTGCCGCCAGGCTCGCCGTACGCATTGTCTTCGCTATGCGTATCACCCACGCCGTACGCATTTTCTGCGCTATGCGTATCGTCCGAGCTGTGCGTATTGTCTTCGTTATGAGTAACGTCTACGCCTTGCGCCATGTACGCTGTCGACGGCAGCGCCAGGCAGGCAGCCGCACATAGCGCCGCGCACACAAAGCCCCGCGCTTTCCGCAACTGCATGTTTACTGTTTTCATGCATCCCCCTTGCGATTGAGGCTATATTCAAGAACAGGGCCGCTGATGCCCGACCAGAGGCTCGTCTCACTGTCGTCCAGTCCGTATGCTACCAATAATATCTTTAATATATAATACCCATCTGGCAGTTCTGAATCATTTATTTGAAATGAAAAGCCGCAATCGGACATATCGCCGCCGCCCACCGGTACCGACGCGCCGCCGTGCAAGGACGCGAATGCTACCGCTTGCTCCTGTATTTCACTTTCCAGTATGGGGAAAGCTTCGAACACCAACAAAACGCCTGCTTCACTATCAACAGATTCAAAAACCGGATAAATCCGAATTTCTCGCCCGTCCGACAGATACGCCGGATCGAAGCAGCCGAAGACCCGCGCGCCGCCTACCGTGACGGCATCCGGCCCCGGTTCAAAAATGGCTGCCTTAACAGCGCCATCAGACAACAATGGAGCCTCGCCCAACAATTGCGTTAAATTGTTTGACGCCCCATATACCGCGTCATCCGAGCCATCCACACCATCCACGACATTCGCACCATACGCACTATCCACGCCATCCGCACCATCCGCGAGTACCGCCCTGAGCGGCGCCGGCACAGTGGGCGCCGTACTGACAATCCAATGTATGTTCCGCTCGGCAATCTCCGCTACGACAAAGTCGTAAGCCCCGCCCTCCGCACGGCTCAGCGGGAACGGCGCCGAACGCGTGTACGACGCTTCGCCAAAATTGTTCGAAAATAAGGGGATGAGCGCGTTTGCGAACGAGTCTCGGAAGAATAGTGCGCGAGCATCGTTTTTTTCCGACGTAGACACTATATTGAGATCATCCAGGTTGACAATGGGCTTTCGCGATCGGTACTCGCTGGCTATTTCGTAATAATGCTGCGTGTCCATCCGGCTAGAAGCAGGGTTCAACATACGCTCCAAATCGCCCGGCCAATCCGCGCGCGCATGCGGCAGCCTGTCCGCATAACTGTCATATGCGATACCCGGCTGCAGCCGCTCGATCTCCGCCATAATAGTCCGGTAGGCCTCCATTGCGCCAACATTATTCCAGTGTGTGTCCAGCCGGTGATAATACTGGGCGCCA
>Ga0099364_10004230_pt1 | contig 21826 bp, 21 predicted proteins | sample TergutTh196P3_FD_73070 | JGI IMG/M metagenome (GOLD analysis project Ga0099364, IMG submission 73070) | Microcerotermes parvus P3 segment gut microbial communities from Pointe-Noire, Republic of the Congo - Th196 P3 | ecosystem: Host-associated > Arthropoda: Insects > Digestive system > Gut ... | reverse complement strand
GCAAACTCATGGAGTTTGTTGACGTTTGCATTTCCAACGAAGAAGACGCGTTTGATGTATTTGGAATAAAGGCAAGCGGCAGCGATGTAACATCCGGCATAATCAACCACGATGGATATAAGGAAGTAGCCTCTGCGCTTATAAAACGGTTTGAATTAAAACAAGCCGCGATAACATTAAGGGAATCCATTTCCGCCAATGACAACAACTGGGCGGCAATGCTTTGCACAGGAACGGATTATTATTTTTCAAAAAAATATCCGGTTCATATCGTAGACAGAGTCGGCGGCGGCGACAGTTTTGGCGCGGGCCTTATCTACGCGAATCTTCAGGGCATGCCCCCGCAGGACGGGCTTGAATTCGCTGTAGCGGCAAGCTGCCTTAAACATACTATCGAAGGCGACTTTAACCTGGTCAGCGTTGATGAGGTTAAGAAACTAGCCGCCGGTAATGCTTCGGGCAGAGTTCAGCGGTAAATTGTCAAACTAATCCTTCCATGGGAAAATAAAGTTCTTTAACGAACGAACGCCGGTTTTTTCACGTTCCTCAATAAGAAGCGCGTCCCAGGGTATCTTGCGGCGGTTGGCGCCGGGGTTTGCTTCCAGCCAGTCGTATTTTAAAAGGCGCAGACGCAGGGCTTGATCCAGATACAGGAGAACGCCTGCCGGTCCGGGAAACATAAAGGCGAGAAAAATGGAAAGAAGCAGGGCAGCTATGTTGTGCAGAAACAAAAAAAGAGCCAGACCGGAATTGTCCATGGAAATTATCATACATTTCCTGAAAGCCTTTATCAGGTTAGCGCTCAGCCGGGCGTAGACGGTAAAATAAAACTGAAAAGACAATATAGCAAAAATAGTTACCCAAAAAACAAGCATTGCCAAAACCAGACCAGCCATCGACTCAATACTCATATAAAAGGGGATAACAATCGTTATAATCAGAAAAAGCGCGAAAACAAAGGCGCCCATTACAAGTCCCGCAGGCCATGCTGTTTTAAACCCCCGTAAAAAATCGACAAAACTAAAAACGCCGTAATCTGAGATTGATTTAAGCGAATGAGCCGCAGCAGCCAGGTATATACAACAGAGCAAAATCCCAAAGGCGCTTAGCCCAATTTCCAGAGCCGTGGAATCTACAAACAGGGCAGCCAATCTGGGAAGGAAGATAGGAATAGCGGAAACAGCGACAAACCCCAGATTAATAAATACAATCCTGAACATATTGTCCCAAAGATCGTATATCGTTTTTCGTAATAAAAAGCCAATCATAATATGATAATAACAAATTGTTGCGTTACAGTCCATTGCCCGATCAGATATTTATATAGTATAATATATTCATGAAATACCATATTTTTATAGGTTCAACCCTAGACGATCTTAAAAACGAACAAAGGGCAATCCCCCGTATCATTATGGAACTGGGGCACATTCCGGTATCAGCGGAGCATCTGGATAAATCGCTAAAAAACCATGACAAGCTGCTTGAAAAAACAATAGAAGAATGTGACTATTTTATCGCCGTTGTTGCTCATAAGTACGCCCTTAAGGATGAAAATGTCTCTCCTCTTGAGACGGAGTACAATATCGCCCGCAGAAAACACATCCCGGTAATTTCGCTTATCATTGACGAGAAAGCGCGCTGGAAAGCCTCGAAGAAAGAAAAGGAACCTGCTCTTATAAAAAAGGTGGAAGACTTAAAAATGAAGTTGAGTCAGGGCATATCGCAGCAAGTAGTGTGCGAAACATGGCAGAACTCGACAGAACTTTGTCAAAAACTGCAAAGCCTGCTTATTATGCAAATGAACCTTCTGCCGCAAAGGGGCTGGGTCAGGGCAAATCAGGCGGTTGTCCCGTCGGTAGCCAATGAGTTATCACGGCTTTCAGCGGAAAATGAACAATTCAGGCGGCAGATAAAAATTGAAAACGGCGAGATTGTTACCAGGCTGAGGGAACAGATGAAAAACGCCTTTAGAGTGCTGGCTCTGAATAAGGTTATACTGAGTTTTTATTACACTAACGGAGAAAATTGGGAAAACAGCCGTAAGTTCCGTTATCTTCGAATCTTCAAACTGCTGGTTCCGGAATTGGCAGTGGGAAAAACAACAGCGGATATTTCCCGTTTTTTGGGAACAGTACTCAATCCCGATCTGGAGAAACATCCCCGCAAGGATTATCCTACTCCATCAAATACCGTCAGGAAAATCATGGCAGACCTTTCCGTACTAAAACTTGTAAAGTGCATCAATCAAAACGAAGAATCGGGAAACTCTGGCGAAGACGAAGTCTGGGAAATAACCGAATACGGAAAAGAAGTTTACTCTGCCTACCGTATGAGGCAGATGGAAAAAGCGTTTGATAAACCAGGCAGCTAAAAAATGACAGTCTCACGCTTTGCGATAGTACTCGCCCTTTTTTTATTACTCCCCGCGATAATTTTAGCGAGAGACATAGTAATTATTGTAGAAGATGAAGATTTGGCGATGCCTCTGGAAGGCGCGGTGGTTGTCCTTCGCGGAGGAAGGCAATATGTATGCGACTATGATGGTATAGCGCGTATTACTCTGCCAGATGACAGACCGACAGTAGTATCAATCACCTATCCGGGTTACGAGATATTCAGGCTTTCCATTCCTGCGGCAAGCGGCGATACCATCGGCGATAGTATCGACCCTGCGGTTCGCGAACAATTTACGGCAGCCCTTCGCTTGGGCGGTATTATGCAGGGTCAGGAACTGGTACTGGAGGCCGCGCGCCCTGAAACCAGTGAGACACGGAGCGGGCGTAGCGTGGCGATATCGGATCGTGAACTGGCGCGCACTGCCGAGATTGGCATTATCGAAGATGTTATGAACTCGGTAAAATTGCTGCCAGGTGTCGGTTATTCGGGAATGTTCAGCGCCATGCCTTCAATACGCGGCGGCGACCCCGGCGACCTTATGGCGGTACTGGACGGCTTTTACCTTGAACGCCCCTACCACTGGATGGGCGGCATCTCAATCTTCGATCCAAAAATGGTGTCCGGCGCAAGGCTTTCCCACGGAGTTTTTTCCGCGCGCTACGGCCACACAATCTCCGGCCTGTTGGAAGTAACGTCCAAATCTCCTTCGCCCACAGAAACGGAACTGGAAGCCGCGATTGGTTCCAGCGCCGCCAGCCTGAATCTTTCCCTTCCGCTTAACGGAAGAGGCGGCATCCTGTTCATGGGCAAGATAACATACTGGGACACCCTGGTCTGGGCGGCGCAGAGATTAAGCCGTGTTGTCGAAAACGAAAACCTGAACATGATAAACTCGGTATCCACTTCTCCCTATATTAGAAGCGCCGCCCTGTCGATGAATTATCGCATAACGCCGGACATGGACTGGCGGCTTAACGCTTTCTTTGGCAGCGACGGCGTGGGCGCGAACCCTACAGTCGATTACAGCCAGTTTGCCGATGACGAGGTCGAAGGCATAATGGAAGCGATGGTAGACTACGCGAATTACCAGGGCTTTCTTATCTCCGGCCTTACAGTAAGCCCCATTCCAAAACTGGCGCTGAGATTTACCGGCGGAGTAGGATTTATACATACCATTACAGAAGATTATATTGATAACAATATTACAGCCAGTTACAACGAAGACTTTTTAGAACTGCTTCCTCCGCTTTTATCAGAGCAATTAAGAGGCAAATCTTTCACTGCCCCAAATGTAAATGCCGAGGTAGAATTGGTAAATACAATTTTTAACGCGCAGGTACGGGCGGATGCTGACATTGATTTGGGACGTGGATTTATAGCTGCCTTTGGCGTTCAGGAACTCTACTCAATGTGGGAATTAAAACAGGATATCAGTCTCGACTTTCTTGAAATACCAGTTTCCGCATTAATAAAAAACCCTGAAATGTTACCTCCGCAGTTAACACCATTTCTTCCCTTTATGCAGGACATTCCAAATTTAGCGATTATCATGCCCAGAACTTTCGATAGTGACACACTTAACCACGGTTTTACAACTTCGGCTTATGGTTTACTGGAATACACAAGCCCTAATCAGCGTTTTGGAACAGAGCTTGGCCTTCGTATAGATCATCTGTATTTTATAGGAAGGGATTTTAGTATTCAAACAACACCTGCCATTAACCCGCGCCTCAATTTTGATTTTAACATTTTTAAGAATCGGGGAATAATAGATTCTTTTTCAACGACAATCGGTACAGGGCTATTCTCATCAATAAATCCATTATTGCCTTTTTTTGATCCGAATCAGTTTGATATTGGACAGAATACAGATCTTAGTGATATAGAAATGAAGTTTAACCGTTCATGGACTTCTGTAATTGGATTCAAATTTGATTTTTATCAGAGTTACAGTTTTAATATTGAAGGATACTACAAGAGGGTATTTGATCGCGGTTATATTACAGCTGATATACTTTCGGGAAATGAAATAAAGCCAAAATTCAACTTTGACGGAATTGGCAATGTTTGGGGATTTGACCTGCAACTGCAAAGATTGGAGTCGCGCTATCTAGATGGCTGGATTTCCTATACATTTACCTGGGCAAAATACATGGATCCGTCAGGCGGCGGAGAGGGAATCAGTATGGGCAGTACTGATACCGAAGACGGCTGGTATTACCCGTCTTTTCACCGTTTCCATAACAGCAACATTGTGCTTAATATCAAACCTATTAACTGGTTTAACATCGCCGTCCGTTTTGGTTTTGCTTCCGGACAGCCAAGAAACAAGGTAAGTGATATAATTGAACCATATCCTGTCCTTACGATTGATGAAGACGGTGAGCCGGTGATCATACAAAAATTCCGCCGTGATTCATGGTATGATGAAAACGAGCGTACCGCGTGGTCGCTGCCGCTGGATATAAAATTTTCATTCTTCCCTGTCAACAGGAACGGCAGGGCAAGTTTGGAGATTTATCTTGCCGGGGAAAATCTTATGTCGCTTGTGTACAATCCGACAAGCAACCGAACCAGCTTTAACGAGTACACCGGAAGGGAAGACCCGGGAGGCGGATCGGGTAATTTTGATCTCCCTATACCAATGGTATCTTTCGGTTTTAAATGGAAATATTAATGAAAAAATCAATTCAAAATAATTGAATTTCATCAATAAAATCAGGTATAGTTTCTCAAGGAGCAAAAAATGATAGTAATGAAATTCGGAGGAAGTTCTGTAGCGGATGCGGCAAGGCTTCGTCATGTCGCGGAAATTGTGCAGGCATACCAGTCCCAAAAGCCAGCGCTGGTGTTATCCGCGATGGGAGACACAACAGATCATCTTCTTGAAGCGGGGGATATTGCCCTGCGGCAGGGAAAGGTAGAAATCGCCAATGTTGAAAAACTGCATCTGGCAACGATAAAAAGCCTGAAACTGCCGGTTCAAAAAGAATTTAACGGTCTGTTAGACGAATTAAAGCAGTTGTTGTCGGGTATTGCCTTGATAAGGGAACTTACTCCACGGACAAAGGATTACCTTATATCTTTCGGAGAACGGATGTCTGTTCGAATTGCCGCTGCCTATTTTCAGACTATCGGTATTAACGCTAAAGCCTTTGACGCGTTCGACTTGGGGTTCCATTCGAATTCCAATTATGGTCATGCAGAACTGACAAAAGAAAGCTGGGATATTATCCCCAAAAAAATCCAGCCTCTGATAAAGGAAGGCGTACTGCCTGTAGTAACCGGTTTTATTGCGAAAGATGAGAATGGCAGTATTACAACGCTTGGACGGGGAGGCTCTGACTTAACAGCCACAATGATCGCCGCCGCCTGCAAAGCCGAGGAAGTACAGGTATGGAAGGATGTTGACGGTATACTAACAGCGGATCCACGTATTGTAAAAAACGCGCGGCCTGTTCAAAGTGTCACTTACGAAGAAGCGGCGGAGCTTGCCTACTATGGAGCGCAGGTTCTTCACCCAAGAGCGATGCAGCCCTGCATGAAGACGGGAACGCCGGTACTTGTGAAAAATTCCTACAATATCGAAGCGCCCGGCACCAGAATTGAACAAGCGCGAACCGGCGCCGTGAAAAAAAGCGCACAGGGCAAGGGCAAGGCTTCACCGGACAAGACGCCGGTACAGCCGGTACGAGCGATCACTTCCCGCAAGAATGTAACGTTAGTGGACATTGTATCTACAAGAATGCTGGGTCAGGTTGGATTCCTAGAGGAGGTTTTTTCGATCTTCGCAAGAAATAAAATTTCCATAGATATGGTAGCTACCAGCGAAGTATCGGTTTCGCTTACCATTGATACAAATTACGATCTTGGTGAAGTTAAAAAGGAATTGAGTAAAGTCGCCAGTGTAGAGGTAAAGACTGGAAAAGCCAGTGTTTCTATCATTGGTAATGTCAAACGTTCCTCAGAAATTATAGCCAGAACTTTCAGAATATTTCAGCTTATCGGCGTACCTGTACAGATGATTTCCCAGGGAGCAAGCAAGGTTAATATCAGCTTTATCGTAAACGATACCGAAGCGGCTGAGGTTGTCAAAGCCCTTCATCTGGAATTTTTTGGAGGATAGGAGGACGCGATGAGAATAGCGATTATCGGCTACGGAAAAATGGGGAAAATGGTAGAACAAATCGCCCTTGCTCAGGGGCATACCATTTCCGCCATCGTTGATTCGTTCGTGGTAGGTACGCCCCACGGGATATCAATAAATAAAACTATAGCCGAAGCCAATTTTGATTCCACAGATGCCGCGATTGAATTTACCCAGCCAACTATGGCAGTGGCGAACCTTATAGCGCTGGCAGAAAGAAAAATCCCCACAGCGACAGGGACAACGGGCTGGCTTGGACAATTGGACGAAGTTACGCGGGCAGTCGAAGCCGCTGACAGCGCATTGCTTTGGTCGTCAAATTTCTCGATTGGGGTAAATCTGTTTTTCCGTGTCGCCTGGTATGCTGCGGAACTGGCGAATAATTTTTCCGAATACGACATTGGCGGATTTGAAGCCCATCACAATAAAAAACTGGACAGCCCTTCCGGCACCGCAAAAACTCTTGCGGAAGGCGTACTTTCCAGAATTGATCGCAAGAAAAAAATTGTCTGGGATAATATCGACCGTAAACCGGAATCGGACGAGTTTCATTTTCCCAGCCTTAGAATGGGAAGCGTCCCCGGCACGCACAGCTTGTTTTTTGACTCACAAGCGGATACAATCGAAATTACCCACACTGCACGCAGTCGTGAAGGTTTTGCCTCCGGCGCGGTACGAGCTGCCGAATGGCTTGTCGCGGAAAAGCGGCACGGTATTTTCACGATTGATGAAATGATGAAAAATATTTTGAAGTTTTAAGGAGTATATATGACACAGTTTCGAGGCGCGATCACAGCTCTTGTTACACCAATGACAGAATCGGGGGAAGTTGACTACGACGGTTTCCGCAGGCTCATTGAGTTTCAATTGGCGGAAGGAATAGATGGTCTTTTGCCGCTTGGAACTACGGGAGAAACTCCCACTCTGGAAGAAAGCGAAGAAGAAAAACTTATTAAAATTACGATGGAAACAGCAGGCGGCAAGGTTCCTATTCTCGCCGGCGCCAGTTCAAATGATACCAAACACATGATCCTCTATGTTGAGCGCGCCAAAAGACTGGGCGCGGACGCGGCGCTTGTCGTAACACCTTACTACAACAAACCCAACGACGACGGTCTTTTACAGCACTTTGAGGCGGCGGGCAAAGTTGGCATCCCAATCATAGTTTACAATATCGCGTCACGTACCGGCAGGAATATCCCCACGCCGCTAATGGAAAAAATAGCCCGTATTCCAAACATTGCCGGTGTAAAGGAAGCGTCCGGCGATATAAACCAGATGGGCGATGTTATCAGGGAAATCGCCATGCCGCGCAAGGCCGAGGGAGGAAACTTCTGGGTTCTTTCCGGCGATGACGCTCTTACCTTACCCTTAACAAGTATGGGCGGTGACGGCGTAATCTCGGTTATTTCCAATCTGTTACCCGCCAAAGTAAAAGCCCTGACAAAAGCCGCCCTGGAAGGCAGGTACGACGAAGCGCGGGCGATACACTACGAACTGCTTCCGTTTACAAAAGCTGCCTTTGTAGAAGTCAATCCCGTACCCATCAAGCAGGCGCTTACTTGGGCAGGGCTTCCCGCCGGTCCCGCACGGCTGCCACTGGGCAAACTTGCGCCTTCAAGCGAGGCAGTTCTCAGAAAAGCGATGGTCGACTTGGGAATTTTGACCTGAGTGGGTTGTTTTCATTAAGTTTTGCATACCCCCATTGCATTTTATTCGATATTATTCTATTATTTGCATTGGCTTTCCTATTTCAAAACATCGTATTAGGAGGAGTATATGGCAAGACCGGTAACTTTATTTTCTGGACAATGGGCTGATTTGCCCTTTGAGAAATTTTGTGAAAAGGTAAAATCCTTTGGTTATGACGGGATCGAAATAGCCTGTTGGGGAGATCATCTTGATCTGGAAAAAGCGGCAAACGATCCCAAGTATGTTGAGGATCGCAAGAATATCCTTAAAAACCACAACCTTAAAATTTGGGCAATTGGGACACATTTAATCGGCCAGTGCGTAGGCGATAACTGGGAACCTCGGTTGAACGGGTTCGCTCCTGCCCACCTTGCGGGAAACCCCGAGGAAATTCGTAATTGGGCAATTCAGGAGATGAAGTATGCCGCCGTCGCCGCGAAAAATATGGGCGTAAAAGTTGTCACCGGCTTTATGGGCAGTCCCATTTGGGCTTACTGGTATTCCTTTCCCCAAACCACGGAACAGATGATTGACGATGGTTTTAAGGAAATTGTAAAACTTTGGGCTCCCATTTTTGACGAGTTCGACAAATGCGGCGTTAAGTTTGCCCTGGAAGTACATCCCACGGAAATTGCTTTTGATTATTATACCGCCGAGCGGCTCCTTAAAGAATTTAAGAACCGCAAAACCCTGGGGTTTAATTTTGACCCTTCTCATCTTATTTGGCAGGGCGTCGCTCCTAACATTTTTATTCGGGATTTTGCCCCTAAAATTTTACATGTCCACATGAAGGATACGGCGGTAACACTGGATGGCAAGGCTGGTATTTTAGGATCTTTCCTTACCTTTGGCGATGTCAGGCGCGGCTGGAACTTCCGTTCCCTTGGACACGGCGATGTTGATTTTGAAGGCATAATCCGCGAGCTTAATGCCATTAATTACAAGGGGCCTCTTTCGGTTGAATGGGAAGATTCCGGTATGAACAGGGATTTTGGGGCAAAGGAAGCCTGCGAATTTGTCAAAGGCATAAATTTTTCGCCCTCTGATGTTGCCTTTGATGACGCTCTGAAAGCGGACAAGGAGTAAAACCGGCAGAAGCCACTTGCATTTATTGAATAGTTGGTTGGTGGGCGATTAACTCAGCGGCGAGAGTACTACCTTCACACGGTAGGAGTCACTGGTTCAAGTCCAGTATCGCCCACCAACCAACTATTTAGTGAATTTCGAGACCAGTATAACCCATTAATTGGCCAGCAAATCTCTCAGGCACCCAAGCATATAGAGCGGTATGGAATATAGATCTTGGTTCCTGCCATAGTTATTGAGTGTAGTGCGGACAACTTGCGAAGGATGGTAAAGCCCGCGGTATACATCAAGGCTTTTTGACTTTTTCCGAATACTTGCCTTTACTTCCACAGGGACAACTTCGTTTTTCCACTGAATTACAAAATCTACTTCGGCCTCGCCCTTGTCTCTGCCCCAGTAGTATGGAGTAAAACCGGCGGCAATTAATTCCTGCAAAACAAACTGTTCTGTTAAAGCGCCATTAAAATTGCCAAAGATAGCGGGATTGCCGTCGAATAAGGTTGTTACATCAAGTTCTGCCTTTGCGGCGTAAAGCCCAATGTCAAGCATATAAAGCTTAAAGGCTTCCCGTTCGTCTGCGTGGATAGCCAGCGGAAGTTTGTTGTCTGTAACACGCGATACCTTATAAACAAGGCGTGTACTAAAAAGCCAGTTCATGGCGTCCTCGTAAGCGTAAGCCCGCGCCCCAGATTTTATATCCTTATATATAAATTTCTTCTTTTCTTTGGAAAGATGAACAGGAATGGAATCCCAAATTATCTCAACTTTTGGCGTATTTACCGGAGTAATATGCTTTGAGAAATCATCTTTATAATCTTCCAGAATTGTTTTTTGTATGACACGTATCTCCCGCATATCTTCTCTAGCGGAATACGCGGCAACGGCTTTTGGCATACCGCCTATAAGGAAATATGTTTTAAGGAGCTTTTCATAATCCTTGGCCATAATCCGGATTAACTCAAAATTCTTTTTTTCCAGATGTTCAAGATACCGCTCATTGCCTGTACCCCGCAGGAACTCGAAAAACGACAAGGGATAAAGTGTTATACGGTCTACCTTACCTACGGGGAAACTACCATGTGTTGCGACACCCAGAAAACTACCCGCCGCGATTATATGGTATTCCGGAGCATTCTCGTTAAAGTATTTTAATGAATTCAAAGCCCGCGCGGATTCCTGAATTTCATCAAAAATAATAAGGGTATCCGTTGGGGTTATCCTGATATCATAATGAGTTTCAAGACTTTTTACGATATGTACAGGGTTTATATTCCCGTCAAAATAGACAGAGACCTCCTTTGCTTCCTCAAAGTTGACATAAACCACATTTTTATACTCATTTTCCCCAAATTTCCTCATAAGCCAGGTTTTACCAACCTGTCTTGCGCCCTGTAAAATAAGAGGCTTGCGTCCCGGAGAGTTTTTCCATATTAATAGTTCTTTGTAAATATTACGTTTCATAGTTCTTTTTAAATTATAAACCAAGCCTCTACATTTTTCAAGGTAAAAATGTAGACATCTCTACATTTTTCGGGGGTAAAATGTAGATAGTGCTACATTATACGGGGGAAAAATGTAGAGGTATCTACATTTTTCTGGGGTAAAATGTAGAGGTATCTACATTTTTCGGGGGTAAAATGTAGAGAACCTTGTTTTAAAATGGGTTGTTAATTTGAGAGGATTGCTAATAATAATCCCAGTTTTTAGCCCTGAATATCCACCAATGAAGCTGTGTTTGTGTCGCCGAAGCTTGACCGTCTGCCGCTTGTGGCGTAGGGGTTGTTTCGCAGGGCTTTAATCTCTGAGCGGAGTTCCAGCATACGTTTGGAAAGCAGTTCCTTGTTCTTTGTTGAACGTATAACGGCTTCGTTTTTTAGTTTTTCAAGAGAAGCTTTAAGACCTGGTACTTCATCGGGGTTTTCGGGTCTGATTGAAACCTTGCCCGGTTCCCCACTGGCGATGACAGAGTAGTACATTTCTTCAAGGGGGTCGATGACCTTTTGAATAGAGAAAATGTCCGCAACTATTTTTTCTTCAATTTCTACATAGGTTATAAGATCATCAGCGCTGCCGGATTCAATAACATTTTGCTGTTTTTCCAGCAAATCAAGGTAAGAACTAAATCTGTCCCGCTGCTGAGTCAGCAATGTTTTGAATCGTTTTAAAATGGCGACTCTTTGAGCAAGTTCCGCTGCGTCAATTTCAGCGCCGACATCCATTGTTGAAACTGTTTCACCTGCCATTACTACCATACACCCTCCATTTTTTCGGTTTAACCGGCAATATTAAGACCAACTGCCTCACGGTTTTCGGTTTCGGCAGTGTGTTTTCCCGAGATTTCACTCCATGAATTCCGCAATTCCAAAAGCATATCTCTTACAGGTTTTATCCGCTTTTCATCTTGAGCTAGATTTCCTTCCATAAGTTCCTTGTTGAACCAGGAATACAACGCGAAAAGATTTTTGGATATTTCCCCGCCCTGTTCAAAATCCAGAGAAACCATTAACTCGGTAATTATTTCTTCGGTTTTCATTATTGCTTTGTTGATTTTTTCAATCTTGTCGTGAATTTTTTTGTCGATATTTCTCATTTCCAGCATTTCAATTGCCAGGGTAAGCTGCCTTATCGCCTCGTCATAAAGTATGACAATAAGCTGCCCCTGGCTGGCTGTTTTTATTCTGGTTTCTTTGTAAGTAGAAGACGCGTTTTTATATGCCAAAATACTCCCCTCATCCAATTATCGGCATAATAATGTTTTGCTTGAACTATATTGTGCTATATCATATATTGGTTCTGAATGTATGAAAACTGTACTATCTAAGCTTATAGCTGCCGGAAAAACCTTTCTGCAGCGGCTGGTTATTACTTTGCAGCTATATGGAGAGAATGGTCTCGCGAATCATGCCGCTGCCTGCGCGTACGGATTCTTGCTTTCCATTACACCCATGCTGTTGTTGATTGCTATTTTCATTTTTGCCGTTTTCAGACCTTCTCCCGAAGGTATTGCTGCCTTTATCGGCAATATTCCCTTTCTGGGCAGTCTCTTTGATGAACAATTGCTTTCCAGCGATTTTTTCTCCTTTTCCACACCTGGTATTTCCAGCATTATTTTTGTATTAAGCATTATCTGGGCTGGCAGAATTCTGGCTCTTTCCATGCAAAGAGGGCTTAAAATAATTTTTCCGGCGGATAAAAACAGGAATCCCGTAAAAAACACCTTGGTTACTTTGAGTATTGAAATATCGGTTATTATCTTGATACTGATGTCTATTATCAGTTCCCGAACGGCGCTGCGTTTGTATCGATTATTTGATTTTTCACCCGAGTTTTCGGTGCTGCAAATTATTATGTCATATACCGGCAGTCAGATTTCTTCCATTTTTTTACTGGGAGCCGCTTCGTTTCTTGCCTACCTGTTTGTCCCTGTCAATTCTCCGCGTAAACTTTCAGCTTTAAAAGGCTCGTTTTTCTGCGTTCTTCTATATTTTTGTACTGCCCTGATTATGGGGATTCTTCTGGACATATCCAGATATAATTTTCTCTACGGCACTTTGGGGAACCTGATTGTCCTGTTGATAAATGTCTATTTCTTTTTTCTTTTTTTCTTTTTGGGAGCCCAGTTTGCCTTTGTGATAGATTCTTTTGACATGCTGCTTTTTATAAAGTTAAGACAGAGCAGAAATAAGGTCAAGGAAAAAAATGAGACAGCAGGTTCTGCAAGACAGTGGCATACAGATTTGTTTTATAAATTTTTTTACCCTGCAAAAGATAATCTTCGTAAATATTTGCGCCATTATAAAAAAGATGAAATTATCTTTTCGCAGGGAGACAGCGGAAATGATGTTTATTATCTTATTGAAGGAGAGGTAGAGATATTAATTTCATCATCGGATGGTACTGTCAGTTCTGTCGATGTCTTAAAGGCAGATTCCTTCTTTGGTGAAATGGGTTCTCTGTTATCTGAAGATCGAACCGCGACAGTCAGGGCAAAAGCCCGTGTAACTGCCATTGCCCTGCCCCTTTCATTATTTGATACTGTTCTAAAATATGATACCAGTCTTGACAGGGTTCTTCTCCAAAATATGTCCCGCAGACTAAAAGACAAAAATGAAGCTATAACATTCACTTTCTGATAACCAATAGGTGCCGCTCTTCGTTTAGGAAGGGTACGCTGCACGGAATGGTTTCCCAGCAGCCGCAAAGTTTTTCCAGCGGCGCCATTTCCTGTTCAATTTTTTCGCGCCGTCCCTTGTAGGCGGCAATAATGCCTCCCTTCGCGCAGACGTTAAAAAGGGTTTTCAGTAACTTAGGTTCCAGGGGTTTAAAGGCGCGAAACATTACAAGGGCGAAACTTTCCGGCGCTATTTTTTCCAGTTCTTTTTCTTCCACGCTAATATTCGAAAGACCCAGGGCAGCTTTTGTATTCAGCAGAAACCCGGCCCTGCGGCTCATGCGCTCAATAAGGGTGAAATGGCATCGCGGCATAGTGATGGCCAGCGGGATGCCGGGCAGTCCCGCGCCGGAACCGGCATCGGCGATTTGTGGCAGTTGAAAGCAGTCTCGTACATCTGTTTCCGCGAGCAAGCGGGAAATAATTCCCAGCGGCGCAAGCGAATCAAGGATGTGTTTGATTACCAATTCTTCCGTGTCTGCGGCGCCAACAAGACCATAGGCTGGATTAAAAAGCTCAATTTCCTTTCTGTAGCGATCCAGCAGCGAAATAATATCTTCGCTACGGGAGACAATGAGCCGTTCAATATCACTATCCCCATGCCGCAATGCTTCTATGCCGTTAAAAAGAAGGGTTTTGGCGTCAATGTTCATCCTAAATAAATTTTGATGGCGCCTTTTCCTCTGTAAAGCCGTTGGTATGTGCCACTATATAGGAACCAAAAGCGCTGAGCATTATGTCAATGAATGTACCTATAGCAATCAGGTAAAAAGCAAGCGGTTTAAGGATAAGGTATCCTGCGCGGTATTCACCGCCTCCATAACCGAGGCAAAGTGCAGCCAACGCAATGTACGCACCTTCCCCGGGATGGCGGGCAAGGAGAAAGGAAATCGCAAAGGCGCGCAAACCTATGAATAATATATCAGCCGGAGCTATACTTAAATACGAGTACGATTTAATAATAACAATAAATGCCGCCGCCGCTACCATGGCGCTGCCGCTTCTGCAAAAGGTTGAAAAGAGAGCCACGGAGATAGAACTTGAACGCCGCCGTATACCAAAGTTTTCTTTTGAATGGCGCATAAGAACCGGGAGAGTAAAGTTGATGTCCCCGGAGAAAAATGCCGAGAGCGCCGGTCCAATATACCCGTAAAGAATACCCCAAGGGTTAATCTTTGGTCTTAAAAAATATAGGAACAAGGGTAAAATGCCAAAGCAGAGTACAACGCTGAATACTCCAAGCATAATAATCAAATCTTTATAGACCCTTGCCTGCATTATGCCATTAAAGCGGACTGCCCAATATGCGGCAAGCACGATAATAATAAACCCGATAATTTCCGAAAAGAAGGACGCGACATGATAAAAAACCCGTGAAAGGGAATCTATCATTGAAATTACCGGCTTGGTATGGTTTCTATCGTAATTGAGCCCCATGCCAAGGAAAAAGGCAAAGGCATAAACCGGAAAAAGATAAATCCCGCTGCTTGCCAGTACGCTTAACATATTAGACGGAAATATTTCCATAATATTCGCCGCAGTCTCCAGGCTGAATACTTCGAATTGTTCTACTTTTTCTATTGGAATCCGTCCCGGTAAAAAAGCCAAAGTTGTTATTATCCCCAGGCTTATAACAAAGGCCGATGCTCCGACAATTAGCAGAATATTTTTAAATATCACTGGCCAAAACTGGTCATTCTGACGAAGTTCATAAACAGCGATTGTCAGCGAAAAAACCAGAACCGGAACTACCGCATAACGCCCAATACCCAGCGCAAGTTTTTCCAGCCACTGTAAAGCCGGAGCGATATTCACACTGTCGGCAGGCAATAGGAAACCAATTGTCATTCCCAAAGCAGCGCCGATTAATAATTTAATCCATACTTTCATGATGAATATTAGAGTAGCGATTTTCCGTAATAAATTCTAGAGGCGAATTATCCGGGAAGCAGTTAGAACCTCCGGGCCGGTTTCGGTCATTAGAATATCATTTTCAAGACGGCAGCCGCCGAGTTGAGGGTCATAAAGACCGGGTTCTATGGTAAAAATCATCCCCGGCTCCAGTATCCACTCGTTATCGCTGCGGTTTCTGATTATCGGGTACTCATGTTCCTGAAGCCCAAGTCCGTGGCCAAGCCCGTGGGGCATTTGTTTTCTGGCCTTCGTGAAAAGGGAATCTACCGCCGCCGCAATATTTTTGGCCGACATTCCGTTATACGCCATGGAATGGGCGAGCTTCCAGGCCTTTTCCACCAGGCCGATCAGTTTTTCCTGCTTGGGATTAAGATCGCGGGCAAAAGTAAGGGTAACATCTGTGCAATAACCGTCCAATTTTACCCCAAAGTCCAGAATGGAAAGCCCCTGCCCGCCAAAGGGAGAAAATGTCCAGCCGGGAAAGGCGTGAATCGCAAAACTGCGATGTGGCCCAGCGGCGAGGGTTCCAAAACTTGTTCCCTCGCAGCCGTATCTGCGGGCTTCAACTTCAATTAACAAAGCAATGTCCGCCTCGGTTTTGATTTTCTCATTTCGTACATTTTTTTCCAGCAAATCAATTAATTCATTGGTTATGTTCGCGGCTTTTCTTGTAATTGCAATTTCTTCTTCGTCCTTGATCGCTCGGAATTTTCTTAATTCCGCCGCCGCGCCTTTTTCCCGGCACAGTATGTCATAGTTAGTAAGTTCACCCACATAGTCAAGAAAAACAGGGTAGGGCGTAACAGAAGGAATCTCTATCTTTGAACCTGTGGGTATACCCAGCTTTTGTGCGACCGCAGAAATTGCCTTGCGGGGGTGCCTGTCAAAATCATTGTAAGATGCGATCATGACCGGAGCGTAGGCAGCGCGGAGTTTCGCAAGATTAAGATCCCAAGCCATAAGCACCGCCTTTCGATCCTGTGAAAGAAAGAGCAGAGCATCACCGGGATGCCCGGTAAGCCAGCGGATATTTTGATCCCGCCTTATTTCGTTATCTTCCAGAACCAGAAGGGCTATACCCTCCTGGTCCATCCAGTCCCAAATTTTTTCAAGACGAGTAGCCCACAAGTTACCGGGCACAAAGCTGCCTGAGTGTTTTTCCATGGGATTTTAACCTACCGTTTTTCCTTTACCTTTTCTTTTTCTTTAGTTATCTTCTGTTCAAGCTTATCCATCATTTTATCAATTGCCTTAGTAAGCTCAAAATCGCCTTCGCTGACATGAATAGAGACTCCCCAACGGAAATTTACTGTAGCTTCAACATTAAATTCCTTTTCTTTTTTTAAAGCGATCATCAAATCCACGATCATGTTTTCGGCATTGTGCAGCCTTTCGAGTTTTTTGTTGAGATACGCTCTAGCGTCATCATGCATAGAAAAATGAATAGCTTTAATGTCCGTGTTCATTAGAAACCCCCAAATGTTTTTTAGCGAACTTTACGGGTGTAAGAAGAGCCCATATCAAGTTCTTTCCTATATTTTGCCACAGTTCTGCGCGCTAACGCAATTCCTTTTTGACTTAACATAGCGGAAATTTCCTGATCCGAAAGCAGACGGTTTTCATCTGAAATAATCTCCCTTATTATCTCTTTTACGCTTTTTTTTGAAAAGCTTGACCCGCCAGAGCCCGCTCCGCTAATGGAATTTGTAAAAAACCAGCGAATTTCGAAAATTCCCCACTCAGTTTGCATATATTTGCCGTTCGCTGTGCGGGAAACCGTTGTTTCGTGGACATCCAGTTCTCTGGCTATATCCTTTAAGGTAAGCGGGGCAAGATATTTTGGGCCATTTATGAAAAAAGAACGCTGAAATTCCAAAATGGCGTGAGTTACCCTTAGAAGGGTCTTATTTCGCTGATTTAAATGATTAATAAAAAGCCGCGCCTCTCTGACATTTTCCCGCGCAAAATTGACAGCGCGGTTATCCTGGGCGTTTTTGCCCGAATCTCCCAGCTTTTTTAGAAATGGATTGATACCCAGTACAGGAAACGCTTCATCATTCAGGTTGATGGTAAATTCATCCTTGTCCCTTACAACCCGGATATCGGGAACAACATAACGTATTTCACTGGGTGCGAATGACCTGCCCGGAAATGGGGAAAGTTTTTTTATACATTCATAAATAAGGCGAATATCTTCTTCGCCAATACCGGTTTTTTTAGCGATAACGGAATATTTTTCCCGTTCTAAAAGTTCAAGGTGGTCAAGCGCTGTCTCGATACCCGGCGGCGCGTCCGGTAATAATCCGGCCTGGACCTTCAGCGACTCATGGTAATCGCCGGTACAAGTTCCCACAGGTTCAAGACCTCTGACAACAGTCATCGCTTCCATTAGCCGTACAGGTACAGCGGCGAACAGGGTTTCCGGCTTTTCTATATGGAAACCATTGTCATCAAGATTTTGAATGAGAATTTCGGCAATAGAGCGAAGCTCTTCGTCTATCGGTTCAAGCTGCAACTGCCACAATAGATGCCCCTGCAAAGTCTCCGGTCTTGTAAGCACACCTTCGATAAACTGCCGGTGTTCCTCTGAGGCCTGATCAGAACCCCGCCGCCCCGGATCGGAAGTGGTTTCAAAATAATCATATTCTTCTTTACGCTGAGTTTCCGATTCGTCCAGCGGGATAATACTGTGGTCTTCCAGAATTTCAAGTGCGGGATTACGCTCCAGTTCCTGTTCAATCCGCGTACGCAGATCAGCAACTGGCAATTCCATCAACTTGATTGACTGATAAAGCTGCGGGTTCATTCTGAGCCGCTGTTCCTGAACAAAGGACTGACGCTGGAATTGCATGGTTAATAATAGCCTGTATATTGTAAATTTGGCTATGGGGCGCTATCACTTTCCTTCAATTGACTTTTTTCTTAATTCCAACTAAACTATATGTGTGGAAATACAAATGACCGATCAAGATGTTGATGATATTGAGCAAAAAAAACGAAATTGGATACTCTACGAAGCCAGTACAAAACGTATAGATATTCTTAACCAGCGCCAAGCTGATGAAGATGATAAGATAGCAAAATGGTTAATGACTTTTGCGGCAGGTTCTTTTGGGTTATCTTTCGCTTTTATAGATAAAATTGTTCCAATTAATAATGCTAATCATATTCCGCTTCTTATCGCAGCATGGTCATGTTTTATACTTGTTCTTGTTCTTGGATTAATAAGCTCTTTTATAAGTTCTTTTATACATTCTGTTATGGCAGATGAAGAAGCAAAAAACCTGCCATTCAAATATGAGGGAATAGAACCGGAATATAAAAAGAGGAGCATATTTTTTGGAACAGTTGCTGTTTTTGGATATATGTCAATTTTGTCATTTATAGGGGGAGCAATATGTCTGATTCTGTTCGTCGCAAAAAATCTTCTATAGCAGGACATTGTAAACGCCCTCCTCCTCCTCCTCCTCCGCCGCCGCCACCCCCGCCTGTGAAAAAACCAGCAGAGAAAAAGTTAGCTGTAAAGAAATAAGCAGCCCCATTTTGAAAGCGCTCGTCTCTTGTTTACGGCAAATTTTCCCCATGTCAATAAAAAGACAAATTTTCTTAAAAATTTCGCAGAAGCGCAAAGACGCAGAGCTATTATTTATTATTCATTGCTCACTCTCCATTAAAAATTTCTCACATTGCCTTGACAAATGTTCAAAGAAAGTTCTATAATGAGAATTAATACAACAAAAAACAATATTATATAGAAGTTTATTTATGAAAAAAGCAATATTTACCGTATTAGCAGTGCTGGTAATCATAAGCTGTGATTCTAATCCGGGGAATGAACCTGCATCCCTGTCTCTGAATATCGCCGGCAGTGAAGCCCGCGCTCTTACCGGAGATATTGCAGTAGCCGCAACGGGTTATTATGAAGTGTCTTTTAAGAAAAATGGACCTAATGGCGGAATTGTCCGAACATCTTGGGATTATTCCAGAACAGGGAGAATACAGATTACGCCGGGTACATATACAGTGGTTCTTTTTGCCGGAAGAAACTCGGATAAAACCCTTCTTGGCGTTGGAAGGCCAAGCGAAGTTACTGACCGTAGTGTTTGGGATAGTTCTTCCAGTACTCGATTACCTATCACAGATTTTGAAGTCGAAATAACATCAAGTACTGTCGCAATAACGTTTACAGTGCATCCGTTGGTTAATAATATTAATGATAAGAATGATTTTGAAGCCACGGATAATTCTACCTTTAATGTATTTAGAAATACTCCACCTGCTTTCAATGAATTTCCTGCCCCTAGCAACTTATTAGGTGTCTCCCTTGAAAATGATATTCCGGTATTTTTGCTTAACCCTGCCGGTACTTCTTCATACGCAACATGGCGTATTGGCATAGGGAATTCGGATATGTTTGTAGATGGTTCCACCATCGAACTTGCATCCGATAACTTCATTGGGAAGTTTGCAGAGTATATTCTTTTAGCAGACGAGCCTAAGATTACATATGATATTCATCCTTCTTCGTATACGCAAATACTCACAAGTGCGGAGTTTATCGGCCTTAACACTCATGTTAAAATTAATGATAACGGCATATTTGAAATGGAACTGGTACACCCGGATGAAAAAGGCACCGTACAAATATCCATTGATATACCGGTTTTTGCATTTGGCCCTTCAGATTTACCCATTAAATGGTACATACGGGGTGGGCTTAACAATGGGTTAATTGACGAAGGAATAAAATCGGTTGGCGGCGCCATTGTACTAAGTAACATAGACGATTAAGACCTTCTGCGGAATTTCTAATTGTACCGAATTCGATATAATTAAAATTGGGGTTAAATAAGGCTTCCCATTCTCCAATATACTCAATTGTGCTTTTTAGACTAAGCCACTTGATGATGATATGCTCTTCCATTTGGCTGTGTGCAATATCGGTAAGAGAGATAAAATCCTCGTCATTTATTTGAATTATGGATATTTCTGTCTTTTCAACGGTTATCTTTGCCATTTTTCCCTCCGCGCTTATTTCTAATTATAGTGAATTTGCAATTATTTATCATTTATAGGGCGGGAGCAATATGTCTGATTCTGTTCGTCGCAAAAAATCTTCTATAGCAGGACATTGTAAACGCCCACCTCCTCCTCCGCATATGATTATCACTCACTTCAACAACTTCCTTCCCTGTACTTCAACCAATACAGTCATTTGCTGTATGGCGATTCTGTTTAGGCGTAACAGGCGTTCATTTTGGGGTATGCCGTCATTGATTAGTACGGCGTTGATGTTTTCCATGTTTGATAGACAGATGAGTTCGTTAATGGAAGCGTAATCGCGTATATTTCCTTTTAGATCGGGGTTTTTGCTTCTCCATTCTTTGGCGGTTATACCGAATAGGGCAATATTCAAAACATCAGCTTCGTCTGCGTATATTATCGAGGCTTGTTTCGGGGTCAGTTCTTTGGGGACAAGGTTTTGCTTTACAGCGTCAGTGTGTATATGGTAATTGATCTTTGCAAGCTCCCTCTTTGCAGACCAGCCGAGGAGTTTTTGCTCTGTGTCCTTGAGGCGTTGGAATTCTTTGATAAGGTAAATCTTAAACTCTGGGGATATCCACAACCCAAACTCGAAAGCTATATCCTTATGGGCGTATGTTCCACCGTATCGTCCAGAGCGAGATTGGATACCAATAGCGTTTGTCTTCTCGCACCATTCCTTAGCACTGATACGATAACTATTCAGGCCCGATTGGCTTTTAATCTTGTCGAATTCGACAGGATTAAAATTAGGGTTATAAACCCGTTCCCAAATACCCAAAAACTCTATGGTGTTACGATTCCGCAACCAGTTAAGAATAAAAAACTCTCCATTTTCAATATTTCGAACCATATCGGTAAGGCAGATATAGTCTTCTTCGTTTACTTGGATAACGCTTATCTCTGTTTTCAAAACGGTTATTTTCATAGTATTCCCATTCGGTTTCCAGCATATTTCCTCTTCTATCTTAATTATACCACATTTTTATGAAACGGCAAGTTTTCCCCATGTCAACAAAAAGACAAATTTTCTTAAAAATTTCGCAGAGGCGTGAGGGTAAAAATGGACTAAATATCCTTAATTTGTTGCCATTGCTTTACCCCTGCTATTTGCCCCTTATTCATCGCTCACTATCCATTAAAAATTTCTCACATTGCCTTGACAAGGTTCAAAGAAAGTTCTATAATGAGGATTAATACAACAAAAAACAAAACTATATGGAGGTTTGTTTATGAAAAGAGTGATTTTTTCCGTATTTGCCGTGCTTGCAGCATTGGCAATCGTAAGCTGTGACGCATTTGGTCCCATGGGGGGGGGGGGGGGAAACCCGGGGGTTGGAGAGAAACAAATTGAAGGGCAAACCCCCAAAATT
>Ga0099364_10004229_pt1 | contig 21827 bp, 22 predicted proteins | sample TergutTh196P3_FD_73070 | JGI IMG/M metagenome (GOLD analysis project Ga0099364, IMG submission 73070) | Microcerotermes parvus P3 segment gut microbial communities from Pointe-Noire, Republic of the Congo - Th196 P3 | ecosystem: Host-associated > Arthropoda: Insects > Digestive system > Gut ... | reverse complement strand
GTAATCGGCAGTAAATCGGCAGTAATCGGCGATAAATCGGCAGTAATCGGCGATAAATCGGCAGTAATCGGCGATAAATCGGCGGAAATCGGCGATAACTCGACGGAAATCGGCGATAACTTGACGAAAAGTGATGATAGAAAAAGTGTGGTTTTATCGTACCTTGAAGAAAACGGCAAAATTACCACACTCGAAACCGCTAATCTTTTTGGGTTAAAAGAAAGCCGCGGCAGAGATGTTTTGAAGGGTATGGTTGATAACGAACTTATTGAAAAAGTCGGGAATAAACGCGGTGCTTATTATGTATTGAACCGACATACAAAACCGAGCGAGTGAATTTACGCACTCTCCGACACTGCCCGCAGTACGGCACTTATGCACTCACCCTTGCCGCCCATAGGCACACCGCCACCAACACTCAGCAAAAGCCCCTTTGTACTGCCGCAAGCGGCGGAATAATCAGCAATACAAGCCTTTGCCAAAGCATAAACCTCATCAGGAGAGTTTTTAGCTAAGGACATAGGCGGAATATTGCCGAGCAGTGTTATCTTAGGGTCGATTTGCGACCTGACAACACCGATATTCTTTTCATGCGTAAAATTAAAAAGGTCAATCCCAAGGTCGGGCATGTACGGGAAAGGCACATCATTATCCGTATCGTTGTGCAGTAGCTTAAACTGCTCAGGAAAAGCCGTGAAAATATCCTTTAAGTAAGGATGAGCAAACTCCTCATAATCATTTTTGCTGAAAAACCCCGTAATATCGTCAAGCACCAAAATACATTCGGCAGAATCCGCAACCTCAAGCTGTGCAGAAAGCCAGTCCTTGCAAAGCTGTGTAGTCATTTTCAGCAATTTATGATAAACGTCAGGCTCGATTTTCGCACAAAGCAAAAGCTCTGTCACGGAGAACAAATGCGCGGCAACCGTCATAGGCCCGCGTGTGCTGACAATCTTAATCTCCTCGCCAATCTCAGAAAGTTTAGGCTTCATATACCGTTGCAAATTCAAAAGCAAAGGCATTACACCGTCCTTTTTCGGGTTGGGAGCTTTAAGCGAGTTTACCACAGCCTCCATATCCTCGACCTCACCCGCCATAGGATGCACGGACGGAAGATTATCCTCATAGAAACTGAGCTTCACGCCAAACCCCGACGGCTCGGCAGTCATGCCGTACTCCGCCCACCAATCAGGCAAAAAGATAACCTCAGGAAAATCCTTTTTTACTTTCAAATAAGCGTTAAACCACACGTCGGGAATTGTAAAAAAGTCCATTGTAGAAATCCCGCAATAACCGGGCAGCCAAGGACTATCCACAATCAGCCCGACGTGCAGTTTTTCGTTTTCACCCTTGAGTATTGACTTGAACGTACCCCACAAGCTATTATTCATAACGCACCTTCCATTGCTTGAATTTTGTTCATCAATTCTTCCGACAACCTCGCATAATCCGAAGCAGAACGCCTTTCGCTCAGTTTTTCTATATAATACGGCTCTCCGAAAATAATCGGACTTCGCCTGAACGCGGGCTTTTTTCTCGGAATAAACACAGGAATTATCGGCGACCTTGTACGCTCGGCGAGCTTGACCGCACCCGTTTTAGCGGCAGTCGCATCATGCTCGGACATTCGCGTACCTTCGGGAAAAATGACAATCTTCTCCCCTTTTTTCAGGTAATACATCGACCTCTTTACCGAACCCGCATCGGCAGTCCCCCTGTCAACGGGTATCATGCCGAGCTTATTAAGTATCGTTGAAATAATCGGTATTCTGAAAAGCTCAATTTTGCCGAGAATATGTAACTGCGTATCGACATCGAGAGAAAGCGCGATATGAAACGGGTCAATCATTGCCGAGTGGTTGGCGCAAATAATCGCCGCCCCCTCGCAAATATTCTCCGCTCCGACAACCTTAAACGGTCGGACAAATCTCAAAACAGGACCTATTGCACGATAGCAAAATCTATAAAACTTTTTACTTTCCTTTGCACTCATAACCCAAAACGTCCCGCAATTAACTCACACAACGCATCAAAGCTCTGCTCGAAGTCAAGCGCGGTCGTATCAAGCAGTACAGCATCGTCAGCCTGTTTGAGCGGAGCAATCGCACGCTCGCTGTCGTTTTTGTCGCGCATTTTCATCTCCGCTTCGACTTTTTCAAGCGTAACATCAATCCCCTTTTCGGAAAGCTCAAGATAACGTCTTTTTGCCCTCGCCGAAAGCTCCGCCGTTATAAACACCTTTAGCCCCGCATTTGGCAAAACAACAGTCCCAATGTCGCGCCCATCCATAATTACATTGTACTTCTCCGCCATTTCAAGCTGCATTGAAAACAAAAATTCGCGCACGGGGGGCATCGCCGAAACATCTGACGCATACGTCGAAACCTCAGGCTGTCTGATAGCTTCGGTTACATCCTCGCCGCACATTATCATGCGCTGAGTGCCTGTTTCGTCATACTTCATCTCAAGTTTTATTTCAGGTAAAAGCCCCGTCACATTTTCCTCATCCGAAGATGCAACGCCGCGCCTAAGCGCAAACAGCCCAATACACCTGTAAAGCGCGCCTGTATCAACGTATATCAAATTAAAACGCAAAGCCGCCCTCTTTGCTAAAGTGCTTTTTCCCGCACCCGCCGGACCATCCAATGCTACACTTTGAGATTGCATATAGAATTTACCTCGTCCTTTGTTAAATACCGCCATTTTCCCACTTCAAGAGTGCCTATTGTCAAATCACCCAACGATATGCGCCGCAAGGTATTAACCTTAATTTCGCAGGCATCGCACATCTTTCTGATTTGTCTGTTACGCCCCTCTTGAATGGTGATTCGCAGTCTGCCGCCGCTGTCAGTTGCTGACATGAGCTTCACCATAACGGCACGAACAGTATGTCCGTCAATCATAATCGGTCGCATCAAAAGCTGTGCGGCTTTCTTGACATTGCCCGAAGCTCTCACCTCATAGGTTTTAGTCTTGCCGTTTGACGGGTGCGCCGCCAAATTTGCGAAATCCCCGTCGTTGGTAAAGAGAAGCAAGCCTTCGGAATCCATATCGAGCCGCCCTATCGGATAAACTCGCGTACCAACGTCGCCAACAAGCTCCATTACGGTATTTCTGTCCCTGTCGTCGCTGACGGTTGTGAGATAACCGCGAGGCTTATTGAGCATAATGTAGACAGCGTTGTCTTTTGCTACGAGAGGTTTCCCGTCAATGGTTATTAAATCCTTGTCGGGAATTGCTGATTGCCCTATCGAAGCCACGACACCGTTCACGCAGACACGCCCCGCCGAAATCATCTTTTCCGCCTCACGGCGCGAAGCGATGCCATAAGATGATAATATCTTTTGCAAACGGGCGGACTCCCCAGCCTTACTTGCAGGGACTATTTCGAGTTGCCGTTCCCCCGCCCCGCTCACGACGGATTCCCCTGTTTCCGCCTTGCTTGCGGGGGCTATCTCGGGTTGCCGTTCCCCCGCCTTACTCACAGCGGCTATCTCGGACAGGGCTTTCCCTGTCCTGCTCACAGCGGACTCCCCCGCCTTACTCGTCTTTATCTTTTCCAAAGAAATCAGAAACCTTGTCAAGCACTTCAGGAACGGCATCTATAATCCTGTCGATACTCGTTGTCGGCGGCGGCGTTATGTAAATTACATCAACCTTTGTACCCTTAACCGCCAAAAAAGCAACGGGAACTATGTTGACACCCGCGCCCGTGCCGCCACCATACCCGCTTTTATCCGTTTTCGCGGAAAAATCCGTACCGCCCCCCGCAAAGCCAAAGGTCAGCTTTGACACGGGAATCAGCACAACCCCGTCTGCCGCCGTAATCGGCTCTCCGACGATAGAGTTCGCGCCTATCATCTCTTTAATTTTCTGCATTGTTGTGTCTAATAGATTGTTTATCGGTTCTTTTTCCATCTTTTTGCACATCCTTTCTGTTGTTACCCTTTAGCATTGGCAGCAACGCCGCCAAAATGTATATAGCCTCCCAAACCGCCAAAGAAACGGAAATCATTGCGTAGATACTCGGCTCGCTTGCCCCAAAGTCAGCCTCTGCCCACAAATCACGGCGTTTAATACGAAAATTTCTCTCTAACTTAGGAATTATTATCCCGAAAACAGCATTTGCCGCCCCGTATTGCAACGCAACCCTCGCAGGGTCGTCACCTGCCGATTTATAATGTAACACCAAACGCTTGATAAGCAACCGACGTTTTAACCGCTTAAAAGCATTGGTAATCGCTTTCAAAGCATCTGAAAAAGAGCTTAAATTACCCGGCTTTTTGCTACTGCCAAACCTCTCTCGAAGCTGCTTAAAATCAAGTTTTTTGCCGTCGGAGCTGATATGTTTTTTCACAAAAACAATTTTTAACCACATAGTTAAACCAAGCTCGTTGTACTCAAAAATTAAGCCGACACGGAGTAATGCCAAAATCAAGAGTATCAATAGTATAATAGTTAGTACCAACATTGTCTACACCTAATATATCTTTTTTGAAAAGTAAAGAAAAAGACGTGTTGTGCGGCGAAAATGAGGGAATCTCCGGCGACGAGACCGGAATCTCCCGAATTAAGACGCATAATACGCCTTTTTCGGGGCGGAGGCTGTTCAAACCTCACTCCGCTTCCGCTTCCATCTCCGCCTCGCGAGCCTTCAACTCCAAAATAGCATTCGCAATCCCCTCTTTTTCATCACTCGCCCCCTCAACCTCAGGCAGCTTGGGCAAATCAGCCAAAGACTCCAACCCGAACACTCTCAGAAAATTATGCGTAGTCCTATAAAGCATAGGACGACCGGGCGCAGGCAACCTTCCGCACGACTCAATCAACTCACGCTCACTCAAAAGCCCCACCGTGTAAGAACTGTCAACCCCGCGAATCTGCTCGACATAATGCCGAGTGACAGGACCGAAATACGCAATAATCGCAAGCACCTCCAACGCAGGCTGTGACAACTGCGGCGGCTTTCTCGTTTCTAAAACCCTCCTGATATAATCGCTGAACTCCGACGAAGAACAAAGCTGAAGCGTGTCCTCTAACTTAACAAGCCGTATACCGCGCCGCTCAAAGCTGTAATAATCACGCAAACGGTCGGCCGCCGCCTCAACCTCACCATCCGCAAGGTCAAGCACACTCGTAATACGGGCAATTTTTACAGGCTCACCCGAAACAAACAATATCGCCTCAATTGCGCTGTCAATATCACGATTTTCCATACAAATTTCTACTCCTCTTCCGTAAAATCAACAATATCTTCCCTGCCCTCACCCGCATAAGAAATTTTGAGCGAGTCCGCAAGCGCACTGCCATTCGGGTCGCCGCTCACAAACGCCCTGCCGACCCTGCAAAGCTCCAGCACCGCAACAAGCATGGCAATCAACTCCGTGCGGCTCTGACACTCACCGAACAACTCACGCACGGCAATATCCCCACAGCGTTTGAGCCTGTCAACAACCTCTGTAATCTTCTCCGAAATAGGATACTCCACACGCTCAGGATAGACGGTATCATTCGGATTTATACTGCTCAGTCGGAGATTTTCCCTTCCGACAACCCTGTAAATAGCATCAAGCAGCTCCTGACTGATATGCACATACTTGTACTCACTATCCTGCGCGAAATATTCGGGAGGACCCGCCATCATAATACCCTCTCGCGTATACATACCCGACAACGTCTGCGAAACCTCTTTTATCTGCAAATACACATCACTGCGTTGCAACTGTTCAAGCGAAGTAATAAGCTGCTCTAACTCGGAAATCTCCTCACCCTCATACAGAAGCATTTTCGTCTTAATATACATCAAATGCGAAGCCATTACAGCAAACTCACTCGCGATTTCCAAATTAAGCTCCGCCATCTCGTCAAGATAAGCAAGATATTGTTCGAGGATAAGCGAAATACTGATGTCCCTGATTTCGACCTTGTTCTTACTGAGCAATTGCAAAATAAGCGTAAGCGGCCCGACAAAATCAGACGTGTCCTCTTTATCTTTAATTATACCGGGAAGACTGAAAACAGGAGCATCCATATATAATCCTCTAACTATTTAGATTTAGAATCTAAACATTCTTTAATTCTCGCAATCAGCGTGTCCCTGCCCGTCCCTTTAACGGCGGAAAAATGAATAATCTCGACAGCTTCGGGCAAATTCAATGTTTCACGAATCAGCGCGATATTTGAATTATGCTCGCTTTTCTTTACCTTGTCAATCTTATTTGCCAAAACAATCACAGAACAACCCGCCGCCTTGAATAACGTAGCCATTGTCACATCATCTGCGGTAGGCTTGTGACGAGCATCAACAATCATAACGCCAAGCGTGATATAATCGGGCTGTGCAAAAAAAGACTCCATGAGCTTCGCCCAGCGGGAATATTCACTCCGAGCTACCTTAGCATAGCCGTAACCGGGTAAATCTATAAGATACGCCGTCTTGTCCACCAGAAAATAGTTAATGTGTACAGTCTTGCCGGGTGTGGAGCTGACACGCGCAAACTGCTTGCGGTTGAGCAGCTTGTTAATAACCGACGACTTACCGACATTCGATTTGCCCGCAAAAACAAAGCGTGGCAGTCTGTCGCTCGGAATATCCTTTATCGCAGTCACGGACTTAATAAACTCTACGTTGTGAATATTCATCTCTCTACCAAACTTTTCCCACGTCAGTGCTTAATCGCCGAGCCGATAACATGGGGCAACTGTTCATCATTCAAAAGCGGAACTGTCGGCTCTAAGGAAACAGGCTCGTTATCTTCGACAGCCTTATCTCTCTCAACAGCGGAAAAATCCAAAGCAATGTCAAGAATGTTGTCGATACTGTCAGTAGTTACAAAGTTAAGCTCGGCTCTGACCGTCGGGTCAATCTCGTCCAAATCAGGCTCATTGTCAAGCGGAATAATCACCGTCTTAATCCCCGCACGCAAAGCCGCCATAGTCTTTTCCTTCAGCCCGCCGATACGCAAAATCCGCCCGCGCAGGGTAATCTCCCCTGTCATGGCAATGTCCATGCGGCTCGGTGCGCCTGTCAGTGCGGAAATAGCGGCAATACAGACTGTAATACCCGCCGAAGGGCCGTCCTTAGGCGTTGCCCCTTCTGGAAAATGTATATGTATATCGTGATTCGCATAAAAATCAGGCGCGATATTAAGCCTTTCCGCCCTGCTTCTGATATATGAAACAGCCGCCTGAGCAGACTCCTTCATCACATCGCCGAGATTACCCGTAAGCTCCAGCTTGCCTGTACCCGCAAGCACATTAACCTCAACCTCAAGCACAGTTCCGCCCGTCGTCGTCCACGCCAAACCGTTGGCAATACCGCGTTCAAGACCTTGTGAAACAGCCTCAGGCTTGTATTTGCGCACGCCGAGAAAATCGTCAAGCACCTGCGGCGTGAGCTTGACAGAAGACACCTCGTCCGAAGCGATTTTTGCGGTCGTCTTTCGGCACACAGCGGCGATTTCACGCTCCAAAATACGCACGCCCGATTCCTTAGTGTACGACGAAATAATCTCAAGCAGAGCATCATCAGTAAACCTGAGCTGTTTGCCTGTAAGACCGTGACGTTTGCGTTGCTTAGGCACAAGATGACGTTTTGCGATTGAAAGTTTTTCGAGGTCGGTATAGCTTGAAAGCTCAATGACCTCCATTCTGTCAAGCAACGGGCGCGGAATAGTTTCTGTCGTGTTGCCCGTAGTTATAAACATGACACCCGACAGGTCAAACGGAATCTCCAAATAATTGTCGCGAAAAGACTTGTTCTGCTCAGGGTCGAGAGCTTCAAGAAGCGCGGAAGCAGGGTCGCCCCTATGGTCGCGCCCGAGCTTGTCAATTTCATCAAGCAACATCAGCGGATTATTACTGCCCGACTGCGTGAGCGCGGCAATAATCCTGCCCGGCATCGACCCGATATAAGTTTTTCTGTGACCGCGAATCTCCGCTTCATCGTGAACACCGCCGAGTGAAAGCCTTGCCAATTTTCGGTTGAGTGCTTTTGCCACGCTGATAGCGACGGACGTTTTGCCGACCCCCGGCGGGCCTACCAAGCAAATAATCGCGCCCTTAATATCAGGCGAAAGCTGTCTTACTGCGAGAAACTCCAAGATACGCTCTTTCACCTTGTCCAAACCGAAATGGTCGTCGTCGAGAATCTTTCTCGCAAGTTTGATGTCTATGCGCTCGCGTGTTTTTTTATTCCAAGGAAGCTCAAGCACCGTGTCTAAATAATTGCGGATTACGGATGATTCGGAAGAACCGTACTGTTGCTTTTCGAGCTTGTCAACCTCCTTAAACAGCTTCAGCTCAATATCAGGGTCAAGTTTCAGCTTGTCAATCTGCGTGCGGTAATTCTGAAACTCGCTGCCCTCGCCCTCATAACCGTCGTTTAACTCGGACTGAATAATCCGCAGCTGCTCCCTAAGCACATGGTCTCTGTGATTCCCGTCGAGCTTTGCCCGCAGCTTGGAGTCAATTTGGCGTTCAATGGTAAGGATGTCGATTTCGCGGGTCAGAATGTCAATGGTGTATTCCAAACGCCTGATAGGGTCGATAGTGTCAAGTATCCGCTGTTTGTTCTCCGGTCTTGTGTAAATATTTTGGACGATAAAATCCGAAAGCCTGCCCGGGTCTATAAACGCAAACGAGTTGAGTATCGCCTCTTTCGGAATACCTGATGAAAGTGTGGAGAAAACCTCAAAAAGATTAGTTCCCCTACGCATTAAAGCCTCAATCTTCGCGGTTTTGCGCATAACGAGCTTTTCGGCAATGGGCTCAACCTCCGCCATGTAAAATTTCTTTTCCTCGCGAATGGAAACAAGCCTTGCGCGGCAGTTCCCCTCAACAAGCACCTTCATACTGCCGCCCGGAATCTTCAGCACCTGTTTGATATAGCAAACAGTCCCGACCTTATGCAAATCCCGTTGGCTCGGTGTTTCTTTTGCAATCTCTTTTTGCGCCAAGAGAAATATTCTTCTGTCCGCGCCGTGCGCGGCATCGAGAGCCCCTGTGGACAGGGCGCGCTCAACGTCAAAATTGAGGAGCATACCCGGAAATACGGATAATCCCCTAAGTGCTAATAATGGTATATGTTCTGTCATTGTTATAAAATCCTCTTACGCTTCCTTTACGCTGAGTCCGCTTTTCGTTTTGCCTGGCGGCGTTTCACGATAAGCGGCGGAGTGTTGCCGTTAATAGATTCCTGTGTAATTGTAACCTTTTCAATGTCCTTGTCCGACGGTATCTCATACATGATTTGGAGCATGGTTTTTTCCATTATACTGCGCAGACCGCGAGCTCCGATTTCCATATCAATTGCGGTATCGGCGATAGCCTCAAGCGCGTCGTCCGTAAATTCAAGCGAAACATCATCAAAGCCGAGCATTACCGTATACTGGCGTACCAAAGAGTTTTTCGGCTCTTTGAGAATCCGTATCATATCATCGCGTGAGAGCTGTCTGAGCGGAGTGATAATCGGCAAACGCCCGACAAGCTCAGGGATAAGACCGAATTTCAACAAATCGTGCGACTGCACATTTTCCAAAATCTCGCTTATGTCTTTCTCTTTCTTTTTCTTAATCTCCGCCCCAAAACCAATGCTTTTTTTGTCGAGCCTGTTTTCAATTATTTTCTCGATACCCTCAAAAGCACCGCCGCAAATAAACAAAATATTTGTCGTGTCAATGGGAATATTTTCCTGCTGCGGATGCTTGCGCCCGCCCTGCGGCGGCACGTTGGCGACAGTCCCCTCTAAAATTTTGAGAAGAGCCTGTTGCACACCCTCACCCGATACGTCGCGTGTAATCGACACATTCTCGCTCTTTCTGCAAATCTTGTCAATCTCGTCAATGTAGATTATCCCGCGCTGTGCCGCCTCAATGTCAAATTCCGCCGCCTGTAAAAGCCTAAGCAGAATGTTTTCAACATCGTCGCCCACATAACCCGCTTCCGTTAGGGTGGTCGCATCGGCAATCGCAAAAGGCACTTTCAGGATTCTTGCGAGAGTTTGCGCGAAAAGGGTCTTTCCCGTACCCGTCGGGCCTATGATGAGTATATTGCTCTTTTGCAGCTCCGCATCATTCTTTTCCTCATAGAGTAATCTCTTGTAATGATTGTAGACAGCGACCGAGAGCGCGATTTTTGCCGCGTTCTGACCAATTGCGTAATCATCCAACGTCCTCTTTATATCCATTGGAGTCGGCAGTGCCCCGAACATATCGGAAGCAGTTAAAAACTCATCGTCGTCCTCGCCTGTCAATGACGGCATATGCTGATAATCCAACATACTAAGGCAAAGCATAACACACTCGTTGCAAATGTACGAAGCCCCTTGCCCCGCTATCAAACGGTCAACCTGGTCCTGCGCTTTACCGCAGAAGCTACACCGAACACCTCTTATATCATTAAATCCCGACATAAACTACGAACACTCCTCTTAGTTGGAAATTTTAAGCCCACTTACCTCTTAGTTGGAAATTTTAACAAAATCACAAGTCCCCCGCCTCTATAGGCGATATATTAAATTGATGCCCGCTTATCTCTTAGTTGGAAATTTCAAGCCCGCTTACCTCTTGAATATTACATTGTCAATAAGACCAAAGTCCTTTGCTTGCTCGGCTGTCATAAAGTTATCCCGCTCCGAAGCCTCTCGAACCTCTTCAATAGACTTCCCTGTATTCTCCGCTAAAATCCTGTTCAAATTATCCTTTGTGCGTTGCATATGCTCGGCGTGGATTTGAATATCCGTCGCCTGCCCTCTGAACCCGCCAATCGGCTGATGAATCATAATTTCGGCGTTCGGCAACGCAATACGCTTACCCTTCGCGCCTGATGAAAGCAAAAACGCGCCCATGCTCGCGGCAAGACCGACACAAATAGTCGATACGTCGCACTTCAAGTATTGCATCGTATCGTAAATAGCAAACCCTGATGTCACACTGCCGCCGGGGCTGTTAATGTAAAACTGTATATCCTTGTCAGGGTCTTGCGCTTCAAGATACAGAAACTGCGCAACGACAAGACTTGCCGTTACATCATTTACTTCCTCACTGAGCATGACGATACGGTCGTTGAGCAATCTGGAAAAAATATCATAAGACCGCTCACCTCGCGAGGTTTGTTCAACTACAATCGGGACTAAACTCATTATTTTTCTTTCCTTTCTTTGCGACTGTTGCGACTGCCGCAACCGCCGCAACTACCGCATATGCCGCACCCGCCGCAACTACCGCACCCGCCGCAATCGGGCTTTACTTGCTTTCGGAGTCTGCGGGTTTTTCTGCGGACTTGCTTTCGGGCTTGTCTGCGGATTTTTCTTTGGATTTACCTTTGGGCTTTCCTTTGGGTTTGCCCTCAGATTTGCTTTCCGTCTTGCTTTCGGGTTCAATCTTTGCGGAATCCACGACTAACTTAGCGGCGGCGCGGAGCTTTAAGTCACGCTCAATATCATCTGACTTTACGTTTTCTTTGAGCTTCTCGACCTCTGTTTTATATTCCTCCGCCGCCCTTTTGTATTCTTCCTCAATCTCGTCGGGAGTGACCGCAATACCCTCAATCTTCGCAATTTCTTCAAGCGCGAACGACAGCTTTGTCTGCCGTGTAACATTTTCACGCAGTTTTTCCTTGAAGCTGTCGGGGTCAAGCCCCATCATCTGCATATACTGTGCGGGTTGCATACCGTAGGCGGAAATCTGACGAGAAAAATTCTGCGCCGCTTTATCCACCTCTTCTTCAATCAACGGCTCAGGAATCTCGGCTTGCGCGGATTCAACAATTTGGTCCATGAGAAGCCCCTCAAAGGTTTCGTCTATCTGCGCCTTTCTGTCTTTTTCAATCCTCTCGCGTATGCTTGCCTTATACTCATCGAGCGTGTCAAACTCCGACACATCCTTAGCAAACTCATCATCAAGCTCAGGTAATTGCTTTTCTTTCAATTCGAGTAATTTTACCTTGAATACAACGGCTTTTCCCGCCAAATCCTCTTTGTAATTCTCAGGAAAAACAAGGTCAATATCCCGTTCCTCAGAAGCGTTCATGCCAACGAGCTTTTCTTCAAAGCCGGGTATAAATCTGCCGCTGCCAAGCTCAAGCTCAAAGCTCTCACCCTTGCCGCCCTCAAACGGTACACCGTCGAGAAAACCCTCAAAATCAATAACCGTGACATCGCCCATAGCCGCCGCTCGTTCGACTGTTTCAATACGGGCGTTACGCTGTCTGATTGTTTCAATTTCGTCCAAAATCTCCTGCTCCGCAACCTCAAGTGCGGGCTTGGGAGCGGACAACCCCTTATACTTACCGACCGTAACATCAGGGCGCAGACCCGTGACGAGCTTAATCTCGGCGCGAGTGTCGTTGTCCTTGAGGTCAATTGCGGTTACCTTGGGATAGCCGACCACATCAAGCCCTGAATCCTCCGTCGCAAAGCTCAAAACGTCAGGAAGCAAAATATCAATAGCATCATTCAGAAACACTCCGATACCGTACATCTTCTCAACAATCCTTCGCGGGGCTTTGCCCTTGCGGAATCCGGGCACGTTTATACGGGTTCTGTTCTTGATATACGCCTTATTTACAGCCGCATCCAATTCCTCCGCGCTAACTCCGATTGTGAGTTCTATTTCGTTCTTTTCTTTCTTTTCACTGTTTATTAAATTCAATTTGTGCTTCCTCCGATTTATAATATAGTTACCTTAAACGTCTAAGTCAAAATCCTTCATCTGCTTTTCCGCCGCATCCCCGCCGTCAGACGGTGCCGCCGCCTCCGCCGCACGTGCCGTTTGGCGAAACCGCTGTCTTGACCGTTTAATCTCCTCGAGCGCAGTGACCAAAGACTCCTCCGTGCGCGCAAGAGATTCATCAACATACTCGTTTGCCGCACGTCGTAGCTCATTGGAATGAGTTTCAGCGTATGAAATCATCTCATTGCTCTTCGCCCGTGAAATCTTGATAATCTGCTGTTCATCTATGAGCTGCCGCGCCTGTTGCTCCGCCGTGCGCTTAATTTGCTCCGCCTCGCGCTTGGCATTGTTGATAAAGTCCGCCCTTGCATCAAGAAGCCTTTTCGCCTCCGCAATCTCCGTCGGAAACTGCCCCCTGATTTCGTCGAGAATATCAAGAGCTTTGTCCCGCTCAATGACACACTTCTCCGCGCCGAGCGGAACACCCCACGCCTCTGTTATCATATCATGCAATGCGTTTAACATTTCGGGAATCCTGCTGCTCACTTGACATCACCCTTTCGCTTTAGAATTTGCGACAAATCGAAAGCCCCGCCGCCTACTTAAACATCAAGCCCTCGCTCTTGAATTTGTGAATAATATCTTCTATAATCTCATGCGGAACAAATGACCTTAAATCATTGCCGTATCTCGCCATTTCCTTAACCGCCGACGAACTGATGTAGGTATATTTCTCGCTTGACGGCATAAACAAGGTTTCGATTTGCTTATCAAGATTTCTGTTTATCAAAGCAATTTGAAACTCCTTATCAAAATCGGAAACCGCCCTAAGCCCTTTAATAATAACCCTTGCACCGCGTTTTTGCATATAATCTACGAGTAAATCCTCTGATGATTCAACCCTGACATTCTTATAGCGAACTGCGGCGCGTTCGATAAAATCAATACGCTCATCAAGGGTAAAGAGCGGCTTTTTATCTGAATTAACGGTGACACAAACAAAAAGCTCATCGAAAATCGCGGCGGAACGCCTTATAATATTCAAATGACCGAGCGTTATCGGGTCAAAGCTACCCGGATAAACAGCGATACTCATAATGCGGGTACATCCTTTTTAGGCTTACAGCAAGAGTGGGACTTTTCAAGTCCGTTCTGCGGTGTCAAAGCGGCGAGAGTGGGGCTTTTCAAAGCGGCGCAGTGTCAAAGCATTGCAGTGTCAAAACTTCGGGCAATTTTCGTTAAACAAACCGTACCGTACTTATACGACTTAACAAGCTCATACGGAGGCTTAACTTCGGGTATTGCGGTTGCCGCTCTAAATTCACAAAGTATTATACCATTTACATTAAGTTTGTCAAATTCTATTATCTTAGAAACGACTTTATGAGTAAGCATGGAATCATACGGCGGGTCAACCAATATTATGTCAAATCTTTCGTCAGACTCAAGAAAACGCAGCGCATCTGAAAGATAAACCCTTGCAAGCTCATAAAGCCCGCAAATCCGCAGATTATCGCGCACCAATTTTACCGCATCGGAGCTTGAATCCACAAAAACCGCACTCGCAGCACCGCGAGATAAAGCCTCAATACCAAGCTGCCCCGTACCCGCAAAAAGGTCAAGCACACGCCTACCCTCAATATCGAACTGAAGAATATTAAAAATCGACTCCTTGACCCTGTCGCTTGTAGGTCTGATTTTGTTCCCGACAGGCTCTGTTAACTTACGCCCACCGACAGTACCGCTGATAATTCGCATATAAACCTCCGTATTTGTGTGTACTCCTCAAAAAAGACGCATAATACGCCTTTTTCGAGAAGCAAAGACGTGTTGTGCTAACCAAGCATACTGTTACTCCGCAATTTGCGGTGATACTCGACAGCGAACCTGTGCGCCTCCTCCTGAATCGACCCGACAAGCGCGAACACAGCAGGACTCCCCGAAAGCCCAATCTCATCACCAAGCGGCGAAACCAAAGCACGAGTCCTGTGCTTATCATCCTTGACCATCCCGAAAATCGGAACAGCAAGCCCAAAACCATCCAACACCCTCTTTACAGTCAACGCATGAGAAACACCACCGTCAATAAGCATAACATCAGGCAACACAGCGAACCTCTCGTCATTTGCAAGAAACCTCTTGACCCGCCGCGACACCACCTCCGCCATACAACCATAATCGTCCTGCTTCTTTTTCGACTTTATCCGAAAACGCCTGTAGTCCTTTTTCAGCGGCTTGCCGCGCACAAACACAACCATAGACCCGACAATATCCGACGAACCAATATTTGAAATATCAAAAGCCTCGATACGCTCAGGCGTTTTGTCAAGCCCCAGAGCCTTTTCCAACCACAGATGTGTTTTGAGCGTTTTCTCTTTGTATGCCGCCTCGTCAACCGCAATCGGGGACTCCTTGAAAAACTGCCTTTCTTCAAGCCTTTTAATCGCCTTTATGCGGTCGCGCAAAATAGCGGCAAGCTCAAAATTCAGGCTGTCGGAAGCACTTGACATCTCGGCCGTCAAAGCCTTTGTCAAACGCCCCGTTTTCCCCTGAAAAACGTCAACCGCCGCATTAAAAGCAGACCTGTGAGCATCCCTCAGCCCCGCATCAGCGCAGTAGCCAAGACAATTTCCCATATCATAATTCAGGCAAGGCCGCTGTTTGCCTATAATATTCTTGATATTCTTGCCGCATGAGGGCAGCTTGAAAGCGCGGCGCACCTCTGCAAGAGCCTTTGCGGTATCTGTCCTGCCCCCGTAAGGACCTAAATAAAGCTCACCGTCGTCGGACGGATTTGAAACAATCTTAAATCTCGGATACTCGCTCCCCATATCCGCCCGAATTACGGGATAACCCTTGTCGTCACGCAGTTTGATATTATATTTCGGCAAAAGCTCCTTGATTAAGGAATTTTCAAGAAGCAGAGCCTCAAACTCCGATTCAACCACGACTACCTCAAAATCGGCGACCTGTGAAATCATTGCATCGGTTTTGATATGCTCGGACAAATCCGCGCTCTCATTGCGAAAATAACTGCTCACGCGGTTTCTCAGCCGAACAGCCTTTCCGACATATATGACACCCCCCTGCTCATCCTTCATCAGATAAACGCCCGGAAGCTGCGGCAGCTCCGCCGCCTTTTCTTTTAGCTTAGATAAAATCGTCATCAATAATAACTCTCGGCTTTACCTTCCTCACGGAGCGACACAAAAATCGGAAACTGCAAGCTGTAGTTGCCTGTCTTTTTGTCCTGACTCTCCTCTTTGTACTTCACCTCAATAACGCGGTCTGTCAAGCTCTCGCGCAAACCCCAGTATTCGCGCCGCTGTTCGTCCGACATACCCGAACCAACATTCAGCGGATTACCCTTGTAGTCAACGACAAACGCACCCAACGTACCCGAAAGCCTGCCTGACCCCTCTTCAAGAGCCGTAACCCTCAAATCGACCGTGTAAAACTTCTTGACCTTCAAAATCCCGTTGTGCCGCTTGCAAGAATATTTGCTGTCACGGTTGAGCATCAAGCCCTCTTTATCCGTATCCACCATTACTTTAAGGTATTTATCAATCATTGACATATCTTCACCCGTATATAAAATATCAACAACCTCAACACCGGTTATATTAAGCTCATTTATTTGCTCTGCAAGGTCACGCAGTCGCAAAAGACGATGTCTGTAAGTAAGCTCGCTCTCACCTTTCAGAAACTCCGCTAAGGGCAGCATATCAAAGATAACAAGCTCAATATCACTTTTATCGGCATCATCTGCACTGAGAATACCCGTCCCGATTCTGAAATTCTCATTATCCGACACCTCATCATAATTAAAACGCACAAGCTCCCCGTCAAACACCCAATCCTTTGCATCGGGAAACAGCAGCTCTAAACCTTGTGTAATATGCTGTAACCCCGAAAACTCCTTACCCTGCCGACTGATGATTTTACCGTTGCAATAAGTCCCTCTGACCCCGTTGAGCTTTTCCGTGAGCGCGAACCACTCATTTTCCTTGAGAGGGTATTTTTCGATATTATAGGACTGCTGAACCTCCCATTGAGGAATGAACTCATTGCCGAAGGCTTTATTGACCGACTTGACATCACAGCCCAACTTCGCGCTTTTTGTGATAATCGACACATAAAAGTTTTTCATATCCTCGTCTTGGGTTTCGAGAAAATCTCTGATATTGGAAATAACCTCGTCGCTCCCTGTATTGTTCTCCAATACATAACCCATAAGCTCGTCAAAGCTCGCAAAACGGCGTGTCGGCGGTTTTTTCACGATTTTTGCTATTTTTGCCGAAGAAATGCCCGTAATCTTAAATGGGTTGAGTAAGTAGTCGATAAATCGTCTAAAAGCCTCATCGCCGCTGTTTTGCACGAGAATGTCACGTTTTGCAAGGCTTGACCCCGTGCCCGCTATCTGCTCAAACAAGTTTTTAATCTCTCTGTCCGTCATTTGTTACCTCCCATGCTTTTTTCCTCCCATGCTTTTTTACATCCCGAATTTTTTTACCGAAATCAAATCTTCTGCGGAAATTTTTTCTACGTTAATGTTTATGTCCGTTACACTGCAAAAATAATCCTTACCCCGAAATGTTTTTATCTCTGCGTGGCTTTGGTCGCTCGGAGCTTTGCCCGATTGTGGCGCAACGCCTTTTGTCGCTTCACCTGATTGTGGCGCAACGCCTTTTATCGCTTCGCTCAAAGGCGATAACAACCCCAAGCCTACCCCCTGCCCTGTTTTCTTCAAAAACGCTTCCTTTATCGTCCATAGCCGCGCAAAAAATTCATCCTTATTATCCGCCGCTTGAAACTCTGCATATTCCTCCCCCGTCATCACGCGCTTTGCCAAACGGTCATTTACAGAGCTGATTCGCTCAACATCAACACCGACAGGCATTGAGGACAAAACGCAAGCCGCCGCGCTTTTACAATGAGATAAATTGAAATGAATATGCGGGAATTTTGCGAGCAACGGCTTCCCATACTCATTATAATCGAAATTCACCGCTTCGTTTATACCAAACTCTTTCTCCAAACCATAGCGCAAAAGAAGGTACGCCGCGGCGGATTGCCGCTTTGGTGACTGCGCCGTAAGCCTTGAAACAGCGGCGCGGCGTTCTTCGGAAAGTAATCCGTCACATCGCTCGACGAAATTTTCACCGAGTAAATCAAACTCATCAAAAAGATACAGCATAATTGCATTATATCATATTTCGTGATAAAATTACGACTATGAAAATGAGCGGAGCCGCAATAATTATTAAAGAACTTATCAGACAGGGTGTCGAAACAGTCTTTGGATACCCCGGCGGATACGTTTTGAGCATTTACGACGAGCTGTACAATAACGCCGATAAAATACGCCACATACTCACAGCGGGCGAACAGGGCGCGACATTCGCCGCTGATGCCTACGCCCGTGTGAGCGGCAAAACGGGCGTTGTGATAGCAACAGGCGGGCCGGGCGCGACAAACCTTGTTACGGGGATAGCGTGCGCCCACCTTGACTCCGTACCCGTTGTCTACATTACGGGGAACGTAGCCGTCCCAATGCTCGGACAAGACTCCTTCCAAGATATTGACATCGTCGGAGTTACGCTTCCAATTGTGAAGCACAGCTATGTTGTAAAAGACATTTTGCACCTGCAAGAGGTAATTAGCGAAGCCTTTTTCCTTGCAAACACAGGGCGAAAAGGACCTGTGCATATAGATATACCCAAGAATATTCAGCTTGAAACAGCATATTTTGACCCCGACCTCGCGCTCTCTGCTTCTGAAAAATCCGCACCCCCGTCCGATTTGAGCGGGTTAGACAACGCGGTTAAACTTATCGAAAAAAGCAAAAAACCGTTTATATACTGCGGCGGCGGCGTGACGGCGGCAAGCATGGGCGCAGAGGTTATGAAGCTCTCCGAAATGTTGGATGCCCCCGTCGGAATGAGCCTCATGGGAATAGGCTCTGTGCCGCAATCTTTTGAAAAGAATCTCGGCATGAGCGGAATGCACGGCAGACCCGCCTCGATACAGGCGCAAACCGAAGCCGACCTCATAATAGCCGTAGGCGTGCGATTTTCCGACCGCGCCACAGGCTCTGCTGAGGATTACGCGCAAGACACCGCCGTAATACACATGGACATTGACCCTGCGGAAATCGGCAAGAACATAAGGGCAAATGTCAGCCTGTGCGGAGATTTACGCGAAACACTCCCCGCGCTGATTGACGGGTTACACCCCCATCCTCCCCTTTCCGCTTGGACAGAACGCATAGCCGCGCTTAAAGCCGAAGATGAAAAACCCGCAATCGACGGCTTTACACCGCAAAATATAGTCGCCTGTGTCAACTCATGCTGTAACGCCGACACAGTCGTCACAACCGATGTCGGACAACATCAAATGTGGGTGGCACAGCACTATAGATTTGAAAAACCGCGCACACTAATCTCGTCAGGCGGACTCGGGGCAATGGGCTACGGACTTGGAGCGGCAATCGGGGCTTCGCTGTCACGGGATAACGCAAAAACAATTCTATTCACAGGCGACGGTAGCTTCGGTATGAACATGAACGAGCTTGCAACCGCCGTAACGCTGAAACTGCCAATAACAATCATTTTAATGAACAACAGCTCACTCGGAATGGTCAGACAATGGCAAACAATGTTTTTCGACAACCGCTACAGCAACTCGACACTCGAACGCAAAACAGATTTCCCTGCAATCGCGGAAGCGTTCGGCGCGAAAGGCTGTGAAGTCAGTACAATTGACGAGCTTCGCAATGCCCTTGCCAACGCCCCGAACGACAAACCCTGCCTTATTGAATGTAAAATAGATATAAACGAAAAGGTAACACCCATGATAGTCCCTGAACCCTCGCTAAAAGGAGAATTTGAACATGATTAAACGCTTTATAGTCGGAATAATAGTATCAAACCACTTCGGCGTGTTAAACCGCGTCGCAGGACTGTACGCCAAACGCGGGTACAACATAGACAGCCTTGCCGTCGGCGAAACGGAAGACCCCGCATATTCGAGAATGACTATAGTAACCACAGGCGACGAATACATGAAAGACCAAGTGCTCAGTCAACTGAGAAAGCTCCATGATGTAAAAATGGTTGTACTTCTCGATGAAGAAAGCGACGTGTCGATTGAGCATATGCTGATAAAGCTAAAGGTTGACAACGAGGAAAAAACCGCTATCAGCGGACTGATAAACGACTACGGCGGGAACGTCATGGACTTTGGCGACGACTTCATTACAGCGGAAATATCAGGCTCTTCCGAGAAAATCGAACGCTTCATAGAAGCGGCAAAACCAATCGGCATACTTGAAGTATGCCGCTCAGGACTTATCTCACTCGCACAAGGCTTGTAGGATATTTTGTGTCGAATCACCTAAGCAATACGCTTTGAAGCGTGCGAATTGAAATTTCCCCTCTTACTCTTCAGGTTCAAGCAACGCCGTGAAGCTGTTTGCCGTTTTCCACAAAATCCATTCCTCAAACCCCGCATCATAAACCGCCTGAATCTGCGCTTGAATCTCATTAAACTCATAAGGAATAAAATAATCCTCACCAAGCCAGCTCGCCGTAAAATACTGCAAATACGGTCTGACGACAGCAGGCGAGGTGTTCGGATTTTCGGAAACAAACTGCTCTAACTGTCTGCGATAATGCTGTAAAACACTATAAATGACCTCATACGGCTCTGTATCGGGAGCCTCAAAAACAGTACCGTTAATAACCTGCCCCCGCGCCCAATGCGAAGGATAAATCATCGGACAAATACTATCCGCGCTCCCAAGCAAGAGCTGCACACTCTGACCAAGAGCCGCAGAATCAAGACTGCTCAAACCGACAATACCAAAAACATCAGCAGACGTTCTGACACCAAACATTTTCATTTCTTCACGAATGAAAGAAACGAACTCATTGATTATCTCGGTCTTATCAAGCAACTCCGCCTCAGGACTGTACACAATATCGCCGAGATGACCTTGAATCGGAAAACGCACGTAATCAAGCTGAATCTCGTCAAAACCAATCCGCGCCGCCTCCTTGCAAACCTCAAGAATAAACTCCCAGTTATCCCTGTTGTAAGGATTAAGCCATCTGAAACCATCCCTGTTTCGCCCGTCGCGCCAAACATTACCGTTTGCAGTCTTAAACGCAAGCTCGGGATTTTCAAGAGCAAGACGATTATCCCTAAAGCACACCACACGCGCAATCGTATAAATACCGCGCTCCTTCATGTCTGCGATTTGCTCACTCGTAATCCTGCTTCCGGGATGCGAAGCCGAAGCACTCGCCAAAACCTCATTGTCGGTAGCGAAAGTAAAATTCCCGAAATCATCCTTAACATCAAGGACAATCGCGTTTAAGTCGGTCGCTTCAATAACATCCAAGCAAGCCGCCAAGGAATCCCTGTTCATAAACTCAACGATATAATAAATACCCTTGACCTTGACAGCAGGCGGCATAGGCGGAATCGTCGGCTCAATCGGAGTCTGCGGCGGCGGCTCTGTAGGTTGCTCTGTTTCGGCAATAGACGGCGAAACCTCCGTCGAAGTGCGAGAACGCCCCGGAGCATCATTCATACCGTGAATAAAAAGAATTGCCGTAAAAACAACAAACCCTATTATAATCACAATCGAAAATAACGGCAACCGCTTAGATTTTCCCTTATTTTGCTTATTTTTCTTGTTGAAAATGTTAAACATGGTATGGATATTAACATAAAACTCACTTTTGGTCAACTTTTGCGCCCTGTAAGCGTTGTAGGTAAATAGGCAACTGCTAAGAGTATTTGCATAAGCTCACTTGCTTCGGTATTCATGTCTGACGACCTGAATACCTCAGACCTACGCAAAAAGCGAATGTACGGCTTGTTTCAGAGGCGAATCGAAACTCGCTTCGCTCAAACACCGATTCGCCTTTTTCTTCCATTTCGCCTACATTCGCTAATTTGCTCCGCTAATCGTTCGCATTATGCAAATACTCTTAACCCACAAGGCGACTGTTCAGAGTATATTATTTTTGAGCGGTTAGGTGGAGCGTATTGAATCGCTCCAGAATCTTGGGACTTTCGTCCCAAGATTCTGCGAAACTTTCGGCATTTCCATAGCCGCATACTGTTTGAGCGACAGCGAGTTTATGC
>Ga0099364_10003012_pt1 | contig 21828 bp, 15 predicted proteins | sample TergutTh196P3_FD_73070 | JGI IMG/M metagenome (GOLD analysis project Ga0099364, IMG submission 73070) | Microcerotermes parvus P3 segment gut microbial communities from Pointe-Noire, Republic of the Congo - Th196 P3 | ecosystem: Host-associated > Arthropoda: Insects > Digestive system > Gut ... | reverse complement strand
GCATAATATAAGTAGACCATGTAAGATGAAGTTGTCAATTTGTAAATCCGGACTATTAGGAGTTGTTGTTTCTCCGACAATAAAAGAGATGAAGAAGAAAAGAAGGACTTTTTTATTGTTTTGGGGAACACTTGCCGCTTTGAGTGTAGTCTTTATGGTTATCGGTGGAGGATAAAATTCTATAACCAGCAGTGCAAAACTGTTTTACAAAGAAATGCACTGCCTACAACTGGTGGTTTGGCGCAACGGCGGCAGTAACTCCGCAGAAAAGGCAGTGCGAAAATGAGCGTTTGTAGCCCGCATAAATGGTAGTAGAAGCCACCGCTGCGCCAAGCCGTTCTGACGTTATCTGCAATCCGGGCGACAGTGCGGTTGGAAAACGAAGAAAACAGAATTGAAAAATATGTGTAATATGACAACAAAACATAAAAGCGATGAAACATAGTATTTTAATAATAGGACTAATAATTTCAATCAATCTTTTTGGTCAAGATTTAACAAAAAAAGAATTGAAATACCGTCCCAAAAACTTATATGAAGCGTTGGCTCAATTGGATAAAATCACTCCTGATTCGATAAAAGCAAAGGTTATATCTATGACTGAAAATGATTTTATTGCACAAACTCACTTTACTACAGGAATGGGAATTAGAAATGAATGGTTATACAATCGCTATCTTTTGGGACTAATCGTTACCAAATCAGAATTGAGAAAAGAGTTGTCAGCGAAAGGGTTGTTCAGCAATGATGATATGTCGGGTGTTATACTTCGTTCTTTTCATCGACAATTAAGCGGAGTAGATTTAAACCTTGACCAACAGATAAAAGATGTTCACCAATGGTATGTCAATATGAATAATCCAGTATGGAGAGCAGAACAAGATTCGATTTATTGGGCTAACTTTATGGCGAAATTTGCGGTGGGCGACACCTTGACAAGAAGAGTTTATTATAACAGAAATTGGCTTGGCGAATCTCGAAATAACGTTGCAGTAGAGGCAATAATTACAGATAAATCTGAAAGACAATTAAAAATTAGCATAATCTCATTCGGTGGAGAACCTAATGAAAGTTTGATTTACCAAGAAATTGGTTGTGACTCGTCCGACTGTTGGATAAATCCTCATTCGTGGAAAAAAAATAGCATAAACGAATAATAAAAAGGGCAGCAGCCAACTGGCGGTTTGGCGCAACGGCAGCCGTAGTCCGCCGCTGCGCCAAGCCGCTCTGACGTTGTAGGCAATGCGGGGCGACACAGCGTTTTCGACAGTGAGAAAAAAACTTTGACAATATTTGAAAAATTGTGTACCTTTGCACTTTATTAAAAATTTAAAAATAATATATGAACGCTCCAACATATACAATCAGCACAAAAACCATTGATTTGGTTGCACGAATTGCCGAAAAACTTGGCGAGATACGAGGTTCGGGTGAATATAGTCGCAATTTGCGTTTGCGAAAAATAAATCGTTTGCGGTCTATTCAATCCTCTTTGGCTATTGAAAATAACACGCTTACACTCGGTCAAGTTACAGATATTATTGAAGGTAAGAGAGTTTTAGGATTACCACACGAAATTCAAGAAGTGAAAAATGCTTATCAGGCTTACGAGCATTTGCTTGAATACGACCCTTATAAAGTCAAAGATTTTTTGAAAGCCCATCAATTTATGACTACGCAATTAGTGAAAGATGCAGGACATTTTCGTTCGCAGGGAGTTGGTGTTTTTGAGGGGAGTAAACTTATTCATGCAGGAGCGAATTATCAATTTGTTCCACAATTAGTTACAGACTTATTTTCGTGGGCAAAAAAAACAGATGTACACCCACTTATCAAAAGTTCAATTATTCATTTTGAAATTGAATTTATTCACCCATTTATAGATGGAAACGGTAGAATTGGACGACTTTGGCAAACACTTGTTCTTTCAAAATGGAATGAACTATTTGCTTGGTTGCCCGTTGAAACCGTAGTATATGAAAATCAGCAAGGCTACTACGATGCTTTGGCAATTTCACAGAAATCAGGCGATTCGGTATCTTTTATTGAATTTATGCTCAATGCAATTTTACAAGCATTAGAAGAATTGCCTTCTCGAAGAATTACCGATATATTTACCGATATAAATACCGATAAATTATCAAAAGCCGAAGTTGAATTTTTAGAACAAATAGCAGGTTACGTTGACAAGAACGGAGAAATAACCAACTATCGCGCCCAATTATTAACAAATAAATCGGATATAAGTGTGAAGAAATATTTTGCAAAATTTGTAGAACTCGGACTTTTAGAAGTTGAAGGAAAAAATAAAGGAAGAAAATATAGAATCAACAAAAAACAATGAATTTGCTTTAACGAAACAAAAAATACACTTCCTACAACTGGCGGTTTGTTGCAACGGCGGCAGTAACCCCGCAGAAAAGGCAGTGCAAAATTAAAAGGAAGTAGCCCGTATAAACGATAATGGAAACTGTACTGCGCCAATCCGCTCTGACGTTATCTGCAACAGAGCGAAACCGACAATGCAATCATTGAGAATGGTAACGAATTAGACATTAAATTTACAGTCCCATACTTCGATTGAAATTAACGTTTCGATAAAAATAAGCGACAATTTGAACCAAGTAAAGAAATAAATGATTATTTTTGCCAAAATAAATTTGAAAACGATGAGAATATTTTTGTTTTTTGTGTTATCAATTTCAATGTATTCCTGTACTACCAATACAGAAATACAGAGAATTGCAAATCTTTCTGCTTTTGCCCATACATACGGATTGATTCGCTGGTTTTATCCCTCCGATGAAACGCAGGAAATTGACTGGAACCAATTTGCGTTGTATGGTTCATCACAAGTAGCGGGATGTCGTTCCGCCAGTGATTTAAGAAAGAAATTGGAAGCGCTTTTTTTGCCAATTGCTCCCGGAATTTTCTTTTCAGAACAGGATACGACTTCAAGTTATTCTTCCATAACTCCTCCAGACACATCAGAGATGTATGTTGTAACATGGCAGCACTTCGGCGTTGATTTAGGCTTATGGAGTAACGTTTATGTAAGCAAAAGAATAAACCGTCCGTTACAAACCCGTAATATAAGCAAGGCAGCAATGTATCATTTCTTTCCAGCCAGCGATTACAACGGATGCGAATTGAAAATTAAAGCTCTGATAAAAAAAACAACACTGTCAGATGATTTTAAAATATTTTTACGAATAACCGATGAAGATGATGCATATCTTACCCTCTGTGCCGACACTACATTGAAGCCACTTATTAATTTCGGAAAATGGGAAGAATATGAATTTGTATTATCTGTTGGTAAAAACAATACAAACCCAGATGTATATTGGGGCATATACACTGAAGGCGAAGGGTCTTTTTGTGTAGATAAAATTGTGTTAGAAGATGTAACAAACGGAAAAATAATAACCACACCTCTTCTTAATATGTCTTTTTTTACAAATCATACCGTATATTCGTATACATATGTTGAGAAGGGAGTATGTATTCAAACGAAAAATTTGCTATTTGAAGAGCATGCAAATTTCGGTGATTACAAATCGCAAAAATTGACGGAGGGTTTGTATGTACATGTTCCGTTGGCTTTGTACGGCACAAAAGACCAGACTTACCCTGAAAGTAATCGTAATGCATTATCGAAATTAAAATCGCAAATGACAAAGTCTGTAGCATCTGTACCAAATAATATATACATGTGTGCTGATGTGGTGGTTACTTGGAATGTAATTAAATATTTCAGCCCTTATTTAGCAGAATTACAAATAAACTGGGATAAGGAATTAGAAAATACTTTATCACTGACATCGTCGCGCCACAAATTCTACAATGTAAGACCATTGCAACTGATGATGGCAAAATTGGAGGACGCACATGTGTACATTAGTGAAATAGATGAATTTGATAAATATTTACCGTTAAGAGCAAAAAAGATTGGCAGTCAAATAGATGTTGTTGACGCTATTGACCCTTCCTTAAAAAATGGAGATGTTATTTTAAAAATAAACGGCAGCAACGCATTGAAAGATTACGAAAATTTTGAAGACATAATTTCAGGCGGAAAACATTTCAAGGCTGGCCAAGCCGCATTTGAATGGTGGGCTTATTATAGTAAAATTTCAGATACAATAACAATGGATGTGTTACGTAACAACGAAAAAATAATCATAAAAACAAGTTCCGTAACGCCATCTCAATACAGTAAACTACATTATAGTAAACCTAAAAATAAACCAAGCGGCTGGCTAAATAATGATGTGCTTTATATAAATCTTTTAAGTAGCGAATATGATGAAATTAAAAAACTTATTAACGAAAGGAAACCTAATCAAACAGTGATTATCGACATAAGAAACGGTTCGAGATTTTTATTTCGACATGTTGTATCCTTACTTAACCCTGATATAGACACATATAAAACCCGTGCCGGTATTTCTATTATACCAAGAATTGTATATCCTGAAACTCCTGTAATTGAGGATACACTCTCCACCTTGCTGCTAAAAAGCCCAAATATTAAAAATATTTTCCTTATTGGATCTTATAACATAAGTAACAATGAAGAAATGTTGGATTTTGTGAGATATGCCGGTTTAGGTTATTTGGTCGGTACGAATACTGGAGGTTGTAACGGGCGAATTAATATTATTTATCTGCCATCGGGTAGAGAAGTACGTTTTACAGGAAACAAAATAATGAGTAACATAGGGAGCGAATACTATTACTATCGCAAAGGGATAGATCCGGATGTATATGTTGAAGAAACAATTGATGATATAAAAAATGGAAGTGATGCGATTTTTGAAAAAGCCCTTGAAATTGCTGAAAAACTATCGCAAAAATGAACGTTTGTAGCCGGCATAAACGGTAATGGAAACCGCACTGCGCCAATCCGCTTTTACGTTGGGTGCAAGCGACGCGAGAGCACTGTTGAGAAAGTCGTGCGAAAGTAGGCTGTAAACAACAAAAGTAGATATTTATAAGTAAAAAATTAAACAAAAACATGAAATTTTTCATTATTTTTTATCTCATAAGCAGCAATGCATTGCTATATGCACAAACAATATCAGGTACTGTTTTTGAAATGAATAGCGAAATACCTGTCGAATATGCAAATATCGGCATAGTTGGTAAAAACGTTGGTACTGTTTCCGATCGAAGTGGCAGGTACACATTACTGATTAACCCTGAATATTATAACGATTCTTTGCGGTTTTCATGTATTGGCTATCATTCTTATTCCATTAAGATTTCCGACTTTTTAAATCTTACAAACAGTAATGTTAGCCTTGAAAAAAGAGAATATGAATTGTCCGAGATTGTAATACGTCCTAAAAAATTCAGACAAAAAAGATTGGGTATTACATTAGATACCAAGATGCATGCTTTTGGTTATTCGTCCGGTGCTAATTCTGGAAAACATGAAGTTGGGATATTGATTAACAACAAAGAAACTGTTATTGTCAAAGAAATAAATATAAATATTTTTAGATTTGATTGTGATACCGCCTTTTTTCGCATAAATTTTTATAAACCACTTGAAAATATGCAGTTTGAAAATATTTTAACTCGTCCAATTTATGGAACTGTGTCCCAGCAGGATATAAAAAAAGGTAAAATCACTGTTGATTTACGTCGTTATAATATTGTAATAGACCATGATTTTCTTGTTGCATATGAGCATCTGTATATACAAGGCAATGGTGGCATTTCATTTAACTGCAACCACCTTCGCAATTCTTACATAAGGGGAGCAAGTCAGGGCGCATGGAGAATATTTTCATGGGGAGGAGTAAATATTTCGGTTTTAATTGATGTTGAAAGATGAAAAACGTACAAAATGCCTGCAACACAACTGGCGGTTTGGCGCAACGGCGGCAGTAGCCCCGCAGAAAAAGGCAGTGTGAAATTGAACGTTTGTCGGAAAATAATTTGGTTGGCTATCCATACAGGGAACTACTTTTGGATTGTGCAAAACAGGAATATCCACGTGGAAAACCTTTGTGTTATTTTATACAAATCATCAATAATATTGTCAACAATGGTGTAGATTTTGAAACAATAATTAAAAAAATCCATAATAAAGCAAAAATATTAACCGATCCGAAAAGAGAGTATCGAAAATAAATTATATAATCATATAAATCATCATGGCAAAGAAAAAACGTTACCAAACAATCAAACAGTCAAGTCATAAAGTATCTAATAAAAAATTGCGAGCGCAACATGAGCAATGTTACATAGTGGCAAAAAAAATACTTCGTCACTTTGAGTTAAATCCCGAATTGATAGATGTTTTCACCAAAAGAAATAGAGAACGACTTCTTCATGTTTTTTACATAACGCCTGTGGTTAAACCAGATAAGGAAAAGACAGTACCGCGGCAATATATAAGAAACATCAATACGGCTATGTATCAATATCTTAAAAACAATTTTTGGGGAAATCCGGAACATAATATCACATTAACAGAACTTGCAACTTATGGATTGAGTTTCCTTTCTAATATTGAACAAGCATTCGAAGAGAAATTTTTTGAAGAAAACAGTCCACAATTTGAAGCAGCACGAACTATTTGCGAAAAATTCAACAGGGACGATGTTCTTAATAACGAATTTTTTGGATTAATGACCGACATCTATCATTTAACAAGCGGCTATTCAAAGGTAAACTTTCGCATGTATGGTTTTGCTTTCGACTGCGAAAAGATTACAAAATCATGTGGTTGTTGTTACGAATTTAGATTTGCTGTAAGAATTACCGCACAGAACAGCGAATCGAAATTTTTTACCTATAATGATATCAAACGAAAGGCTTTTCGAATGCACCAAACTGATATAGGTACATATTTGCCGGAACCTGTAACCGTTGAGAGAAGTAAGATTTTCCCGAAAACAAAAGAGAACGATAAATTGGATATTTACATACAATCACACGTATTGCATAGATTTAAGGAACGGATGAACGTATTTTTACCAACCGACCAGAATATTTTGATTCAAAATGCTTTTACTTTAAAAATGAAATTGGCGTCATTCGAAAATCGTGTCTTATTTGCGTGTTTTATAGAAAAACATCCAATCGGATACTTCACTTTTTTTGTTCAGGACAGTTGTATTGTCATAAATACTATTCTTCCGTTAACAAGCGAAAATACGCCCGAAGGAAAAAAAATGCACGAATCATTGCCACTTACCAAGGATGAACGCATTTATCTGGGAATGGACAAGTTAAGTTTCTATTTAAAAGTCGATTTTGAACAAATTCCCATATTAAAGCAAGCTCTAATAGATTCCAAAATTTGGGAAACAAAATTGGAAATTGAAGCGCTAAATTCGGTAGATGGCGACGACAATACGCTTATTGATTTAGATAAAACAATATTTGTGAAAAATTATTTCGATAAGTACGTAGGACTTTAAAAGGACAACATCTATCTTTTATAATTTTGCCGAAAAAGAATCGAAAAGTTAAATTAATATATTTATATTTCATATAATGAAAATCCTTTTATCCAACAAATTTTATTATCCACGTGGCGGCGACTGCATCTATACCTTGAATTTTGAGCAATTGCTCATGCAACAGGGTAATGAACTCGCAATATTTGCCATGCAACATCCGGAAAATTTGCCAAGTCGATGGGATAAGTATTTCCCGTCGGAAGTTAAATTTTCTGCTGGAATGGGCGTTTTTGAGGCTGTTTGTCGTCCATTGGGGACAAATGAAGTAAGAACGAAGTTTAATAATTTATTGAACGATTTCAAGCCTGATATTGTTCATCTAAACAATATTCACAGTCAGCTTTCGCCAATTATTGCCCAAATAGCGCATGAAAAAGGCATAAAAACAGTCTGGACGATACACGATTTGAAAATGCTTTGTCCGCGCTACGATTGTATGCGTAATGGCAAGCAAATCTGCGAACTTTGTTTCACTGATAAAAAATATGTTTTGAAAAATCGATGTATGAAAAATTCCCTGTTTGCCAGTATGATTGCTTATGTAGAAGCAAAAAAATGGACGAAAGAAAAATTGGAAAAATATACCGATGTTTTTATTTGTCCCAGTCAATTTATGGCAAATAAGATGATTCAGGGTGGATTTAGCCCACATAAAATATCCGTTTTATGTAATTTTATTGATGTTGAAAAAACGAAAAAGGAAAATTACGATAAAGACGAATATTATTGCTATATCGGTCGTTTGTCGCAGGAAAAGGGAATTTACAGTTTAATTGAAGCGGCAAAACAGTTACCGTATCCTCTAAAAATCATAGGCGGCGGTCCTCTTGCGGAGGAGCTGCGGCAAACTGTCAGAAACGAAAACATTGAATTGTTGGGCTATAAAAAATGGGACGAAATAAACAAAATCGTAGGTAAAGCCCGTTTTTCTGTCATTCCGTCAGAATGTTACGAAAATAATCCGCTTTCGGTTATCGAAGCGCAATGTCTGGGTACGCCTGTTCTGGGCGCAAACATCGGCGGAATACCCGAACTGATTGAATCCGGAAAAACAGGAATGTTGTTTGAATCGACTAATATCGATGATTTGAAAAATAAAATAGAACAAATGTTTTCTGCCAATTTCGATTATGAACAGATAGCTCAAACATCACAAAATCGTTATTCAGCAGAACATTATTATCGAGAAATAATAAAAATTTATCAATAAAACACTAAAAAAAGGAGTAATTTAATCAATCTTAATATATGGTATTTAATTCAGTTGTTTTTGTAGTATTCTTTTCCATAGTTTATTTGCTATATTGGTCAGTGTGTCAGCGCAATTTGAAGCTGCAAAACTTTTTTATCATGGTTGCCTCATACGTTTTTTACGGTTGGTGGGACTGGCGTTTTCTTTTGTTGATTGCGTTTACAAGTTTATGTAGTTGGGGTTGTGGTTATTTTATACAAAAAGCCGATAATCAGCCAACTGCTTACAAGCCTTCGTATCGTAAAATACTTAATATCAGCAATATTGTACTAAATTTGGGAATTTTGGGCATATTCAAATATTTTAACTTTTTTGTTGATAGTTTTGTTTCAGCATTTGCTTCGGCAGGTATTTTCCTGAATCCGCGTACGCTAAACATTATTTTGCCCGTAGGTATTTCGTTTTATACTTTTCAGGCGTTAAGCTATTCGATTGACGTTTATAAGCGAAAAATTGAGGCTACAAGGGATATTGTTGCATTTTTTGCTTTTGTTGGTTTTTTTCCGCAATTGGTAGCAGGACCAATAGAGCGGGCAACCAATCTGTTACCGCAGTTTTATGTAAAACGCAATTTTAATTATGATGATATTTCCAAAGGTTTAAAATTGATTCTTTGGGGCTTTTTTATGAAAGTTGCTATTGCCGATAGATTGTCGGTATACGTTGATAGCGTTTATAATAATGCCGCTTTTCATACCGGAACATCATTGGCTCTTGCAACATTATTTTTTACTTTTCAAGTATATTGCGATTTTGGCGGATATTCAAGTATTGCTATCGGATGCGGCAGATTGTTAGGATTTAGATGTATGACTAATTTTAATAGACCATTTCTTGCGGTGAGTTTAAATGATTTTTGGAAAAGATGGCATATTTCTTTAACAACATGGTTTCGAGATTATGTTTATTTTCCTATGGGCGGTAATAGAGGCTCAACTTCCCGAAATTATTTTAACATGATGGTTACTTTCCTGTTGAGCGGAATATGGCACGGCGCAAATATGACTTTCGTCGTATGGGGAGGATTAAGCGGTTTATTTCAAGTAATTGCGAAATTATTTGATACTGCTAAAGAAAAAATTTGGAAAAAATCGTCGCAGTCTAAATCAGGAATATTAAAGAGAGTATTTGATACGCTTTTTACATTTTCTATTATAGCATTTTCTATGGTAATTTTCAGATCAAACAACATCGACGATGCAATTCTTATTATTAAAAAAATATTTCAGTTTAAAGGCGCTTTGTTTACAAATAATATTGATTCAATAATTTATGGTTCTGCATTAATTATTATTTTAATGATTTCAGATATTTTACAGGAAACTAATTCAGGCGTTCATTATTTTTTAGACAGCAAAAACAGAGGCGTTCGCTATGCAACGTATCTGACGCTCGTTTTGACTATTCTATTAATAGGCGTATTTGATAATTCACAATTTATTTATTTTCAGTTTTAGTTATGGATTCGAACACTTTTTGGAAAAAATTAATTTTTCTTTGTTTTTGTCTTGTTATTCTCGATTTTTCAATTGGGAAAGTATTAGAGTTTTTGTATTTTAAGCAAAAGAAAGGAAAATTGTATAACGTTACATACGTTTTAGAGCAACAAACCTGCGATGTTTTGGTATTGGGTTCTTCAAAGGCAATGCACCAGTATAATCCAAAGATTATATCGGATTCTTTGAATCTGTCGTGCTATAACGCCGGATATGACGGACAGGGTATACTTTACAGCAAGGCAGTTTTAGATGTTGTTATTGAAAGATATATCCCAAAAGTTATTATTTTGGATATTGTTTCAATAGAGTTTTGCGTAACATTCAATACATCGTATGATATGTTGCATGTACTTAATCCTTACGCAAAAAAACATCCGGTATTATGGGAAACATTATCTTTAAAATCAAAAACCGAAAGGATAAAACATTTCTCATCAATATATCCGTATAATTCCATGCCTGCAAGAATTATAGCCGGTCTTTTGCCCGGAGAAACAAAAGACGTAACAGAAGACGGTTTTACGCCTCAATTTGGAATATGGAACGAGGAAATTAAAGAAACAATTTATGCCGATTCTAAATTAGACGAGAATAAAACAAAGGCTTTTGAAGATATTTACAGAATATGTTCAGAAAACAATATTAGTTTATATGTAGTGGTTTCACCGATATTTTCGATAATACCAAACAAAACTATATCTTTTCTTCATTTAGAGCAAACTTGCAGAGATTTAAATATTCCATTTTTTAATTTTGTAAATGATAAAGACTATTTAGATAATGAACTATTTTTAGATATAGACCATTTAAATTCGCAAGGTGCCGACATCTTTTCTAAAGACCTTTCTAATAGAATATTAAATTATAAACAAAATAATTAAATAATGACAAAAATACCTCAACCTACGGATATGTGCATCATCACAACCTACCGTTGTCCGATGCGTTGCAAGATGTGCAATATTTGGGAATATCCCACACAAAAAGATAAAGAAATAACCCCGGAAGAGATAAAACTTCTTCCGAATGTTAAATTTATTAATCTTACAGGCGGCGAGCCTTTTATACGCGAAGATTTGGCGGAAATTGTAGAAGTCTGTTTTACAAAATCGCCGCGCGTTGTTATTTCAACTTCCGGTTGGTATGAAGATAAAGTTATTGCATTAGCGAAAAAAATACCAAATATTGGTATTCGTATCAGCATAGAAGGACTTGCCTGCAAAAATGACGAACTGCGCGGACATGCCGGCGGTTTCGATAAAGGATTGCGTACATTGCTGACTTTGAAAGAAATGGGATTGAAAGATATAGGTTTTGGCTGTACCGTTTCAAATAACAATTCGGCAGATATGCTTTCGCTGTATCAACTGTCAAAATCGCTCGGTCTGGAGTTTGCTACGGCGGCTTTCCATAATTCGTACTATTTTCATAAAGACGATAATGTAATTACAAACAAAGACGAAGTTTGTGATAATTTTGAGAAGTTAGTCAATATGCAATTGAAGGAAAACCACCCTAAATCATGGTTTCGTGCGTTTTTCAATATGGGGTTGATTAACTATATTGAAGGAAACAGGCGTATGTTGCCTTGCGAAGCCGGTTTTGTAAATTTCTTTATAGACCCCTACGGCGACATGTATCCCTGCAATGGTCTGGAAGACAAATATTGGAAACTACCTATGGGCAATATTCGCGAAACGCCCGATTTCCAAAAAATATGGACAAGCGAACAAGCGCAAAAAGTGCGCGAGATGGTGCGCCGTTGTCCCAAAAATTGCTGGATGGTAGGAACGGCTTCGCCCGTAATGAAAAAATATATCAAGCATCCGTTGAAATGGGCGCTAAAAAACAAATTGCGCAGTTTGCAAGGCAAGGCTGCCTGTTTGGACAAATGCTGGTATGATGTAGGACAAGACCCGATGCAAGGGGATTTGAAATAACTTTGTAATCTAATTTAAATCTAATATGCTTCCTCTTTTAGTTCATAATGATTCATGGCTGAAGCCGTTTGCCAAACAGATAGCACAACGGGAAGTACGTTTATCCCGCAAGGAAAAAGAATTAACGCAAGGCGGCTCGTTATTCGATTTTGCCACAGGATATATGTATTTCGGTCTTCATCGTACCCTCGACGGCTGGGTATTCCGCGAATGGGCGCCAAATGCAACGGCAATATACATGATTGGCGATTTTTCCGATTGGAAAATTAATCCTGATTATGCGCTGAAATCCTTGTCCAAAGGCGTTTGGGAAATTGAATTGCCAGCCGACAAGCTATTCCACCAACAATTATATCGTTTGTTGGTGTGCTGGAAAAACGGACAGGGCGAACGTATCCCGTCGTATGCCAATCGTGCCGTACAGGACGAAAAAACCAAAATATTCTGCGCTCAAGTGTGGAGTCCCGAACAGCCCTACGTGTGGACGGCGCCTAAATACGAAGGTGATAATTCTGCCCCTCTGATTTACGAAAGCCATGTGGGAATGGCAACCGAAGAGCATCGCGTAGGTACGTTCGTCGAATATCGCGACAAAATGCTGCCATACATTAAACAATCGGGTTACAACACAGTTCAACTGATGGCAATACAGGAACATCCGTATTACGGTTCGTTTGGTTATCACGTATCAAACTTTTTTGCCGTATCATCGCGTTTCGGAACTCCGGACGATTTGAAATCTTTGATTGACACGGCGCACCGAATGGGGCTGCGTGTGATAATAGATCTAGTCCATTCGCACTCGGTCAAAAATGTCGCTGAAGGCTTGAATATCTTTGATGGCACGCCCTATCAGTATTTTCACAGCGGCGCCCGTCGTAATCATCCCGCATGGGATTCGCTTTGTTTTAACTACGGCAAAAACGAAGTGATACATTTCCTACTGTCCAACTGCAAATACTGGTTGGAAGAATATCGCGTAGACGGCTTCCGTTTTGACGGTATAACAAGCATGTTGTACAAACATCATGGTCTGGCAAGGGATTTTACGGAATATTCAATGTATTTCGACGGCAGCGAAGACAAAGACGCAACAACATATCTTATGCTTGCAAACAAATTGATTCATCAGGTCAATCCGGAAGCCATCACCGTAGCCGAAGAGATGAGCGGGATGCCCGGTATTGCTACGCCAATTTCCGACGGTGGTATAGGTTTCGACTACCGCTTGGCAATGGGTACGCCCGACTACTGGATAAAGATAATAAAAGAACAGACCGACGAAAACTGGGACGTAGGCAATCTCTTTTACGAACTGTGTCGCAAACGCGACGACGAAAAAACCATAGGCTATATCGAATCGCACGACCAAGCTCTTGTGGGCGATAAAACTGTTTTTTTCAGGTTGGTAGACAAAGAGATATACGACAAAATGAACGTCGGCATCAAGAGCATTGTCATAGACCGCGGAATAGCGCTTCACAAAATGTTTCGTTTATTGACGTTCGCTACGTCCGGCAACGGTTATCTATGCTTCATGGGCAATGAGTTCGGACATCCCGAGTGGATCGATTTTCCGCGCGAAGGCAACAACTGGTCGTACCAACATTCCCGCCGCCAATGGAGTCTACTGAACGATCAAAGCCTGAAATATCGTTTTCTTGCCGAGTTTGATAAGCACATGCTTGCATTGGCTGACAACGGCGCTTTCTTCACACATCCTGCCGAACTGATTTTAGACGACAAGCCGTTGCAAATCTTAGCATTTCGCCGCAACGACCTTGTTTTTGTATTCAATTTAAGTCCGGATAAATCGTATACCGATTTTGGTATTCATACAGGACCGGGAAAATTTCGCGTTGTACTCAACACCGATTCGCTGCAATTTGGCGGTTTCGGCATGATTGACGAATCATATGATTATTTCACAAGCAGCATTGATCCTGAACGCCCAATGAATAACAGTTACTTGAAATTGTATTTACCCGCGCGTTGTGGGGTAGTATTCAGGAAAGTTCATGTAAGAAGCATATATGATATATGATATCCTGCTTTTGCATTTTGAAAAATACGGAAAAATACTGACAGTAAAAGGAGTTAAAAGCCAATAATTGAGTATAATAGGTATAAAAGCCGGAACAATACGATTGTTCCGGCTTTTATATTTGGAAATAGTTCTCATTATAAGCATTTTAAGAAAATTTAAAAAAAATCTTCAAAAAAAAGTGAAAAAAAACACAAAAAAAGTTTGGATTTGAAAAAAATCACTACCTTTGCAGTTCAATCATAAAGCGAATTTTTGGCTACGCATGAGATGTAAGTGCGTGCTAAAGAACGTTGTATGAGATTTATTGAAAAGCATTTTGCTTTATTCTTTGTTGTAAGAAAATTTGGTGATTAGATTACAGTATTCAAAGAAAAGGTCGAATGTTCATGCGCGTAGCGTGAACTTAACGAGGTTTCTAGAATACAAGGTTACGCCAAATCCCACTTACAGCGGAAAACAGGGTTCAATGCGATATACTTGAAATGTATGAATAGTGTAAAGATATGAAAGCGGTCGAAAAGGCGAAAAAGCATATTATGACGCTATTGTCTGTCTTCATGGTAGTTACTTTGTCTATTCAGGCACAGTCGCAAATAAACCGACTGCAAAATCAAAATCTGGATTACTGGGCGACACAGGACAACGCACTAAGAAGGCAATTAGAGCAATGGACGCCGGTATTGAACTATGTTTTGCAGTCTAAAGTGGTATGCGACAGCAGCTTTATTTCAATTGCGGGTTGCCATATCATCAACTTAACGCAAAATATGGGAACTGTGACCGATTCAAACGGCGATTTTTTAATCACAGCAAATATTGGCGATACTGTTTCTTTCAGCGCCCTTGGCTACGAAAGACTAACTATTGTTATTACAGGAACGATGTATACAAGCGGTTTCATCGTCAAACTCAAACCAACGACCTATGATTTAGACGAACTAATTGTCACGCCCTATCGTCTAAATTTGACGCCAATCAGCAGATTCGAAATTCATACGCCACCCTTGCCGGGTCATGGCGGTATAAACTTATTGCCTTACTATTTCAGTCCGGTAACGGTTTTCTACAACCGATTCAGCAAAGAAGGCAAACAAAAGAGACAATATACTCAAGTGGTTGATGGAACGGCTGAATACATGCTAATTGGCGAAAAATTTAACGGATACATGGTATCGGAAATTACGGGACTAAAAGAAGACGATTTGATAAACTTCATGGCGTTCTGCAACTTCTCAAACGATTTTTTGTTAAACTATTCGATGGAAACAATCAGACGAGCGATACGGCAAAAGTATTTGGATTTTGTTGAACAATAAAAAATCATTTTTAAAAGATATTATTTCAAAAAAAGTATTACATTTGCGGCATGATTTATAGTAGAAAAATACTCGGTCTAATTGTGTTTATGCTCTATGTTTCAGCATGTTGTTCTTGCGTTGGAGCAGAAAAAAAAGAGGTAAAGGCGTCGAAAATCATATCGATGGTCAAAAAGGGAAAACCTGTACATTTGGTCAACAGGATAATCGTCGGTGACCTTGACTTTACTTTGGCAGGCAAGCCGCATATCCTCAATGCGAACACACTACAGTGTGAAATTCAGTCGAACCTGTTTTTTGAGCATTGTGTTTTCATGGGTAAGGTAACATCAAACGGATTGTTGGGAAAAACGCCTGTTCAATGTTGTTTCAGGAACAATCTTGTGTTTAACGGTTGTGATTTCAGAGGCGAGGTCGATTTCAGCGGAGCAATAGTTTTCGGGATGCTCAATTTCAGCAGAACGATTTTCTGCGAAAATGTCATCTTCAACAATATGGCTGTTTGGTCGAAAGATAGTTTTTTTTCGGAAATGAAATCTGAAAAAAGATTTTCGATGGTCTACGCTTCCTTTGCAGGAAACCTGACATTTATCAATGCTGTATTTGATGCTAATGCTTCTTTTCAGGAAACTTCAGTTTCAGGAAAACTTTTGTTCAACAATAGCATTTTCAATGAAAGGGTTGGTTTTGACATGATAGAAGTATACGGCAAAGTATTTTTTAACTATACCATATTTCATAAAAATGTGGATTTTTCATCGGCGCTTTTTATTAACGCCGTTCAATTTGTGAACGCAAGTTTTGAACAAAATGCAAATTTTGAAAAAACGAGCTTCATGAATACTGTAAACTTTGAAGGCGTTGACCAAACACGTTTAAATTTTCAAAATTCCAAAATTTCAGAATTTCAAGATTTCATATATAAACCTTTAATTCCTTAATAATAAATGAATATAATAAACAAAATAAAAAGAGGATTCATTATTTTCCTGATATTTTTAATGCCTGTCAGTTTACATAGTTGCGAAGAGGTCATAGATATTGTCGACGCAATTCTGGCAATATTAAATCAAACAGGCTGGTTGGAAGGCGATGAAGATATGGACAATATACCGGAGGATATCACTCCTTTGCCCGACCCGCCCAATCCGGGTCCGAATCCAGAACCAAGGTCAAACTTTTCGATAGAAGACCGTTATCCTCCAATTGGCAATCAGGGCAGTTTTGGCACTTGCGTGGCATGGGCGGTAGGATACAATCTGAAAACAGCGCTCAACGCAATCGAAAATGGTTGGACGCGAGACCAATTAGCAAACGCCGACAACCAGACAAGTCCAAAAGACTTATGGTTTGCAATTCCAAGCAATAAAAAGGGAGCAAGATGCGAAGGCACCAACTTCGAGCCGGCATTAGACGCAATAATTGCCGACGGAGTGGCTTCCATGAGGGCAGTGCCTTACGCAAACATGGGCAACTGCACCGGCACAAAAACAGGCAATCCCGACAACAAATTAGCAAATTACCGAAAAATAGCCTCTGAAAATTCCGGACTAACGGTAGCAAATTTTAAATCCTATCTCGACGCCGGACGACCAATCGCTTTCGGAGCAAAGCTGGGCGACCGTTTCATGAGCTGGAACAGTAGCAGCGTTATTTCTTCCGACACGTACAACAATCCCGGAATGCAACACGCATATCATGCAATGGTATTAGCCGGTTACGACGACAACAGAGGTACAGGAGGCGCTTTTCTTGTGCTTAACTCATGGGGAACAACATGGGGCGACAACGGAAAAATATGGGTCGATTACGATTTCTTCTGCAAGAGCTTCTGTTTTGCAGCATTCGTCGCGCAAAATCCCAGTATATCTTTTGGAAGCAGCGGAGAAATAACAAATCCTGCAAATGGAAATGACTTGTTGGCTAATTATGCAGAAGATTTCACTCCTCATCCAGACGATGCTGAATTAGGATTTACAAGGTCATTCATTTATGACGTATTTAACTCGGGAACCACAACTATAAACCCGTCTGAAAATTGGACGATAACATACATGTACTATAATGCCAAAAACGCAAAAGACTACGAAATAATATATTATGATTATTTCACCGATGAATATGGCGAAGAAGGTGATTATGACTGGGATTGGGATGAAAATATTCCTACCTCGCTGCTTGGCGGGTATTGGAACAATTTTACTGTTTATCCGGGCGAAAATGTCGGCGCCGACGAAGATGGCGAAAATTATGTCATAAGCTACAAAATGCCGCAAATTACGGGCAGTTACTACCTTTTAGTAATGGCTGACGCATACGATGTGGTAAGAGAAGCGAACGAAGATAATAATTTCTACTTCATAACGGCTGAAAACGGAAAACCGCTGGAGTTTGTAGACGGCGTGGCTACAAACATGCCCGAAAGCAAATCGTCTATTATGCGAAAATCGGCAGAAAAGCGTCCGGAACTGTTTAGCAATACCGACAAACAAACGACGGTAGTGCCCGGCAATATGAACGCATACACTCCTCAGGAAATAAGGGCAATGCTGATACACGACAAAAACAGCGGTCGCCTCGAAGCCAAACGAAAAGCGTTCATTGATGCTAACAGCGCCGAGCAAAAATTCCTGAAAAGACCGGCAAAAAAGTAATATAATATCGTAAACAAACAATGACCGACATAAAAAACCAAATTACCAACCACAGAAGTATCCGTAAATACCGTTCCGAACCGATTCCCGACGATATTCTTGGGCAGATACTCGAAGCTGGAATAAGTGCATCAAATACCGGCAACATGCAAGTATACAGCATGATTGTAACAAAAGACGAATCTCTTCGAAAACGGTTGTGGGAAGTACATTTCAAGCAAAACATGGTAATACAGGCGCCGGTACATATTACTTTTTGCGCCGATGTATACCGTTTCAGCAAATGGTGTCGGTTGCGCAAGGCAAAACCAGCTTACGACAATATGCTCTGGTTTTGTAATGCAGCGATAGACGCATCCCTTGCTTCGCAAAACGTAGCTCTATGCGCCGAATCATTTGGGCTGGGGATATGTTATCTTGGCACTGCTGTTTATAATGCACCGCGTATTATTGAAATTTTGCAGCTGCCCAAAGGCGTAATTCCTGTTACAGCATTAATACTGGGCTACCCCGACGAACAACCTCCTACAACGGGAAGACTGCCGCTGGATGCCGTGATTCACGAAGAAATTTATCGTGATTATACAGAGGAAGATATAGACCGACTATATTCCGAACTGGAAGCAAGCGAAATGACAAACAATCTTTTGAAAATAAATCAAACGGAAACATTAGCGCAGGTATTTACTGATAAACGGTATACTCAAAAAGATAATGAGGCTTTTTCTGCGGTTTATTTGGAAACATTGATACAACAGGGTTTTTTGCAAAAGTAAAAAAAAGGCTGCCCCAAATAAGACAGCCTCTCCTTCATAAATAATTTAATACCAAAATTTTTTACTGTTTATCTGCTATTGCAGCCTGTGCTGCCGCCAAACGAGCGACGGGCAAGCGCAAGGGCGAGCAACTAACATAATTTAAGCCAATTTTGTGACAGAACTTAACAGATGCGGGGTCGCCGCCATGTTCGCCACAAATACCCAACTTAATATCCGGACGCGTCTTTTTGCCTTTTTCAACGGCAATTTTCATTAATTCGCCAACGCCTTCCTGATCCAAAGTCTGGAATGGGTCTGCTGCAAAAATATCCAACTCCTGATACTCGTTGATATAGGTACCATAGTCGTCGCGACTGATTCCAAGTCCCGTTTGCGTCAAGTCATTTGTTCCGAAACTGAAAAATTCAGCGTTTTCGGCTATCTTGTCGGCAGTGACGCAGGCGCGTGGAAGTTCTATCATCGTTCCTACCATGTAGTCGGGAGTTATTCCTTCTTCTAAGAAAACCTTTGCGGCAGCCTCTCGGATAACGCCTTCCTGATGCTTAAATTCGGCGGCGCAACCCGGCAGCGGAACCATAATTTCAGGATGGCAATCGATACCGTCTTTCATTACATTGACTGCTGCTCTGCAAATAGCCGTTGCCTGCATTCTGGTAATTTCCGGATACACTATACCCAAACGGCAACCGCGATGTCCCAGCATGGGATTAAATTCTGCCAAATCCTTAACTCGCTGAGCTACTTTTTCTTTCGTGACACCTAATTTCTTTGCAAGCGCTTCCTGTTCCTTAGCTTCGTGTGGCACAAATTCGTGCAGAGGCGGGTCTAACAGGCGGATAGTTACAGGACGACCGTTCATAGCGCGAAAAACTCCTTCAAAATCTCTTTGTTGATATTTCAGCAGCGGTTCAAGCGCTTTTTGACGGTCTTCTACATTGTCGGCAAGAATCATGGCACGAAACTCTTCTATATGGTTGAAGAACATGTGTTCTGTTCTTGTCAGACCTATTCCCTGAGCGCCGAGCGCTATTGCCTGTTCTGCTTCATACGGAGTGTCGGCATTTGCACGAACGGCTAACTTGCGATATCTGTCAGACCAGCTCATCAATTGCTGGAAGCACTGATAAATAGGAGCATCTTTGGGGTGAAGCGATTTTTCGAAGAGAACCTGCAAAACTTCTGACGGAGCAGTAGGAACTTCTCCTTCGTAGACATTTCCGGTAAATCCGTCGATAGATATCCAGTCGCCTTTTTTATATTCTTTGCCAGCGGCGCTAACAGTTTCGTTTTTATAGTTTATTTTAACCGAATCGCAACCACAGACAACAGCCTTACCCATTTGTCGTCCCACTAATGCAGCGTGAGAAGCGGCGCCGCCCGAAGAAGTCAAAATACCGCTTGAGACTTTCATTCCCCGAAGGTCTTCCGGAGTGGTTTCGTGGCGAACCAAAATTATTTTGGCATTGTTATTTTTTTGCCAAACTGCTTCTGCATCGTCGGGTTGGAAATATATTTGTCCTGTTGCCGCGCCTGGACCAGCATTGATACCTTTTGCAATAGGCGTTCTGCCTTTTAGACCTTCGCCGCTGAATACAGGTTGTAAGAGTTGCGTGAGGTCGTTGGCAGGAATACGCGAGATTGCCCTTTCGGGAGTTATAAGTCCTTCGTTGACCATGTCGACAGCCGAACGAACGTGTGCAAAACCGGTGCGTTTAGCATTTCGGGTTTGAAGCATCCAAAGTTTATCGTTTTCAATGGTAAATTCGACGTCTTGAATGTCCTTGTAGTGATTTTCCAATATCATTGCGACATTTGAAAATTCTTCCCAAACATGCGGCAATTCTTCAGCCATCGTGTATTCTATTCTATGTGGCATTCTTATACCGGCAACGACGTCTTCACCTTGTGCGTTGAACAGATAGTCGCCCACTATTCCTTTTGCACCGGTAGCTCCGTCTCTTGTGAAGGCAACGCCTGTTGCGCAAGTTTCGCCCATGTTGCCAAAGACCATAGCTTGAACGTTCACGGCTGTACCCCAATCGTGAGGTATTCCATTCATGCGGCGATAGACGATTGCTCTGTCATTCATCCACGAACTGAATACTGCGCCAACGCCGCCCCAGACCTGTTCCATCGGGTCATCAGGAAAATCTTTGCCTGTCTGTGCTTTGACAGCGGCTTTAAACTCGACTACCAACTCTTTCAGATATTCGGCTTTCAGTTCGGAATCTACTTCTACGCCGGCTTTTTTCTTTTTAGCGTCGAGCAAATCCTCGAATGGACAGTGGTCGGTTTTGCATTTGGGTTTCATATCGAGTACTACCCGTCCATACATTTGTACGAAACGGCGGTAGCAGTCCCATGCGAAACGCTCGTCGCCCGATTTTTCTGCAAGAACTTTGACGGTTTTGTCATTCAGACCGATGTTAAGAACCGTGTCCATCATACCGGGCATTGAATCGCGTGCGCCCGAGCGACACGAAACCAATAACGGCAGTTCTTGGGTATCGCCCAACTTTTTGCCCATAACTTTTTCTATTCCACGCATCGCTTCTTCGACTTGCGCTTTCAGTTCCTGTGGATATTGCTGTCCGTTGGCATAGAAATAGGTGCATACTTCGGTGGTAATGGTAAAACCAGCCGGTACAGGAAGTCCTATTTTTGCCATTTCGGCGAGATTGGCGCCTTTTCCGCCAAGCAAAGGCCTCATCGAACCGTCGCCATCGGTATGGTCAGGTCCGAAAAAATATACATACTTATTTGACATCTTGAATAATAATTTATTATAATGATTAAAAGATTAAAACTACAACTTAAAATATGACCGCAAAGATACATATTTTTTTTTTTAATGTAAGCA
>Ga0099364_10004228_pt1 | contig 21831 bp, 19 predicted proteins | sample TergutTh196P3_FD_73070 | JGI IMG/M metagenome (GOLD analysis project Ga0099364, IMG submission 73070) | Microcerotermes parvus P3 segment gut microbial communities from Pointe-Noire, Republic of the Congo - Th196 P3 | ecosystem: Host-associated > Arthropoda: Insects > Digestive system > Gut ... | reverse complement strand
ATCCAGGGATGCCCCAATGTATTGTAATATTCCCTGATACCGGCAATAAAATTCATCTGCTCGTACTTTTCTGCTGTTCCTTCCTTGTCGCTGACTGGTACCTCGTCAAGGGATTTGTAGAAAAATTTGCCAATCTGATCCAGTGCAAAGGTTGTATCAGCTTCCCTTTTATTTAATCTTGGAATTGCATCAAAATATTTTTTTTGGCCTGTTAAACGATATGCAATGAAAAGTAGTATGTATACTCCGGTTTCGCGAGGTCGCCTTTCGGAGAAGTACATACATTCACTGTCTTCAAAACGAATATAGGGATGTACATCTCCATGTTTATTGCGATGAGCCATAAGACCGTCAGCCCACTCGACCAGGAGCTTTCTTAGTTTTTCATTACCGTTAAAGCGTGCTATATAGGCAGTCGGGGAAAATGCCAAGGGACTGTTGGGGCGCTGTATTCCCCAGGGCCATTCCGTTGCCATCCTGGAACCAGAAAAGTAACTTGACTTTATCAGCCTGTGACCAGCCTTGTTAATGCCTGTAATCCACCAAAGAGATCGTGCTGTTTCCATTGCCCTTTCAAGCAATTTAGGATTTGCGAAATCCAGAGCGAGCGCCTGACCAAGAGCAATTAAGCCTTCTTCAGCAGAGTGAAGCTCATCAGACTGGATCGAGGGAAGACCATTGGTGAACATTCCCTGTTCATAAAACGCATCCAGACAGCGAAGGTGGCTTTGCATAACTTTCTCACGATCAGAGTCCATGTTTACAAGGCCAACCCAAATGGAAATAAAATCTCCGTCGTCAGAAAGGCCGCCTCCGAACTCACCGTTTTCTATCTGCCTGTGGTCAATGTAAAAATTAACAATATGTTTGTAATGCCTAAGGTATTCAACCTGTTTGAAAGCCCATGCGGGAACTCCTTCAGGTACGGGTGCGGTTCTATAATCCGGTTTGAAGCCGATACGCTTGTTTTCGATTTTATATTTTTTCTGGAGAAATACCTTGTCATAATAATAATACTGCCCCGGCTTATGGTTTGGGTCAACATCCAGAAGATCGTTCACATCGGCCATGAACCGGTTGAACATATCAAATTCAGGTATCCCCGGTTGTTCCTCTACAAGATGCGCATAACAGTCCTTGACCTGAACAAAGCGATCGGTACAGTGCTCGCCCTTGGCATCTTCTGCGGATTTATAAACAAGTGTTATGCTTGAACCTTCGAGAGCCATGGGACAAAACCCAGCATTGTCACACGCAATTGTTATATAGAGACATTTGCCATTTGGAAGAATCCTGTCACGCAGATCAAACCAGAGTGTCTTTGCCTGTTCAGTCTCTGCGGAAAAGCTGAAATGGGCAAGGTTACGGTAATACCATAGCGGGTCTTTTATCTGCACAGAAAAAAGAACATTTTCTTGGTCAGAATTTAATGGAGGCAGTTCCAAAACCAGTCCATCAAGGCCAAGATGCCTGTCATGCTCATAGGGGATGACGATATTTACAAAAGGAAACCCATTAGCATCAGTTTCCGAAGTATCAAGGGCAGATTCCTCACTTCCCTCCTCCACTGCTGTCATGATACCACGCTCGTATGATGTAAATCTGCCCAGAATAAAATTAACAAGCTTCATATCAGCCGCAGAATTTCTCTTAAAACCCCTGCGGAGTGTGTATCGAATGTTTTTTACACCGTTAGGAGCATTTCCTTCGCTTACATAAAATGCAGAAAAGTCTCCTATTGGTTCTTCAATTTCCCGGTTAGTGAAACGCATCTTGACATTACACATTTCGTCAAACGTATGAACACTGCGTTCAATACCACAGGGACGATCAAAAAGATGGCGCAGTACATTTCCATCATTATCCAAGACATCCAGCTTTCCATGTGCAGAGCCGGAAATTTCTATATGGTTAAAAGGTTCGTCTGGTAAGTGAAATGTTATACTTTTTCCAGAGACAGAGTAACAATCCCAGTCAGGAAGTTGGAAATAATCGTTACGGCCCTTTAGTCTTGAGCGGTTGTAAACTCCCGGCCAGGTTGTTTCACGTATGCCGTCAAGGGCTTTCCACCACCAGCGTTTGTGATCGTATGCATCGTGGATTTCCACCTTCCTTATACTTGCATTGGCGGGAATGATGGCAGGAAGATTTTCCCTGTCCAGCCAGCCATGACGACGAAGCCATTGCTCCCGGTATTTAGGTTTTCCCAAGGAAACATCAAGAACAGGAATATCTTTGGGCAGATTGCATTTTGACAGTTCTGCTATATTGTCATCAGAAAGAGCCCTGTCGTGAATTGCAAGTTCGGCAATATCGCCGCCACGGATAAAATTAAAATCGCTGATCACGTTCCAGTTGGAAATGATTCTTGAATGAGGCCCAAACTGATCCAGCCCGGTAAAGTAAACTGCCGGCCTGTGTTCTTCAGCCACTTTTTTCCCATTGATGTAAAACCAAATTCCATAAGCTTCATCCCAGGCAAGCGCCAGGTGGATCCACTCATCCGGTTTGGGAAAGGGATCAAGGGTAAAGGCAACTCTGGCACGGGAAAGGTTTATGTCGGTTATCATGGCTTCAAAGCCCTTGCCGTTATAATCAATTCTAAGCCAGCAGGCATCCCAGCTTGAATGATCAGCGTAACTTACCCTGAAGATGGGAAACTCGGTAGGCCCTACAGGATAGCGGGAACGCCAGAAAAACGAAAGAGTACCCCGTTGTGCAAAAATATTCCCGGGAGCTTTGTAGGCCATTTTTTGATGGTCACCACATTGAAAGGCCCTGCCAGCTGGCCCGTCATCAATGATCTCTACCTGCTCAAGAAAGGCAGGGCTTGCCCTGCTCATAGCATAATCAGCATCAAAGCCGTTTTTTCCGGAAAGATAAAAAAGTAACCCAGGAAACGCTTTGTTGTCTTTCATTTCAGCCAAAATCGGGAATCGAACCCGAGACCTGCACATTACGAGTGTGCCGCTCTGCCAACTGAGCCATTTTGGCTTGGATTACAAAGTATATCGAAAATTTTAGCTCTTGTCGAGTTGCACTATTATAACTGCCCTATAATGACACACATTAGTGAAAGAGTTTCCGGAAATGATGATTCGTTCACTTCAGGGCGTTTTTTGTAAGGGGCGCTATCGCTCCTGGGTACCGGCTATATTTTGACCGAATGTTCCGCACTCTATAAAACATAGCATGTTACAATCTCGCCAAAATCACAATACCAAGGAGAAAATATGGAAGAAATGATCGGTAAAAAAGACGACAAAAAGCAGGATTTTTATGCCCATGTTAAAAAGATTGCCGAAATTAACGAGCAATCCGGCGGCATAAACGAACTTTTCTTTGAGTTTGCAAAGCCGCATTTGGACTGGATCTGCAATTTATTGGATATAGGCCCGCTTCCGGCTTCCCTTTATGCCGCCCTTGCCCAATTGTACAAGGGAGAAGTAATTCAATTATCCGCTTTAGCCTCTTATTTAAGGATAAATTGCATAGAAATAATGGAATATATGGACGATTTGGAGATACTCTCTGAAAAACAACTTATACATATATACAGGAAAAACACCGAGATTTTCATGGGTCCCCCGACAGAAACCCTTTTCTTTGAACTAAAGCTTTCAAGCATTGAGTTGATCAACAAGGGGATTTTCCATGAAAAACATTCAAACAAGAATCTTTCAATCGATGAATTTTTTGTGAATCTGGAAAGCCTCTTTGAAGACAGGGTTCAAAAACGTCAGCCATATAAAAAAACATTACTGCTTTTAAGCAATCTATTGCAAAATAATCAACATTTGCCCCTGGTAAAGAAGATTAAAAAGCTTGAGCTCTCTGATGATGACAGCACAGTTCTGCTTCGTTTTCTGCATTTGGCCGTATCTTTGGATGATTTGGAAATGACCTACAGGGATATGGAGTTTTTATATGAAGTCCCTCGCCAATTTATCAACATAAAACGCCAGTTAAGAAACGGGCAGTATATTCTTATAGAATTGGGACTTATAGAAAACTCATGCAATGAGGGATTTGGAAATGCAGAATGTTTTAGGCTGACTGATAAAGCGATGGATGAATTTCTGGCTGACTTTGACCTTTCCCCGTCAAACATTCCTGTTAATGGGTTAATTTGCTGTACTTCCATAGCTGAAAAAAAGCTGTACTATCCTGAAAAAACCCAAAGTGCAATAGACGAATTAACATTACTCTTAAAATACGAGAATTTTGCTGATGTACAGAAACGGCTCTCTGAAAAAAACATGAGGACTGGTTTTGCCTGTCTTTTTTCCGGAGAGCCGGGAACCGGAAAAACCGAAACAGCCTATCAGATTGCCAGAATCTGCGGCCGCGGCATTATGCAGGTAGATTTGGCTGGTATAAAAAGCAAATGGTTTGGTGAAAGCGAAAAAAAGATAAAGGAGCTTTTTGATAAATATCGCACTTGTGTTAAAAACCATACCATAACCCCAATTCTTTTATTTAACGAGGCAGATGCAATTATCGGGAAAAGGCAGTTATTAACAGATTATAATAACGGTCCAAGACAGACAGAAAATTCCATTCAGAATATCATTTTACAGGAAATTGAAAATCTCGATGGAATTTTGATTGCAACTACAAACCTCTCAAAAAACATGGATAAAGCCTTTGACCGCCGTTTTCTGTATAAAATAGAGTTTGAAAAACCCGAATTGGAAACCCGAAAAGCCATTTGGCATTCTCTTCTCGATGGACTTTCAGACAATGACGCCGCCAGGCTTGCGCATAACTATGAACTAAGCGGAGGCCAGATAGAAAACATTGCCCGGAAACAGGCCATTCACCAGGTGCTCAGCGGCAGAGAAGCAGACCTTGAAGATCTATCCAGATACGCCCATGCAGAACTGGGTGAAACTTCCATTGAAAAGAAAATAGGGTTTGGAGTCTGAGTTTTTACTCCCCCGGGAAACCGGGGGAGGGTTGTTGATTTTGAAAGAATAAAAATGTATAATTAAAAGAATAAAGGAGTATTTTATGTCGGTAAATAAGAATTTTTACTACTGGAGCGAACGAGGCTTAGTAACAACGTTTTTCTTGGATCTTTATCAAATTAAAGGCTTCTCTGGAATTTCTGAATTTATTTCCCTTATTGATTTTAATAATAAAAAAATAAAGATAATAAAAGATAGAATTATATCCATAGATATAGTTATTGAACCTAGTTTTTCTAATAAAGGATTTGGGAAACCAGATGCTGTTTTTTCGATAAATTTTTCAGATCAGAAACTGGTTTTCATTCTAGAGGCTAAAATTGGTACATATTTAAATTCCTCGAAAGATAAATCATCAAGAGGTAAGGAAGGTTTTAACAGTTGTTTGAATGGCCAATTAGAATTGAATTATTGTTTAGCAATGGCTTTAGAAAAATTCAAAACAGGTGATAGGGTATTAATAGAACCCGACTGGATTTTAGATACACCATACAATAGGGATAGGAATGGGAGACTGAGACGGTTGCAAAAATCAAATGTTTTAAAAAATATTGTTTCAAAATTTGCCTCAGAGCCAATGAAAAATTATTATCATGTTATAGTAACTAATGATAATGAAAATCCTTTTTTAACAGTAAACAAAGATAATTTACCAGAATTATTCATCAAAAAAACAATTAATGGAGAATTAAAAACTTGTAATTGTTGGAATTTATTAAGGAAAAGTCAATTTGGATGGATAAATTATAAAAAATTGCTTGAATATATTAAAGATAATGATGACAAATTAGTTTTTGGTTCTTACTTCATTGATACTTATAAAATAAACAAGTAAATTCATTAAATCATTTCCTGAATATTTTCTTGTTTTTTTTAGAAACAATGATCTGCTTAAGTTAGCCTATTCTAGTATCATATAGCTGAAAGCCGCTTTTATTACCTGCAAATGCTTCTGTATGAATAGATGTCACGCTTTCAGGAATAGTCGCACTTGTGAGTTGATTGTTCGCGAATGCCCTAATACCTATGGTGGTCACGCCTTCAAAAATTGTTAAACTAGAGATATGGTTAAATTGAAATGCCCAAGAATCAATAAAAGTCACACTTTCCGGAATTATTAAAGTAGTGAGTTTGTTTACTTCGAATGCCCCTCTGCCAATAGATGTCAAACCATTCTGAAGCGTTACACTGGCGAGATCATTGTTTGCAAATGCATAATAACCAATAGAAGTCACACTGCCTGGAATTGTTACACTGGTAAGTTTTTTATTTCCAAATGCCCAATCACCAATAGATATAACAACTCTACCATTTATATGTTCAGGAATATCGATGCTTTTTAGATTTCCAGTGTATCCAGTAATCCTAACAGATTTTCCGTCAGGTAAATCATCTGTCTTAAAAAATCCATGATTCGTTTCTATAGAAGGTTGATCAAGCGGATCATTCGCAGGTGTTTGATGTTGAATGTTTTCTTCTTCAATTTTGCTGTCTGCAATTTCTACAACTGGAGCTTTTTCTTCTTCAGAAAGCTCTGATATTCCGCGCAACCATTTTTCATTGTCATTTTCATAAAGCCAGGAATCAAAGCCGTTTTCTATCAGCAAGCTGATTGTTTCTTGCTTGCGTCTTTCATAATCTATTTTATCTTTAAAATCATTTTCTCTAAAAATTTCAAAGCCTCGATTTATACCGCCAACATACTGAGGACAATGCCTGGATGGTTTTATTCTATGATAAAAATGAGGAGACCCGTTTTCAGGTTTTCTTAAAAAGGAAATACAATGGCAATAAGCGCAAAAATAAACTCCATAATCTGCATTCTCTGGAGATACTTCTTCATTTGCGAAATTAACAAAAATTCTTGTATTTTCGTTGCAAGCATACTCTTTTGGAGTAAAAATTACTTCCTCCAATGTAACAGTAAAATTTTTTCCAAATTGTACTTCATCAGAATTAAGTATCTCACAGGCTTTCTCAATATGATATAATTTTCTTGGATTATCATAGGTTGTCCCTATCCAATACCCCGATGACATTAAAACAGAATTGTCTTTGAGATGAGGTGACGTTATATATAGTTTATCTCTGTCTTTTGAAATAAGGTTTCTTTGATATGTTTTACTATTATAATCTCTACCTGCATCTTCAAATCTTGAATGAAAAGTCTCATCATATTCATGAAATCTTTCAAAAACACTTATTAATACATCTATTGCTTCATTACATGGATAAAAAACACCTCTAAATCTATACCCAACAGGCTTCTTAGACATAACATCTCTCCTTAATGCTAAAAAATAAAATGCCCTATTTCTTCTTGTCTATGTCCTAGTCTGGAAAAGTAGTTGCTAAGTTTAAAGACAAGTAAGCAGCTGATTACCGCGGCCTACGAGAGAACCAGTAGCATCGCGTGTTTCATTTGTGGCTTCGTCATAAACCGCAAGTAACTCACCGGAATTGGAACGAAGCTCCAGCTTGGGCCCATATGTATAAATAACAGCTTTTAACTCACCATTAGCGCCGCGAATTTCTTCTTTTGACATAATGTTTACTCCTTAAATATTATCAATGTATTTCTTGCTTGCGCTCTCGTTTCTCCATAATCTCCATTTTCACAATTAGGAGGTGCATGATACACCTCTTAGTTAATAATACAATAAAACATTTTAAAAAGAAAGGTTAATTAAAAAAATTTTTTTGGAGGCTTTAATGAACAAAAATCACTACAAAGGAGGATTAGTTAATGCTATACGATTTTTTTAGAGCAGTTGCTGTTTTTGGGATTTTTTTGTGCTGCAGGGAATACATCGATGGGTATATTCCGGTTATACGTTTTATTACCTATTTATTGGGAATTGGTTTGCCGCTTATCCTGGTGGGAGAACATGTTCTTTTCTATGTTCAGAAGTACCGTAGAGTACAAATCATCCAAAAAAGACTGGAAAACGCCATACAGGCAGCAGTGGGTAATTCTCCCCAGGCACAAATACCTCAAATACCCGATTCCTTGCTGACTTCAGCTCAAATTGAGAAAATAAATAAGCTGCGCACACAGCTTTCTCCGGCTGAGGCCCGGCGTTTTCCACAAATCCGGGTATCCGGTAGTGTTATGCCCAATCTCGTTCCGGGTGCAGGCTTGTTTACTGCAAAAATAAAACGTCATGGAGAAGTTCAAAACCTTGTAGTTATGCTGTCAACTGTAAGGGCAATTTCTGAGTTTGAAAATCTCTGTTTCACTTATCCGGAAAGAGAAAAGGATTTTTGGGCAGAGGGCAATTTAATTCCATCAAGTACAGGAATTAGTTATTCCGTCTTTTATGTAACAGCTTTCCGGTTTTTTGGAAAGCGGCTTTATTTTTAATTGGAGGTTTTATGATATCAGAAAGAACAATCGTTTATTTAATTATCCTTTTCCTCATTTTGGCAGGAATCAGTCTGTCCGGAAACACTGACTACACTCCGCCCCCGCGCACCGTCCGTACAACATCCGATCCGGCTTATCAACAGGAATGGCGGGAATCCGTGGAACGCAGTCTTGAAAGGGGAGCCAATCTGCAGAACCGTCCTCTGCCAGGCGGCGGAACCGTGGGAGATCTCAGCTCTATAGCTCCCGACAAATAAGCAGGCTTAATACCCGCGGCTCTTGTAGAGCTTAATATAATATAATAGCATGGAATGTACATTTCAACCTGATAGAGGAGGGATTTATGTCTGATGAACAAAATCCATATCAAGGCCCGGAAACAACATCATTCCAGGCTGCACCCGCAATGCCGCAGGGGAATCTAACTGAAACAATGTTGATGTATCTCAAGGGAGCATCACCTTGGCTGCGGTTTATTGGTATCGTAGGTTTTATTATGGCTGGATTGATTGCACTTTGGGGACTGGTTATTTTTTTAATTTTCATTGTTTCCGGGGGATTCCTGGACGATCTTGCTTACGAAACAGGAAGCTATTTCTTCTATGGTGGTTTAATGGGTGTAATAGGAGGAATGGCAGGACTGTTCACAATCGGCATCGCTGTATTGGTGTTCATACCTGCACTTTTTACATACAGATTCGGAGACAAGATTCGAAAATACTTGTATTCCGGTACTGAAAAGGAGCTGGAAGAGGCATTCAAAAATAATAAATCACTTTGGATGTTTAATGGAATTATTTATATTATTTCCCTGGCTTTTGTACCTGTAACGATTATTGCCAGTGTAATTATTGCTTTGGCAATTTATTTATGATCCGTTTGGGAAATGGAGGGGTTGACTCTTTTCTTGCGGTGCATACCCCGGAAGGAATTGAGTTCACTCTTTATCCGGCAGGAATCCCTGTTCGGGCATGCGCCTGGGCTATCGATGTAATTTTTCAGGGTATTTTGTTTCTTATTATATTGATTTTTGCGGGGATTCTAAGCTGGGTTATGGGCGGCTGGATTATTTATATAATCTTCTTTGCACTTAACTGGTTTTACCATACTGCCTTTGAAATTTTTTGCAATGGACAAAGTCCCGGAAAAAAAATTATGGGGATACGCGTTGTTAGAGGAGACGGTTCGCCGGTAAATCCGGGTGCTTCCCTGCTTCGAAACCTTTTGCGATTTGCCGACACCTTTTTATTTTTATACCCTATTGCTTTATTTTGTATGCTTTTTAGCAGTGCATTCAGACGTATAGGTGACTGGACAGCAGATACTTTGGTTGTCTACACCTCCCGAAACTCCGGTAAATTTACCTCTCCTTTCCTAAGACAGGTTACTATGCCATGGCTTGCAGCTTTCCCTGCAATTTCTCCCGCCATAAAAATCAATTATGAGGAAAAGCAGGCAATACTGTCCTTCGCCAGGCGCTATCCTCTTTTGGGAGTAAGCAGGGCAGATGAGCTTGCCAGGATCTGGGCTGATAAACTACGCGGCACAGAAGCTGATTTTGATAATTCAGCTTCTGGCTCAGCATACATCCTCGGCATTGCACGTGCAATAAGCGGAACACCGCCTGGCATAAACACATGACACAGGAAAATTTTGTAAACAGGAGGGAAAAAACCTGGAAAGAATTTGAAGAATCAGTTCGAGGAGGAAGAAAATCATTAAAAGATAATGCTTCCGGATTTCCAGCCGGCTATAGAGAGATAAGTCAGGATCTTAACACAGCTAAAGCCAATGGCTATGATCCTTCGTTAATTGAAAGGCTCAATTCACTTGTGCTGGAGGGAAACCAGATCCTTTACTCCCGCCGTTCATGGTCATTAAAAGCTGCAGCGGATTTCTTTATAAGGATTTTCCCTTCAGCAGTACGCTCGCAATGGAAATCTCTTGGGGTATCTTTTCTGATTTTTTACGGTCTGGGTTTCTTTTTTGGTTTCTTTATTATCCAAAACCCTTCCATGATTTATCAGCTTGTTGGAGGCAGCACGGTATTTAACATCGAACGAATGTATAATCCTGAAAGCAGTTATTACCTAAGCCCCAGAGATGTAAGTTCTGATGCGGATATGTTCGGTTTTTATATTTTTAACAATATTTCGATAGCTTTCAGAACATTTGCAGGAGGCATTCTAGCCGGTGTTGGAAGCATTCTTATTCTTGCATTTAACGGTGCCTATCTTGGAGCCGTTACTGGACATATTATAAATGCGGAATTCGGCAGTACATTTTTCCCTTTTGTCATTGCGCATGGAAGTTTTGAACTTACTGCCATTGTTCTGTCTGCCCAGGGAGGGTTAATTTTAGGCTTCCGGCTATTCTTCACGCGGGGGCTTTCACGCTCTGCTTCGTTAAAAGCAGCCGGAAAAACCGCGCTGCCCCTGATTGCCGGAGCTGCCATGATGCTGCTAATAGCTGCCGGCATTGAAGCATTCTGGTCATCCAGGCACGAATTCCACCCGGCTCTGCGCTACGGTTCAGGTGCGATGTGCTGGATACTTGTTATATGTTATTTTGTTTTTGCCGGCAGAGGCAGACAGGCTGCAGAATGATGAACATTTTCGCTAACAGCATCCTTCATTTGCGGCGCAGGAGCGTCTGGGAAGCCGCAGATTCGGGCATTCTGCTCTGGAGGGACAGCTTCGTTTATTTAATACCATTCTTCGCTATACCTTTCTGGATCACTGCCTTTTGCATCCTGTTTTTTACAGGTGAAAATATTTTTATCACCTGTCTTGTGCTCTGGTGGTTAAAACCGCTCTTCGACAGGTTTATTTTGCAAGTAATTTCAAAAAGGTTTTTCCGTTCAGGGGAGCTCCGTAAAGAGTCCTCCCTTCGGTTCTATGGCAATGGGTTCTGGAGAATCATGCATAAGGGTCTTTTAGGTGATCTCCTCTGGCGGCGCTTCAGTCCGGGCCGGGGGGCCAGGATGCCCATAAGGACACTGGAACAAGTTGACATCAGACAGTACAAGCTAAGGAAAAAAGCTCTTGCCGCGGGAGGGCTGAACTTTTGCTTTCTCCTCAGTATCCTGGGTCTTTTTCTGGAGGGCATGCTGCTATTGGGAGAGATCATGTTCGGTGTTTTGACATTGCAGCTCATTTCACCCGACGCCCTGGATTTTCTTTGGGAGTTTTCAGAGATTACCGGAATGCTGATTTTTGCCGCTTACTGTTTCAATTACATTATTGTAGAAAACCTCTATGTATGTATGTGCTTCGGCTTGTACATAAACAGCCGGGTAGAAGTTGAAGGCTGGGATCTGCAGCTCCTCTTTCACAAATTTGCAGGTTCCAAACAAAAAAAACAAACACCGTTAATCAACAATTCTTCACAGACAATAAAAAAAATACTCGCGGCAGGGCTATTTATTGGTCTGCTTGCCGGCCCTGTCAGCCGAAATGCTCACGCTGATGAGATTTATATTGACATGACACAGACAGAATTTTCAGAGAATACAGAAACTATGGAATACTTCCCCCCGGATTTTCCCTCTCCTGGAGCAGAACAGATGGCAACGCTTGAAAATATACTTACATCCGGTGATTTTGGTTATGTAAGGGAAGGATGGGGAATCCGTCTGAAACAAGAGCTTGAGCCATTAGAACCAAGAGAAATGGATCGCAGACCCTGGATGGATATCATTCAACAGATCTTTGGTTATTTACTGAGATTCATTGCAGCCATTTTTATTGTGTTCATCCTTGGTTTGATAATTTACCTGATCAGAAAATTCTGGCCGGGTTTCTTACGGACAAAAGCTACAAACAGGAGCGGGTTTCTTTCCGGCCGGGAAGGAAAAACAGGAAATGCCGAAGATTATTTTTTAAGAGCAGAAAAACATTACAGACAGGGCCATCTCCGCGATGCTTGGGCTGCATGCCTTTCCGGATATATTAGTGCATATTGGCAGTATCATTCCATAACCTTTCCATCCGATGCCACTGAGTATGGATGCCTGGCATTATTACGAAAAAAGCTTCCTGACGAAGCTGACAGATTTAACGAACTGATAAGTGACTGGATCCCATTTGCATACGGCGGAAGATATCCTGGTCAGGGAGCTCTCGCTAAGGCGATAGAATCAGGGCGTTCCATAAGAGCAAGCCGTACAGGAGACCACCTTGAACCGTAATCACATATTAAGCTTTTGTATTGTAATTGCCATCCTGGCTCTTGTAGCTTTTACCCTGTGGCAGCTTTTTGAGATACATCCCACCATCAGGTATATTTCACCTTCTGAAGAAGCTATGGAAAACGAGTACCTGGCCTTAGACCGCTGGCTTGAGAGTAACAACATACCGGTCAGAATTACCGACCGTGGAGACTACCGCCTGATTAGACAGGCACAGGAAAGAAAAATTTTTATTCAGGCATCACTTTTTGAATGGTCTGGAGAGGCCGTAAATTACCTTACCGGATGGGTAGACGGGGGAGGCCATCTTTATTTCTCTATTGACGAAATCCTGAACAATGAAACTGTCTCTCTGCTAAAAACATTCGGAATATCGGTGTTAGACTATTCCTCACAAACCAATAATAATCTTTGGTCTGAAAAATTTCCGAATTTTGATCGCCGGTTTTCTTTTGAGTTGGCTTCTCCCAAACATGAGGATATAATTTTTCTGGACTGGAATGATCAGGCCCGGCTTGTTCAGGTAAGGCATGGAAACGGAACCGTTATTGTAAGCGGCCTGCCCCGTTATCTAAACACTTTTAATATGGGCAGGGAACCTAATGCCAGGCTGGCCTGGAGTATATTTGCACATAACAGCGGCGGAAGCGGTAAACCTAACGGCTGGCTTTTTATCCGTGGAAACACATGGTATCAAAATCAGAGTCTGCTTGGCAGTCTGTTCAGACATGGGAATTTCACTACCCTCCTTGTATCGATTCTGGTTTTACTGATAGTTGGTTTCTGGGCTGTGATCCCAATCTTCGGCCTGGTCAGAGAAGAACGGGAAATGCCCGGTAAGACAATAAGGGAACGATTTCTTGCAGAAGGGCGTTTTTTGAAGAATTATAAAGCTCTGAATATTTACAGAGATCTTTATGTAAAAGAAATCAGACGAAAGCTTACTGGACGGGGCTCAGCTTCTTACACAGCAAAAACAGAAGAAGAACTGGATTTACTCCTGAAGAAACCTGATCGTCCCGGTGAATATTCAAAAATTATAGGAAATCTAAAAAATATATTGGAGCGTATATGACAGATGTAATTAACATTGACACTGCCGCAGAAGGGCTGAACAGGGTTAGAGCGGAAATTGCAAAGGTATTTGTCGGCCAAAGAGAGCTGGTAGAGCACTCTCTTATCACTCTTCTTGCCGGAGGACATCTCCTTGTGGAAGGTGTACCGGGGCTGGGTAAGACCCTGCTTGTCCGGGCTCTGGCAAAGGCAATTGGCGGGGATTCCAGGCGAATACAATTTACGCCCGATCTGATGCCCAGCGACATCACCGGCAATATCATGCTTGATGTACAGGCTGGGAAATTCATCACCCGCCGGGGGCCGGTCTTTACGAACATTCTCATTGCCGACGAGATTAACCGGGCTCCGGCAAAAACGCAGGCGGCCTTGTTTGAAGCGATGCAGGAATTCCAGGTTAGCTTAGACGGAACCGAATATCCCCTGCCCAAGCCCTTCATGGTGCTGGCGACACAGAACCCCTTCGAACATGAAGGAACCTATCCCCTGCCTGATGCCCAGAAAGATCGCTTTTTAATGAAGCTTCTAATCAATTATCCCGGAGAAGATGAAGAAAAGGAGATGGTAAGCCGCGTACTCTCAGGAGGAACGGGTGCGGAACTCTCTCTGGAAGGTGTGAATCAGGCTCTGTCTCCGGAAGATTTTTCAGCTTTGAAAAACATGGCCAGCCATGTCAGAGTTGACCCATTAATTGTCGACTATGCGGTTCGGCTGGTTACAGCCACCCGAAACACAGGAAGCGGCTCCCATGCCATAGAAACCGGTGCAGGCCCCCGCGGAAGCCTGGCTCTGATCCGCTGTGCCCGGGGCAAGGCCCTACTGGAAGGCCGGGACTTTGTGATCCCCGACGACATCAAGTCACTCGCTGTACCGGTTCTTATTCACAGAATTTGCCTTTCTGCGGAAAGCGATCTTGAAGGACTGGACGAAGTGCGGGCGGTGGAAGCTCTTGTATCCCGAGTGGATGCACCAAGAGTTGATGAGTCCGGGAGCGAAAATATTTGAAACCCGGCCGTCTTTTTGTAATTACCGCTCTGGGCTGGCTCTTTCTTGGAGCCGCCGGATTTTTTTCCGATTTAGTTTCTCTTGTTTGGTTCTATACCGGTCTCATCATCCTGCCGGTAATAATTTTAGATGCAATGGTTCTCTATTTTTTGATTGACCGGCTGGATGTAAAAAGGGAGATGCCTTTATCGCTGGCCCAGGATGAAGCAACACAGGTTAAACTTGTTTTTCTCAAAACTCCAGCACGAAGGTTCCTTCCAGGACGAATTCAATTCTGGGATTTGCATCCTCTCTCCATGGAAACAGATGTTTTTCCGGTAGTCATGGACAGGAAACAACTGGCAGAATTGAGATACCAGTCTGGCAGGTTTCATTATTCACTTCTGCCTGTGGAAAGAGGGTTCTGGTATTTTCAGGGAATGGAGATTCTCCTATGTTCTTTTCTGGGCTTTTGGCGCCTTAAAGTTTTCCATCCCTGTGAAAGCTCCGGCCGGACTTACCCGAATTTCAGGAAAATTAAAGCTGCCGCCGGAATGGATCTCCAGGGTCTTCTTGAAAAGAGCGGCCAGAAAAACATTAGAATGCGCGGCCAGGGTCTGGAGTTCTCCAGCCTCAGAGACTATCATGACGGAGATTCGATCCGTGCTGTTGACTGGCGGGCCACCAGCAGGAGGCAAAAAGTTATAATCCGGGAATATCAGGAAGAACAAGATCAGCAGTTACTGTTCCTTCTTGATTCAGGCTACAGGCTCCACAGATATGAACAGGGCCGAATGGAAAAATTACACAGTCAGTTTGACAGCGCTTTGGAAGCGGTACTTCTGCTTTCATGGGTAAGCCTGAAACACGGGGACAGCGTAGGTGCCTATAGCTTTGGCAGCAGCCACGGCACAGAGACATCCCGCTGGATAAGCCCGCGAAAAGGCCTCAGCACATTCCAGCATTTAATGAACGGCCTTTATGACGTATCCAGCTCCCCTGCCCCTTCTTCCCCATTTGCAGCTTTGGAAGAAGCTCTGGCAAAGCTAAAACGGAGGACTTTCATAATAATGATCAGTAACTTCCGTGAAGAAGACGGCGAATCCCTTTCATGGATACTAAAACGGATAGAAAAACGGCATCTGCTTCTCCTTGTAAGCCTTAGGGAGAAGGAAGCGGAGGTTCTGGCATCAAGACAGCCGCAGGGAACAGAAGAGGCACTTGAAACGGCGGCTGCTTTCTCCTACCTTGTAACCCGCCGGGATTTATACAGGAAGTGGGAACATTCGGGCATACTTACAATGGAAGCCGCCCCGGAAAATCTCTCCGGCGCTCTGATTAACCGTTATCTGCAAGTTAAACGCTCAGGCAGACTTTAGTAAGGAAGGGAAAAATGAAAATACATATTGTTTACTGTCATCCCAGCGAGGATTCCTTTACAAGGGAAGTGCGTGACAGTTTTATTGCCGGACTTGAACACGGCGGGCACACTTTTACCCTTTCAGATCTCTACAAGATGAATTTCATCACAGACATGAGCGAAGAAGAATACCTGAGAGAGGCATATTATAAACGTAGCCTGCCTGTCCCTGCTGATGTAAAGGCAGAGCATGAAAAAATAAATGCATCCGATGCCATAGCTTTTATTTATCCGGTTTTCTGGACAGACGGGCCGGCAAAACTCAAGGGCTGGTTCGACAGGGTTTGGACATACGGCTTTGCCTATGGTGATAACCGGGCAATGAAGCAGCTTGAAAAAGGCCTGGCCCTGTGCGTGGCAGGAAACACCCTAAAATACTTTGAAGAAAGCGGTTTAGGCGATGTAATGAAAAAAACCATGCTCCGCGACCGCTTCTTTGACAGGGTAAAATCACGCATGATGATCATTCTGGACGCAACCAGCCGTGAACTGCCTGATCGCAATTTGAACCGGGAAAAGCATCTTAAGCGTGCGTTCGAGACAGGAGCTGAGTTTTAGTGTAAAATTGGAGTTATTATGAATAAAGGAAATGTATATACCGCCGGTGTATTTGATTTATTCCATGCAGGCCACATGGAAAGAATCATGATAATACTGGATAAATTCCCGGAAAAAAATTTGATCATAGGCGTAGCTTCAGACAGATACATAAAATCATTTAAAAGAACCCCTGTCCAATCTAAAAAAGAAAGATTCATAACATTAAAATCGGTATTCAAAACCAACAAGAGAGTCAGAATAATACTCGACCCCCTAAAAACATATATGGATAAGTATACAGCCGTTTTTTATGATAAATATAATATAACCGATCACTGTCAGAGAGCTGACCTTGATGAAAACCCAAGGGTATATGAGTATATTAAATCCAAAAAAAGGTTTCATGAAATTGGTCATAGCGATATTATAACGACAGCGGAGCTAATCAAAAAATTAACACCCTCTGAAGTAATTGAACTTGGAGGGGATAACAATATTAACTTTAAAATTGGCAATATTGTAATTAAAAAAATAATTCACGGCTCAATTAAATTTATTGACGATGCCTATACGCAACTTCTGGAAAAAAAACTTTTTGGGGTAACCAGTTACAAACGATTTTATGACATTATATTTATTCCCGTTATAGAAGGCGTTGTTACTCCGGATATTTCGGTAGATGAATTCCTGGAAATAGCTGAACAAATAAACAAATCGGGATTAAAGCCTACCATTTCCATTATGGATGTTTTCAAAAAATTCGGATTTACCCCTGACAAGGAAATCTATAAACCTCTTCTGGATGATATAAGCTATGTGTGTCATGGGGATCTGGCCTATACAAATATTATCAAGGGGCCCGAAGGTTTAACCCCCATCGATTGGGAATACTTATGTTACTCTACACAATATTGGGATCTGGCAAATTTCCTTACTTCGATTTATATCTATGGACATTGCAGTCTTGAAGAGATATTGGAGAAATTAAAGAAAATACCAGAAGCAGAGACGGCAACTTTGGCAACAATACTTCTGTCTGATTACTGGATTGCCTGGAGCAAGTTTACAAAACATGATTATTTTTCAAAAGAGTGCAAAGAACTGCACTATTATTTACTGGAGCATTTAAAGTCCCCCTTTTCGTAATCAGCCTCCTGTGATATAGTATTCCTCGGGTACTCATGGAGCCGCCCGGGAAGAGGTTGTAGCTCAGCTGGATAGAGCATCAGATTGCGGATCTGAAGGTCGTACGTTCGAATCGTATCAGCCTCGAGAGGTAAATTATGCAGCCATCAAAAATATATTTCACCGATATGCGGACAAAAATCGGCGAGAGCCTCCTGGTAAAAATGGACAGGCTGATTCAGAAAGCCGGAATAAAGGAAATTGACTTTAAACACAAATATGTCGCAATTAAAATCCATTTTGGAGAGCCGGGAAATCTTTCTTTTCTGAGACCCAATTTCGCAAAGACCCTGGCGGACAGGATCAAAAAATTGGGAGGTATTCCTTTCCTCACAGACAGCAACACCCTCTATGTGGGACGACGGAACAATGCGCTAGTGCACCTCGATGCAGCCGCCGAGAACGGCTATACGGTCATGAGTACTGGCTGCCAGAACATCATTGCCGACGGCATACGCGGCACCGATGATGTTGAAGTTCCCGTGAAGGGCGGAAAGTATTGCAAGACTGCCTTTATAGGCCGGGCAATCATGGATGCGGACATTATAATTTCACTGAATCACTTTAAGGGACATGAACTTACAGGTTTTGGCGGGGCAATAAAAAACGTTGGCATGGGTTCGGGAAGCCGCGCCGGAAAAATGGTTATGCACAACGAAGGCAAGCCCACGGTGAAACAGGCTGATTGTATTGGCTGTAACATTTGCACCCGCTTCTGTGCCCACTCTGCCATAAGCATTAGTAAAAACAAAGCTGCTATTAACCATAGTAAATGTGTGGGCTGCGGACGATGCATTGGAGCCTGTATAAAAAATGCAATTGAATGTAATTTCGATTCCGGCAGCGTCTCTCTGAGTAATAAAATGGCGGAATATACAAAAGCCGTTCTGGACGGACGGCCGAATTTTCACATTAACGTGGTAAACCAGGTTTCTCCCTATTGCGACTGCCATGATGAAAACGATGCGGCAATAGTGCCTGACATTGGAATTTTCGCAGGCTTCGACCCTGTTGCCCTGGATCAGGCCTGCATTGATGCGGTTAACGCCGCCCCCGGCATTCCGGGAACAATTATTTCTGACAGGAAAAAAAATCTCTCGTCCGAAAAAAAGGGAAGCGATCATTTTACAGGAATCCATCCCGCCACAGACTGGCGCGTTCAGTTGTCCCATGCCGAAAAGCTCGGTCTGGGAACAACAAAATATCAACTGGTAACAGTTAAATAAGGAGAAAACTATGGCCTGTTCAGAAGTTAAAAATTGCCCCTGCACCAGCAAAGATTGTGCAAATTATTCAAAATGCTGTGCCTGTGTGGCCAACCATGCTGGAAAAGGCAATTTACCTGCATGCCTGAGGCCCAAAACCCCGGCGGAAACAGACAAGTAACAGGGAGAAACCCTGTACTAAGATGTGTATAAAAAGAAAGATCCTTTTTCTCGTCCTTGCGGCATTAGTTTCTGCTTCTTTTATTTACGCTGAAACTCTTGCCGCTGGCGATTTTATTCATGAATGCACAGAACGCAGCTGCCAGCCCTGTCTGATTACAATAATCCTGAAAATTTTCAGACTAACGACCATTACTGTATTATTTCTTTCTGTCCTGAATTTCTTTGATAAAAATTACAGAAATTATTCCAGAGTCATTATTTATTCCATTTCACCTGTTATGCGAAAAGTCCGCATTAATTCCTGAAAGTCCCGCAAAATATTATTGAACCAAAAATAATTCACAACGTAAGGAGAAAACATGAAACGTTTGTTTTCAATATTCATATTGACTTTATTAATTTCGCCTGTCCTCTTTTCTATGGGAGGAGGTGACAGATCGGGAAGGAACGATGAAAGACTCAACATAGTCTCGCTGACTTTTCCATCATATGATTTTGTACGGGTCATAGCCGGAGACAGGGTGAATCTCAGCTTATTAACCTCTCCAGGCATGGAGAGCCATTCCTTTGAACCAAGCCCGCGGGACATAATATCAATCCGCAACAGTAATCTTTTTATATATCCGGGAGGTCATGGCTCAGCCTGGATGGACAGGGTTCTGGAAACAACACTTACCAATGATAATAGACCAAGAATCCTCGGTCTCATTGACATGGTTGATGGCCTGGAAGAAGAATTTGTAGAAGGCATGGAAGTCTACCATGGCCATGACGACGATGATGACGATCACGATGATCATGACCACCACGATCATCACGACCACCATGATGACGATGAACTGGAGCTGGACGAGCATGTCTGGACTTCTCCAAGAAACGCCATACTCATTGTGTCTGCTCTGACGGAAACCCTGGCCGAACTTGACCCTGCCAATGCGGCCTTTTTCCGGCAGAATGCAGCAGCATATATTACCCAGTTGAGGGAACTGGATGCCGCCTTCCAGGCTGCTGTGTCAGGCGCAAGACGAAGCATGATACTTGTGGGAGATCGCTTCCCCTTCCGCTATCTTGCACATCACTACGGGCTTGAGTACTATGCGGCCTTCTCCGGCTGCTCAACAGACACCGAACCCAGCGCGGCAACTGTGTCCTTTTTAATCAACCAGGTCAGAAGTAATCAGCTGCCAGTGGTCTTTCACATAGAGCTGTCAACTGAACGAATAGCCGACACGATCAGTGAAGCTACAGGAGCGAGAAAACTCCTTTTACACTCGGCTCAAAATGTATCGATGAGAGACTTCAATGCCGGTATCACATATCTGGACATACAAAGAGCCAATGTGAATAATTTAAGAACAGCGCTATGGTAGGAGTTATTTAAATGAGTGAGACGCAGACACCCATGCTGATAAACTGCATGAACGCCTCTTTCGGTTATGAAGGGAAGACGGTCGTTAAAGATCTCAGTTTCATAGTAGAACCCGGTGACTACCTTTGGGTGGTAGGAGAAAACGGTTCAGGAAAAACAACGCTTATCCTTGGGATTCTGGGGCTTCACAGTCCCATGGAGGGAAACATCGTTTTTTGTGAGGATCTTGGGATTGGTTACCTTTCCCAGCTGTCCGTTCTGAAAAAAGACTTTCCTGCCAGAGTTGATGAGGTTGTACTCTCCGGTAACTTAAATAACATGGGACTGCGTCCTTTTTACAATGCCAGTGAAAAGACAAGAGCCGATGAAGCAATGGAACGATTGGGAATAAAAGACCTTAGAAAAAAATGCTACCGTGAACTATCAGGCGGCCAGCAAAGGAGGGTTCTTCTGGCCCGTGCCTTCTGCGCTGCCCAGGTTGATCCATCCGGCGTTACTTCTAACGGGAAGCTTGCTTCCAACAGGAAGCTTATGTCCCGGTTACTTGTACTTGATGAACCTGCCGCCGGACTTGATCCACTGATAACCGTAGAGGTCTACGAACTTCTTAAAACCTTAAACAAAGAGACAGGTATCAGCATTATCATGGTTTCGCACGACACAAGGGGTGCAAGACAGTATGCAAAAAATATTTTGCACATGGATCATGGCCGTGGTTTTTTCGACAACACCGCTGCTTACCTTAACTCCGATCGCGGAAAAAGATACTTCGGGGAGGAAAACAATGTTCACTGATATATTTTTTGAAGTAGGTCTTATGTTTTCTGAATGGTTTATGATCAGGGCAATTATTGTTGGTGTCCTTGTATCTCTCTGTGCATCCCTTCTTGGGATAAGCCTTGTAATGAAACGCTTTTCCATGATTGGCACCGGCCTTTCCAACGTCAGTTTCGGCACCGTAGCCATTGCAACTGTCATGAATGCAGCGCCCCTTTTGATTTCCATTCCTGTCGTAATAGTCGCCGCCTTCCTTCTTCTGCGCCTGAGCGAAAACAGCAAGATACATGGAGACGCAGCCATAGCCCTTGTCTCTACCAGCTCCCTTGCCATAGGTGTTGTGCTAATTTCACTGACCACGGGCATGAACACTGATGTATGTAACTTAATGTTTGGCAGTATTCTTACCATAAGAACAAACGAAGTGTTCCTTAGCATTGGCCTTTCCATAGTGGTACTGGTTCTCTTTGTCTTTTTCTATAACAAACTCTTTGCAATCACCTTTGACGAAACTTTTGCGAAGGCCGGAGGGGTAAAAACCAGCGCCTACAATATGCTCATCGCCCTG
>Ga0099364_10004227_pt1 | contig 21833 bp, 17 predicted proteins | sample TergutTh196P3_FD_73070 | JGI IMG/M metagenome (GOLD analysis project Ga0099364, IMG submission 73070) | Microcerotermes parvus P3 segment gut microbial communities from Pointe-Noire, Republic of the Congo - Th196 P3 | ecosystem: Host-associated > Arthropoda: Insects > Digestive system > Gut ... | reverse complement strand
ACATTATTATTGTTGAGGTGTAAAACGAATTGATTTTGCAATGTGTCTGTAGGAGTGGCGGGGGGGGGGGGGGGGGGGGGGTACACTGTTGCTATAACAGTTATCTCTCTGTTCTCTTGGCACATTAACAAAGGGATAAGGTTAAGGTAAAACATGAAAAGCTTAATCATAGCGGCTGCGCTGTCGTTTTTAGTCATGGTTCCGGCTTTTGCCAAGGATGCCGCAGGGTTTGCAGGTCGGTTTCTTGCCAATTATGCAACTCTTTTTTACAACACTACCAGTAACGGGTTTCCCAGAAACGAGGCAAATGCCGTACTTCAGACCAGTGACGGTTTTATGTGGTTTGGCGGGTTTGATGGCCTTATTCGTTACGACGGCAAAAGATTTACACAGTGGAATGCGGGGTCGCCGGACAATTTTACCAGTTCAAGCGTGCGCAGCCTGTACGAATCGACATCTGACGATACCGGCGGCAATACCCTTTGGATAGGTACAAACGACAAGGGTCTGTTTTCGTATAAAAACGGCATCTTTACGGTCTATGACAAGGCAATGGGTACGCCGTCAAGCATGATACGCTGCATTACAGAAAGAACGGACGGCATGATTTTCTGCGGTACTTCGGACGGCCTTTTTTATATTGACGGCGAAGGAAATATTACAATCGTAGAGTTGGACACTGCTATTCATCCATTCATCATTTCTATAGCTGCCGATGCGCAAAACAACATATATATGGTTTTAAATACCGGGGAACTTCTTTGTTTTACGGCAGACGGCAGAACTGTGCAATATCCCTTTGGTTCGCGCTTCCATTCTGTGGGTGTTTTCTTAGGCCGCATTTTTACCGGAACGCAGGACGGCGATGTTATTATCACCAGTTTTAACGGGGATAACTTCATAGCTCCTGTTATCAAGCAGACGCCCAATGTGAACATCTCGACATTTTATAAAGATTCCCTTGACTTAATCTGGATCACATCAGAAACAGGGATAGGCTTTTTTGACATCTTCCTTAATTACCACCATATTGGAAACCCAAACGGTGTCGGCTTTTATTCAGGCATTATCGAGGATTATCAAAACGGCTATTGGATAACTGCTTTAAAGGGCGGTGTTGTCAAATTTTCACGCAGTGCCTTTACCGATCTTAATGTATTGTACAATTTTCCAACAGGTTCGGTAAATGCTGTTGTAGTTGATAATGGGAAAACCTATATAGGAACAGATAACAATCTTTACATTCTTGATGAAAACGGAGAACCTGTATTCACCGACTTTAGCAGCTTTGTTAACGCCCGGGTGCGCGGGATTTTTCGCGACTCGCGCGGTAACATCTGGATTTGCACATACTCTAATATGGGAGTAATACGCTTTACTCCCAAAACAGGTGAATACAGATATTGGACACCCGAAGACGGACTTGCATCCGAAAGAACACGCAGTTTCGCGGAATTTCCCAACGGAGTTATTGCTATTGGTACTGCCGCAGGCGTAAGTTTTATCAAGGACGATACGGTAATCAGCGCGAGCGAAGCTTTCGGCACAGATATGCTTCTGAATCTTCCTGCTACTATGATTTTATCTTTATGTGTAACGGCGGATGGTACTCTATATATTGGCACTGACGGCAGTGGTGTTTATATTGTAAACGGAGAAGGATTAATTCAGCTTAGAGAGGAAGACGGCCTTACCAGTGGAGTAATTTTGCGGATGTTCGTCAATCAAAAAACCAATGGTGTGTGGGTTTCTCCATCCGGCGGTCTTTGTTATATAAACGAAAATAAAAATGTGTACGTCATCGACAAAGTGCCCCATTATGCATTTCTTGACATCATGCAGTACAACGATGAACTTGTTCTTTTAACATCATCGTTTATTATGCGTACAAACGCTGACGAACTTCTTGTTTCGGGTCTGCCTTTTGTGTCTGCAACTATCGGCAGATCGTCAGGACTCTCCGCGTCTATTACCCCCAACGCATGGAATTGGATCATTGGTGACGATCTTTATTTCTGCATTGACAGCGGCGTTAATATATACAATTTTGAAAGAACCCTTTCCACAGTTATTCCCTACGCCGGTATAACAAAAATAGATATAGATGGCACGGAGTATATGGATTTTTTAGAAGTTATTCCGATTAAGCGCAGCGCATTTCGTCTGACCATAGAGCTGGCATATTTATCCTTTGGATTATTGGATAATGCAGTAATGTATTATATGCTGGACGGGCAGGATAATGAAAAATATCTAATACCAGAAACCGGTAACAATGAAGTATCCTATACAAACTTAAAGGGCGGCAATTATACTTTCCGTGTCTGGACAGAAGATTCCGGCGGGAACATAGGCAGCTTAATTGAGGTAAATCTACAGAAAGAACTGAAGTTGCTGGAACACCCTATAGTATGGGTTGTCATCGTAATTTTTGGGGCGCTGTCAATAACACTGCTATTCCATCTCCTCTACCGCCAAAAAATCCGCATACATAAAGCCAAACAAAGTGAACTGGAGGCTATGGTGCGTCAGCGAACACTGGAATTAAAGGAGCAAACCGAAATTGCCGTACAGGCAGTTAAGGAAAGGGAACAGCACCTCGCTATGGAAAACGCCTCGCTCGACCGGGTTAACCGTCTTAAAACTGATTTAATGCGGACAATTTCCCATGAAATGCGGACGCCCCTTGCGGTCATCTCCGGCTTTGCCGAAATTACGGCGGAGAATGCCAGGAAAAATACATCGGACAGTCAAACAGCCCAAAATCTGGACGCGATTGCCCTCGAAGCTAAACGCATGGCAGATATGATGGAAGAAATGCGTCAGATTTCTCTTGCGCAGGAATATTCCAAAGACTGCCGCTCGGTTGACATCGGCTCGGTAATACACCAAATTGCGAGACTGTACGAAAAGGTACTGGAACGTAAGGGCACGGCGTTAAAACTAAACATAGCAGGGGATCTGCCGTATGTGTATGCCAATGAAAGTGAGCTTACGCAGGTGTTTTTCAACCTTCTGCGGAACGCTGAAACACACACCAAAGAAGGCGAAATCGCCATAACTGCGGAAGCCGTGGACAGCTTTTTAAAAACAACAATCCGTGACACAGGTACCGGCATCTCGCCGGAGCTTTTGCCCAATGTGTTTGAGCGCGGGGTGCACGGCGAAGAAGGCGGTACTGGCTACGGTCTTGCCATCTGCCGTGACATCATTACAGCCTATGGGGGTGAAATAGGCATAGACAGCCAGGGCGGCAAAGGCACAACAGTTACTTTCACCCTGCCGGTAATTGAATTCTAAACCTAACAATTTTAACAGGTTTGGTTTTTTTATACATAAACTAAATATGATGATGAAACATGGATGGTAATGCAAAACCGTTAATTTTAATAGTAGAAGATGATGAGCGGCTTAGTTTAATTAATTGCCGGGCGCTGGAATCCGAAGGTTATGAGATTAAAACGGCTTTTACGCTGAAAGAAGCTCGTTTCCTGCTTGAGGACAGCGACCCGGATGTAATTTTGCTGGATGTAATGCTGCCCGACGGCAACGGGTTAAATTTCTGCAGTGAAATTCGCCAGCGCACTTCCGCTTCTATCATTTTTCTGACCTCGATAACGGAATCCGAGAGCGAACTTGAAGGGCTAATCGCGGGCGGTGACGATTATCTTCGCAAACCGTACGGCATTAAGCTTTTACGATCACGGGTAAAGAAAACCCTGCAAAAAGAGCGTAAAGTCCCCCAGTTTATCACCCGCGGCCCGTTCAAGCTGTATATTATCTCGGCGCAGGCTTTTGTCAACGGACAGGATTTGCTGCTGACACAAAAAGAGTTCGCGGTACTTCTTCTTTTGGCGCAGAATGAAAGGAAGATTTTAAGCGCTGAATATATCTACGAAAAAGTATGGGGTTATTCAACCTTATATGATAAAAACGCCATACAAATGACCATATCCCGCTTGCGCAGCAAGATAGAAAACACCGGGTACACGATTGCTACATACCGCAGAAAAGGCTACGCCTTTGAGAAGGTGTAATTGGCGAGGATTGCATAACCCCAGACCAGTACCTAATGAGAACAAAATCCCCCGCTGGCTATGTTGAACTTTCCTTGAATATGGTAGATTATAATCTATTCTTATTCAGTATTTTTAGGGAGTACTTGTTGGTTTTTTATGTCAGATTCTCTTTTTTCAACTTTAACAAAACTAAAAGGTAATCCTCGCGCGTGCGTTTACACAGAGCCTCTTTGGGGACTTTCCATGAATCTCTGTATGCCATATTTATCGGTCTATATGCTGGCTCTGGGCTTAAGCGATACACGTATAGGTTTTATCGTAACGATTAACACGCTTTCGCAGTTAGTGTTTTCGTTTTTAAGCGGTCCCATTACGGATAAAATGGGCAGAAGAAAATCAACTGCGGTTTTCGATGTTCTCGCGTGGAGTATCCCCGCGTTAATCTGGTGGCGGGCGGAAAGTTTTTGGTTCTTCCTTGTCGCGGCCCTTCTTAACGGCGCTAATGGAGTAACAACAAATTCATGGAATTGTCTTTTAATAGAAGATGCCGAGAAAAAACAAATAACAAAAATCTATTCTATAGTGATGGCCTTTGGACAACTTTCCGCGATTTTTGCCCCAATTACAGCTGTACTCATTTCCAGACTAACGCTTATTCCGGCGATACGTGTCTTATTTATCAATGCTTTTGTTTTAATGACAGTTAAGGTTCTTATTCTTTACATTGCTTCCAAAGAAACGGATATGGGCAGAACCCGCCTTGTTGAAACCAGGGGCAGGAATATTTTCCAACTTGCGGGCGGCTACGGCGAAGTTATCAAAATAATCCTGCGGTCCCAAGGCATGGTTTTTTCCATTGTAATAGCAGCCATAGCCTGGATAGCTGGAGTAATTAACAACACTTTCTGGCAGATAATCGCCAACCAGAAGCTCCATGTCCCCGAATCGGTTTTGCCGTTGTTTATGGTACTTCGATCGATTCTGGCGATTATCTTTCTGTTTTTTGTTATTCCCAGATTAACCAAAGGGCTTTTGAAGCTGCCGCTGATTTTGGCGTTTGCGAGTTATTTTGTCGGCCAGGGTATATTAATAATGGTACCTGTTGAGGGAATGTTGAAGTACCCCCTGTTATGTCTGTCGCTCGTGTTTGACGGTTTTGGATTGGGAACATTGTTCACGGTTTCTGAATCCCTTATCGCGCTGCATGTAAACCCCAACGAGCGAGCGCGGATTTTGGCCCTTAGGTACATGTTTATTATGCTGGCGACAACGCCCTTTGGGTGGATTGGCGGCTTCCTTTCTGATATATCAAGGAATCTGCCCTTCGCCCTCAACATGGCTCTGCTGGCCACGGGTATTGTGATAACGCTTCTGTATTATTACCATACAAAGGACCACTCTGCGGAACAGTAATTTATTCTTCACATGAAATCACAAAAGTCATGGGACTTTTGTGATATTTCTCACATTTCTCCCATGACTTTTGTGATATTTCTCACATTTCTACCTTGACTTTTGTGATTTGTCTGTTAAAATAGAAAATAAGGTATAATTTGATGAAAAGAACAGCTATAAATGAGCTTGCCAAATGGAAAGAGAAAAAAGGCAGGAAACCATTGATTGTCCGGGGGGCAAGGCAGGTGGGCAAAACCTGGTTAATGAAGGAATTTGGCAAACTTTACTATAAAAATTGTGTGTATATCAATTTTGAAGACAACCCCAAAATGGAGAAGCTTTTTTCGATTGATCTTAATACAGACAGAATTATCGAAGGTTTAAGCGCGTACTCCGGGGAATCAATTACCGAAGAAACTCTGATTATCTTTGACGAAGTACAGGCTGTTCCAAGGGCGTTAACAAGCCTTAAATACTTTAACGAAAATGCGCCCCGATATCAAATAGTGGCAGCAGGTTCGCTCTTGGGAATTGCCCTGCATCCGGGAACTTCATTCCCTGTAGGAAAAGTTGAATTTATGGATTTGTATCCGTTGTCTTTTCGCGAATTTTTAAGCGCGTTGGGTTATGAGCGGTATGTTGATATAATAAAAGCCGGCGACTTTGAATTACTGGAGACATTTAGATCCGATCTCATAGAGCTTCTGAAAAAATATATGTTTGTGGGCGGTATGCCGGAAGCTGTGGCGGAATACGCCGTGAACAAGGATTATATTAAAGTTCGCGAGATTCAAACCGGCATATTAAACGCATACGAGAACGATTTTTCCAAGCACGCTCCAAATAACATTGTTCCCAGAATCCGTATGCTTTGGCACTCTATTCCAAGACAACTTGCTAAAGAAAACCGAAAATTTATTTACGGGCTTATAAAAGAAGGAGCAAGGGCGCGGGAATACGAAATTGCTTTGTTGTGGCTTGTAGATTGTGGACTTGTTCACAAAGTAAACCGGGTTTCTGCGGGACGGCTGCCCTTAAAAGCATACGAGGACATGAACTCTTTCAAGCTGTATATGCTCGATACCGGTTTGTTATGCGCGTTAAGCGAAATTGAGGCAGGTGCGCTGATAGACGGCGACAAACTTTTTACGGATTATAAGGGCGCGATAACAGAACAATATGTCCTGCAGCAGCTTATTTGCTCTAAAATCACTCCTTTTTATTGGAGCAGTGAAACATCAAGCGGCGAAGTAGATTTTGTTTTTCAGGCAGAGTCAAAAGTTATTCCGCTGGAAGTAAAAGCCGCAGAAAATTTACAGGCAAAAAGCCTGCGTGTTTTTTGCGAAAAATTTAAAATTGAAAAAGCGCTGCGAACTTCCCTTTCGGGTTTTAGGCAGGAATCATGGCTTGTAAACCTGCCGCTCTACTTTTTCCCTACACTAATTCAATGCGCTAATCAAGCCGTAATAGGCAGGTTTTGCCCTGTCGTTGTGATCGAACAGTAAGGGCAGTCCCGCAGATCGCCAGCTTCGGTCGTCAGTAACTCCCCACAAAGATACCCGCTCAATGATGTCGGCATTTTCAATGTACAGCTTCATATACTCGCTATACAGCCTCGCCTGTTCCGTAATTCCGCGATTCGTTACGGTAGAGCGGCTGTCCCTGTTAGATCCTGAGCCGATACGGCTAAAGTCAGTCCATCCCTGCCCCAGAATATCAAGTTCGCTGACGGATATTATTACTCCCAAGGGCCTGAACATATCCAGGGATCTTCTTACATTGGCTATCCACGTACTGATGTTGTGATGTTCCTGTATACCGATACCTTCAATAAGAAGGCGGGTTTCATTCGGGAATTCCTGTTTGTAACGAGCGTTGACATCCCGTACCATATTGCGAATCATCGTAGCCTTGCCTACCTGATCGGTGTTGTAGTCGTTGTAGTACAGTATGGCATTAGGGTCTGCCTGACGAGCAGCGAGAAATGCGTAGTACACAAAGTCCGCGCCGATAGCCACATACCAGGGATTGGGCGCTTGCGAATCTCCTATTGTACGCATCGAAGTTCTCCAGTCCGAAGAAACAGTGACACTATCCGGGAAAACTTCATTTATTACATCCCACGAATAAACCCGGCCTCTAAAGTGTCCTGCAACATCGGTGATATACCTCCTCATCGCGGTAAGGGCTGCTGCTCTATCCATAACATCACTGGCATTCCAGGTGAAGTTACCCTGAGTACCTCTTCTGCCTCCTATTTCCGCCTGCCAGGCGGGTATCTGGCTGTGCCACAGGAAAGTATGGCCGTGAACCTTAAAGCCGGACGCTATGGCCGCGTTGACCATGCGATCTGCCGTGGAAAAGTCGTAACTGTTCTGACTTCGCGTAATCTGGTCCGGCTTCATGTGGTTTTCGGCAGTAAGTATGTTGTAGTGATGAATAAGGCGTTCGTTGTTTACTCCAGACGCGCTAAGAGCGTCATTGGGATTAAAAATATTTCCCATCATAAAGTATTGATTAAACTGATCTTTCAGGGGCGGCAGATTCATCATATCTACCCGTCCTGCCGTGGTAGTAATTACAGTGAAGGCTTCTGAAAACCTGCCCTCGGCAGTTGCCGTAATAGTAGCCATGCCGGTAGCTGGTCCTGAGACAAAGGAATCGCTGCCGCGGCTGGTAAAGCCAAGTGCGGTTACAGTGCCGTCATCGGTAACGCTTACAACCTCGGGGTCGCTTGATGTCCATGTTACGGGGCCCGCAGGTGTACCGGAAAGTGTAAGTTTTCTGCTGTCGCCAATGGTAAGGGTCAGCGGCGGTTCATTTCCGACAGAACCACTTCCTGTTGAAAGACACCCAAAAAAAACCAGACCTATTAACACAAACAAACCTATTCGTTTTATTATCACAATATTCCTCCTAAAAAACTCAATTAAGTGCGTTAATCATACTATAGTAAGCGGGTTTAGCTCTACCATCTGGATCAAACAGCAGAGGCAACCCGCCTGAACGCCAGCTTTGACCATCGGTAACTCCCCACAGTGATACTCGCTCAATAATGTCGGAGTATTGGATATACAGTTTCATGTACTCGCCGTAGAGTCTTGCCTGATCAATAAGCCCGTCATTGGTTACAGTAGATTGTTCTTGCTTGTTGGTTCCATCACCAACAGGACTGAACTGACTCCACCCTTGAGCCAGTACATCAAGCTCGCTTACAGATATTCTTACTCCCAGGGGTCTAAACAAATCCAGGGATCTTTTTATGTTAGCTGTTTGTACGCCAGTATTGTGATGTTCCTGCATACCAATACCTTCGATAAGGAGGCGGGTTTCATTGGGGTACTCTTCCTTGTACCGTTCATTTACATCCCTTACCATGTTGCGGATCATTGTAGCTTTGCCAAGTTGGTCTGTATTGTAGTCATTGTAATACAGTATTGCATCTGGGTCTGCAAGACGGGCGGCGAGGAATCCCTCGTACACAAAGTCCGCGCCGATAGCTACATACCAGGGATTACCGATATTTGCGCCGCCGGTACGCATTACATCTCTCCAGTTATTATTGGCCTGGACACTATCCGGAAAAACTTCGTTTAATACATCCCATGTGTGAACTCTTCCTTTGAAGTGGGTTACTATATAGGTGATATAATTCCTCATGGCGGTAAGAGCATCTTCCGGTGAAAGAGCGTTTGGACCTGGCATAATACCATTAATTGCATTACCATTCTGGTTTGCATTACCATTCTGGCTGTGCCATAGAATAGTATGGCCAACAACATGAAAACCGGAATTGATAGCAGCATTGACAAAACGGTCTGCATTAGCTAAACCGTTGGCGTTATAGTTAAATGTGGTGCCGCTTCTGCCGGAAACCAGATAGCTGGGTTTCATGTGGTTTTCTGCGGTAAGCGCATTGTAGTGACGCAATAGCTGTTGGTTGCCTATGGCTACATCTCTCTCCATTCCGGTAATTTCAGCATTAGGGTTTCCAACAATATTCCCCATCAGAAAATATTGGCTAAATTGATCCTTCATGGGCGGCAGATTCATTAAATTCACCTGAGCTTCTGTAGTGGCGATTACAGTGAATGTTTCCGTTGACGTACCGGAAAATGTAAGTTTTCTGCTGTCCCCAATGGTAAGGAGAAGGGGGCCTTCAGTTAACGAAGGATCATCAATATTTGTTTCGGAATCATCGTAAATCGTCATCGTAAAATTGGCAAAGTACGCTTCGATATGGCCTAATTGTTGGCTTGAAAGATATAGTGTGCTATTTGAAAGCGGTGTTATTGTTGCGCTGCCCTCTATGGTTTGCCATGAACCTTCATCAGTGATATCTTCTGTGCTGCCGGCTATGACAGGATAAGTATTATCGCCCCTGTTCACTTGCCAGGCAATTTTTGCCGGAGTATCCAGCCATACTTCTGTGGAAATAGATATGGTTATTTCCCTATTGGCGTATGCGCTTAAACTATATGTCAATACTGCCCAGCTATAGCCGCCGAAACTGGGAGCGACATGCAGAACATTGGTTTTTCCATTGAACTCATCAAGTATGTTCGTAACAGCCCCAGATGATGTAGAAAAATTTCCAAGGTTAACCAATGTTCCTTCGGCAGGTGTTCCAACCTCTCTCTGAGGTTCTCCGCCAGACCTGCCCGCAATACTTGCCGTAATAGTGGCAGTACCTGTAGCAGGACCTGAAACAAAGGTACTGTTTCCGCCGCTGCCGAATCCAAGGGCAGTTACTGTGCCGTCAGAGCTGACACTTACAATATTCGGGTGGCTGGATGTCCAGGTTACGGATTCACCATTTGGCAGATCCTCCGATGTTGGCTCACAGCCAAAAAATAACAAAACCATCAATAAAAACAGACATATCCGTTTTACGTTCATCTTTTTGTACCTCCGCAAAAATTACTTATAAATACATTATACACAATTTTTCCTATGAATTCTTTAATCCTTTAGCCCCTCTTTCAGGCGGAACGAGGGGCAATTAGCGCCGGTTGCGCGGAACACTTCATGAGAAGGCAGTTTGCTACACTTAATGGAAAATAATTCGCATGAGCGGGGAAAAGTTGGATCCCAGGTAACTTTAAAATGTACGCATTTAAGACAATTTGGAGGCCGCGAAGGAATTTTTACACCAGAAATTGTTTCGTTCATGCTTGATAACGCGGATTTTTTCACCCTTTCCGCATTAAACCATGTTACACCACCATTGACTCGTTGTCAAATATGGTTATTGACATATATTTTGTATTTATGGAGAATTTAATAATATGAAGTTAGTACGGGTTGCTATGCTAGGCGATGTTATCGGAACCCCGGGTCTGGAAATCCTTGAAACAAAATTGCCAGCCTTAATACAGGAACATAATATAGACTTTGTTACGGTCAACGGCGAAAATGCTGCGGAAGGTTTCGGGATGACCGAGAAAGATTTTCAGCGATTAATCGCGGCAGGCGCGGATGTTGTTACTTCGGGGAACCATGTCTGGGAAAAACGTGAGTTCTGGCCGGTACTGGAAAGTCAAAAAAATATGCTGCGTCCGGCAAATTATCCCGCCGATCCGGCAGGCGTGCCGGGTACGGGCTTTGCCTGTGTCGAAAAAACGGCGTCACTTGGGCTGTGATAAATCTGCAGGGCAGGGAATTGATGAGCGCCATTGACTGCCCGTTTCAATGTTTTGACCGTATTGTAAGTGCGCGGACAGGCAGCGCCATAGTACTGGTAGATTTTCACGCCGAATCCAGCCGTGAAAAAGAAGCCCTTGGTTATTATGCCGATGGCCGCGCGGCGCTGATAGCCGGTACTCATACGCATGTGCAAACCGCAGATGAGCGGATACTGCCAAAGGGCAGCGCGTATATCACTGACCTTGGCCTGACAGGCATAACTGACAGCGTAATCGGCATGAATCCCGAAATTTGTCTGGAACGATTCCGCAGGCAAATTCAGTATCAGATGAAAATAGCAGATAACAAAACGGCGCGGATACAGGGCGTAATAGTGGAAATTAACACGGATACCGGAACCGCAGTTTCTATCCGGCGAATTTAAAAAGACTGACGGCTTATCGGGCTTCCAATCCAGATACCTTCAACCAGATAATCCAGTCTTCTTCCTTCTATTAATATCTGAACATCCCGCACGTTAGAAAACTCCGTAACAGTCCAGACAATCTGTCTAAGCTGGGCAACATAACCTTCTATGCCATATGTGTTAAACATGAAATCTTCACTAAAGCTGATATACGCCGTATTGCCCCGGACGATAGCCGAAAGTAACCGCGTATTTTGAGGGATAAGATTGCGGATACCCCGGTTAAGCTCATCCTCAGAAGGACCTGTAAGCAGAACGTTAAGAGTATCTGCCAAGGGGCTGTCCGAAACCGGAATTCCTCGTGTTATCCGTGAATTGAGAATTCGCCCTTCTCTGTCTATCTGGGTAAAGTAAATGTTTCTGTCCCTGGTTTGAACTGGCGCTGGACGCTGTGTTTCTTCCTGCGGCCTTTGCTGTGTAGCTGGAGGCGCGGGGCTTTCTGGTTGAGGCGCTGGCGTAACGGGCGCGGAAGGCTGGCTTTCAGGAGCCGGCGCCGAAGGGGTGCTGCTTTGCGGGTTTGCTGGTTCCTGCATTACAGGCGCCGCAGGCGGCGATATAGTAACCGTGACCGGCGGTGGAACTACAGTGTTTTCGGGAGTATCATCTGTCATTAACGGTATTTCCTCAGCGCCCGGAGGAGTGGTTAAACGTGTTTTAAAAAGCTCAAAGTTTCTTTGAATTGTTTGAGCGTTTGCTATAAAGACACAGACAATAACGATGAAAAACACCAGCCAAAAAACAACCACTATTTGAGTCCCGTGAGATTGCGTTTTTTTGCCGGTTTTTCTCTTTGTCTTTCGCGCCGCCACAAAAATATGATACCAAGTATCAGATTTATTGTATACTATTTTTATCATGCGAAATAAATTAACCGATGAGCTTGCTGTCTGCGGAATGAACGCGGTATTGGCTGTGGCGGAACATCATCCGCTGACAATAAATCGTCTCTTTCTGCGGGAAGACAGGCTTAAATCTTTTACAGGTATCTGTAAGCAGCTTGCGGAACGTAAACGGCCGTACAAAATCTGCGAGGACGAAGAACTGGAACGTGTCTGTAAGAGCGTTCATCATCAGGGGATAGTGGCCATGATCGAAGAGCCCGTGATTGAATCCCTGAGTATGGAAGATCTGGATTTGTGGGCAGCCCAAGGGAAGACCGGTATTGTTCTTTATTCGGTGGGAAACGATCATAACATTGGCGCTATAGCGAGAGCGGCTGCTTTTTTTGACGCAAGTTACATCGTGTTAAACGAAAAGGATCCCGCGTTTGCCGCAGCAGATGCTACGGTAAAAGACAATGACACCCGCCTTACAACCAGCGCCTATCGTATAGCTGAAGGCGGTCTGGAACATTTGACGGTAAGAAAAATCGCAAACACAGCCGCCTTTCTAAAGGACGCTTCCAGACGGCTTGTCACGATTGGCACAGATACAAGGGCAAGGATGCGTATCAGCGATTTAAAAGAAATTGTCAAAAACGCTAAGCCCAAGACTGCCCTGCCCGGCAGCCGTCATGGTATCGCCCTTGTTCTTGGCAATGAAGAAACTGGTCTGCCTCAAGATGTGAAAGAGCAATGTACATACCTGTTACGGATTCCCGGCACAGGCAATATCGACAGCCTTAATGTATCACAGGCCGCAGGGATTTTTCTTCACGCCATTTTTGAGTTGTAGTCATTCATGGACTAATTTAGTTTCCCATGCAGGTTCCCACAGCTCTGGCGGTATCAATCATGTAGTGGTCAATGGGAACATTTTTAACCTTGCCTTCGGGAATACTTAGGTCTACAGAACCCATGTCATTGCCGCTTAGGGTAACCATGCGGTTGTATTGACCGTTGGCAAGAAGCTCTGCGGCGGCGGTTCCAAGGCTGGTAGCAAGAACACGGTCGGAAGCGCTGGGGATACCGCCGCGTTGCACATAACCCAAAACGGTGGCGCGGGTTTCCATGCCTGTCGCTTCCTCTATTTCGCGGGCGATACGGTAACCAACAGAAGGACCGTTTTCCAGACGGAATTTTTTTCGTTCTTTTTTATCCATTTCCGTTTCTTCAATTGATATCGCGCCCTCGGCTACAACCACTATGGAAAATGCCTTGCCGGACTTTGTGCGTTTTTCAAGATGATGGGCAATGGTTTTTATATTGTAGGGAATTTCCGGTATCAGTATGACATCGCCGCCGCCCGCGACTCCAGCGTACAGGGCCAGCCAGCCAGCCTTGTGTCCCATAAGCTCAATAACAATAACGCGATTGTGGCTTTGCGCGGTAGAGTGCAGCCGGTCGATGGCTTCTGTGCCAATGTCCAGAGCGGAATCAAACCCGAACGTTCTGTCCGTGCCGAAAATGTCGTTGTCAATTGTTTTGGGAAGCCCGATTATGTTGAGCCCCTCACGGGAAAGTTTGTAACCAGTAGTATTGGTTCCGTTTCCTCCCAGAACAACAAGACAGTCAAGACCAAGTTTTGAGTATGTTTCCTTTATAGCGGAAACTTTATCCACTACATCGTCTTCCTTATCTTTTTCTTTCGCGGCAGTTCCAAAGGGTTTTTCCCTGCTTGAGCCAAGAATAGTTCCGCCGCGGGTCAGAATACCAGAAAAATCTTCCGGCCTAAGTGTTTGATAATCTTCATCAATAAGCCCCCGAAAGCCATTGGCTATACCGATAATCTTCATACCATAACGGTCATGCGCCGCGCGGCATACACCTCTAATAGCAGCGTTTAGACCGGGACAGTCTCCGCCCGCTGTCAGAATTCCGAAAGTTTTTGTAACAGAGTGGTTACCTGCCATGTTTCTTACTCCTTTGCCTTTGTTTCATTCCAAAACGTATCCATAATATTTAAATTTTCTTTTTTCATTTCCTGTTCTGTTTCCTTCATTTTTTTTTCTACATATTTAAAGCGTTCCGTAAACTTGCTGTTTGTCCGGCGAAGCGCCGTAGAAGGTTCCACTTTAAGAAAACGGCAAAGGTTGATCACAGAAAACAGCAAATCGCCAAGTTCTTCTTCAAGCCTAACCAGGTTTTCTGTTCCCTGTTCCATGCTCGCCGCCTCCCGCGCCTCTTCAAGTTCTTCTTTGATTTTCGCTATTACTCCTTCTTTATCAGGCCAGTCAAAACCTGCTTTCGCCGCCTTTTTCTGCAGCTTGTACGCTCGTTCCATTGGCGGAAGCCCGAAACTTACCTCGTCCAGTATAGAGTCTTTTGCCTTGCGTCCTTCCTGTTCAATTTTTATAGCTGCCCAGTTATCAAGGATTTCAGCGCTGTCCCTTACTTTTACTTCGCCAAAAACATGGGGATGCCGGCGTATTAATTTATCATTTACGCTTGTCAGCGTGTCAGCTACGGAAAATTTGTTTTCTTCTTCGTGAATATACGCAAGCATGGTCGCCAGCAGGAATAAATCCCCCAATTCCTCGGCAATATGGGCAGGATCATTCTCGTCGATAGCTTCGATACACTCATAAGTTTCTTCTATTAAAGCGCCCCGCAATGTCGAGGGGGTTTGTTCCCTGTCCCACATACAGCCCTGGGGGCTGCGCAATTTTGCCACAGTATCGTATAAAGCTTTGAAAGATTCAGATACTTTCATATTGTTCTTTCTCCGGTACCGAAATTTTCTTTTTTGCCCATTCCGCCAGCAGAGTTTCCGGCTCGCAGGTAAAAGTCTTCTGCAAAAGCTCCGAACCTGCCGCGAGCGCCGGGGCAAGCGTTTCCCTTTCTTCGGCGGTAAAATTTGACAAAACCCAGTCGACAATACCCTCGCCGCTTCCCGCAGGGCCGCCTTCGCCGGGCTGTCTGGAGTCGGGGCGGCCAAGCCCAACGCGTAGCCGCCAGAAATCCGCGCTCCCGAAACAGTGCTTCATTGAACGCAGCCCGTTATGTCCCCCAAGGCCGCCGGAAAATTTCAGCGAAATTACCCCCAAGGGCAGTTCCAATTCATCGTGAATTACTATTATTTCCTCAATTTTTACCTTATAGAAGGCTGCCGCAGCAAAAACCGACTCGCCCGAAAGGTTCATGTAGGTTTCCGGCATAAGAAAGTGGATATTTTCATGGGAGGCATACAAGCCCTTGAATTTTTTTTGCCAGGAGAGAGTTGGATAAAAAGGCAGGGCTTCCGCCAGCATTCGCCCCGCATTGTGTCTGTTTAGGGCATATCCGGTTCCCGGATTACCCAGGAAGGCAGCCAGTTGAATCATAATTGCTCCTGCCTTAACTATATATGAAAAAACAAAACGTATAAAGTGAGTCTTTAGGGTTAAAAAAGACAAAAAAGGGGTTACTTTGGGTAAAATTATAAAAGTAAGTTTGCATAAATTATAAAATTATTATAGAATAAGGCAAACATAGAGCCTAAAACTTCGGTTTTGTAATTGCTGCCTATGAAAATACATATTTCTTTGCATATAAGGTTAGAAACTACAGCTAGTATATAGATTATTAAGGAGAGTGCCAAATGAAGATCAAATTCAGGTTAAGCATAATAATGATTACTATAATGACGGTTGTGTTGACGTGGATAATCTTGCTGCTTTTCCGTGAGGGTTCCAATATTAGCATGTCGCTAAGTATTAGGAGCATGACGCATTTTGCCAACTATAAGGCCGAATACTGGCAGCGCCAAACAGATACATACTTACAGACATTACGTACACTAGCGGCTATTATGGGTGATTATGAAAATTTCTCGGTGGAAAACAGGCGCGACCGGTTTGATGATATTCTTATTAGTACGCTGGACGCGGATACAAACCTGCTTCTGGTTTATACAACATGGAAACCCAACGCCGTTGACGGAATGGATAGCTACTATATAGGTAGGCCGGGATCTACCCCCGAAGGGCAGTACGCGGCAACCTTTACCAGAGAAGGGGGCGAGATAACGCTAAGAGCCAACGCTGATATTCCGGCCTTTACTGCTTATATAAACGGTCCCAATGCGAGAAAAGACAGGGTTGAACATCCCATTCCCAGAACAATAGACGGAAGGGAAACCTATGTGTACAGACTAATGGTTCCCATTATCAGCTCCCGCACCAATGAGCCAGTAGGCGGTGTTGGTATGCTTATAGATATAGCTCCTATACAACCCACGGTGATGGAAGTTATAAATGATTACAGTGAAGTTGCCGCATTAACGGTTTTTTCCGGAAACGGATTCATTATGGGGCACATGGCGCCGCATCGCATAGGCAGGATGCTGATGGATGTTGAAACGATATTCGCTGGTTATATAGAAGACGCCAATAAAGCTGTAAATGAAGGAAAAGAATTTTACTGCAGAACATATTCACCATTACTCGGAACTAATGTCCATATTGTAATGGTTCCTATCCGAATTGGTAATTCAGACACTTTTTGGTCCGTAATGCTTGTTACATCGGAATCGTACATACTGAGCGAGATAAACTCACTTGGAAAATTTGCCGCTTTATTGGGGGTTTTATCTGTACTTGTAGCAGCGGTAATTGTTTATATTGTCATCAGAATAATTACCGGTTCTATAGTTCTTGTAACAAATACACTAAAAGACATATCCGAAGGTGAAGGGGATTTAACCAGAAGTATCAACAGTTCATCGAAAGACGAAACCGGCGATCTTGCCCGTCACTTTAACCTGACCATTGATAAAATAAAAACCCTTGTACTGGCGATAAAGTACAAGGTCAATGCGCTGACCAATACCAGCTTTGAGCTTTCCGTAAATATGACAAAAACTTCCAAAGCAGTGGATAACATATCAGTTAATTTTGAAAACATAAAGGTCATGGTAAATTCGCAGGAGCAAAAAGCTATAGAGGCGGAAAAAGCGGTGGAATCTATCAAGGTTAGTATCGACAACATGGGCAAACTGGTTGAAGACCAGGCCGACAGCATTAACACGTCGTCATCCGCCATTGAGGAAATGACTGCTAACATAAACTCGGTAACAAGAACCCTGATAGAAAACAGCAAAAATGTAGACTCTCTGATGGAAGCATCGGAGCACGGCAGGACCGGGCTGCATACGGTAGCGCAGGCTATACAGGAAATTGCGCGGGACTCCGAAGGCTTGCTGGAAATCAACTCTGTTATGAACAGCATAGCCAGCCAGACGAACCTGCTTTCCATGAACGCCGCTATTGAGGCAGCCCACGCAGGTGAATCCGGCAAGGGCTTTGCTGTCGTAGCCGATGAGATCCGCAAGCTCGCCGAATCGTCAGGGAAGCAGTCTAAGACTACAGCTACAATGCTCAAAAAAATAAAGACATCAATAGACAGCATAACAAAATCATCTAACGAGGTGCTTTCCCGCTTTGAAGCCATAGACAATGGTGTAAAAACCGTTTCTGAGCATGAGCTTAACATCCGCAACGCCATGGAAGAACAGGAAGTTGGGGGAAAGCAGATACTAGAATCCGTTGGACGCCTGAAGGAGCTGACCATATCTGTAAAGAAGGGCGCCGAAGACATGGCTGAATCCGGCAAAGGCTTGATCAAGGAAACCCATGAGTTTATCAATATCAGCGACCATGTAATGGAAGGAATGAACCAGATAATCAGCGGCGCCATGACCGAGATAAAGTCCGCCGTAAAACTTGTAGACGAAATGAGCGCGGAGAACGATAAGAACTTTAATGACCTTAAAGTAGAAACAGAAAAGTTCAAGGTTTCTACCGGAGACGAGAGGAAAATTGTCCTTGTTGTGGACGATGACAATACCCATCTGGCGGCAACCAGGGGCATGCTGGAACAGGACTATGAAGTAGTAACCGTAAAGTCCGGTCAGGAAGCCTTGGTACTTTTCTACCAGGGGCTTGTGCCCAATCTGGTATTGCTGGATATTGTCATGCCTGATATGGACGGCTGGAAAACCTGCCAGCGGATAAAGGCTATAAGCAATATACACCATGTACCGATAGCGTTTTTTACTTCTTCGGAAGATCCGCAGGACAAAATACACGCGCAGCAGATGGGCGCCGTTGATTTTATCAAAAAACCAGTCAAGAAAACAGAATTGCTGGAAAGGTTAAGAAAGATTATCAAAAATAATTAAAGGAGAGGAGTATGAATTTTAATATACCAGGTTTGGATGTGGCAGCGGGACTTGATTTGTATGATGGCGATGAAAAGGTATACCTTCTTATTATACGTACCTGGTTTTCAGACGCTCCCGAATACATAAGCAAACTCCGTAATGTTTCAGCCGAAACATTAAAGGATTATGCCGTGACAGTACATGGCTTTAAAGGAGCCAGCGCAAGTATTGGAGCGGAAGATGTAAGGCAAGCAGCCAAGAAACTGGAAATGATGGCCAAAGCCGGCGATTTCGCCGGCGTAAAGGCCGAGAATGAATCCTTTCTTAGGCAGGCGGAATCCCTGGTTAAAGATATACAAAACTGGCTGAAACAAAATAATCTTTAAAAGGAATTATTTTGTAAACCTGACCGAAAGGATATTTCCACGGGGCAGGGTAACAAGGGCTGAATTTCTGTCATCGTTTATATGTACATCTTCCCATTGGGCGTAATTGTCCCGGCTTGATCTCATGGCAGCCGCTTCGTTAATAATAAAATCCCCGGGAAGTTGAATTCTTACAGTTCCCATATCTACACCGCCCGCGCCATTGCTGAGTGTCGGGGTAAACAGAACAAGGCTGATCGAATTACCGTCCGGTGAGACAAACGCCGTTGCCCTTGCCGCTGTGCCGTTCAGGTTTTCAAAAGCATTGTTAAAATTGTTTCTGTTAAGATTTGACCCCCCAGCCGTTCTGCCGGAAGCAGTCACAGCGACCCGCCAGGTTTCTTTCGCGAATTTCGCGTAATGGGAAATGGCGTAACCCCTGGGAAGAATCATGCCTTCTGTCGTACCCCGCTGCCCGTCACCGATAAAACTATAAAAACGCTTGGCTGCCCACCAGATAAAAGCGCTTTCATCATTTAGCCGGATGCTCATGTCAATATCGTTTAAAATTTTCCATACATAATTCCATGTTGAATCATTTAGGTATCCTGCTTCGTTTCCGCTGTTAATGTTATGCTCTGTCATCCATACTTCCATGGGGTCGGTTGGATGATCCAGGGCTTTCGCATAACGGATCTGCCGGTCGCCGTAGGTATGTCTGCCGATTATATCAATCAGCGCCCTTGATACAGGATCGTTCAGCGCGGGATCGTTAATATTCGGATGATTAGCGGATTCGCCGTTCATGGTAAGAACAACAGGAATCTCCCCTCCGCCGCCAAAACCTTTTACACCATTGGTAAAACGGCCAACCTGTTTAAAAAAATCCCTCATTTCTGCGCCGGTCCATAAACAGCCGTCATAATCCGCGAAATAGTTAGGTTCGTTTTGTATAGAAATAGCGTAAATTGGCGCATCATTTTCGTACATATTCTGTGCAAAGGCTTTTAAATAATAGGCATATTCCTGATAGTATCCGGGCAGCAGCCTGCCGCTGCCATGGATAGAATTATTATTTTTCCATTCCTGTGGAGGGCTCCAGGGACTTGCCAAAACGTAACCGCCGTAGCTATTTACGATTCGTACATTTTCGTAGTAATCCGGCCTGTCCCTTCTGACAAGTTCATTCATTGTTATATTGATATCAGTATTCCAGGGCATTATCATTATCCGCAGAATATTTAAACCAAGCCCTGTGTCGGGGTTATACATTAGCTCTGTATCAAGCGCCAATGTTCTTGGGAAATTCCCCCAGCCCACATCCATTCCGCCAAAGCCCCGTACATATTGGTATTTGGTATTGATGTCTATGGTTATGATCTCGTTTTCGGTTCCGTCTGTCCGCGAGGCAGATCCTGACGCGCAGGTGGTGTTAACAAGAACGGTTAAGACAAAAGCCGCGAACAGGATAAATGCCTGTAATTTAGAGTGTTGATTTTTTAACACAGGTTCCTCCTAAAAATTTTATGGATTGGGGAGCCTTATAGCTTTGTTATGTTTTCATAATTAATGATTTCCAGCAATTGCCGTTTAAAAAAACTTTTAAAGAACGGGTTTAACTGGCGGTAAAGATTGACAATTTCTTCAATTTCCTGATCTGGGTCTTGTTCAAGTTCCGGTTTTATTTCCTGCCCAAACATTTCTCCCTCGCCGGTTTCAAGCCATTTTGAGCTGATACCGGTGGTTAAGTTGATAATCTTTATCATCCGGGAGTTTACTTTCCTACCGCCTATTTCCATGGAACTTAGAAAACCTGAAGTAACACAGATCTTTTTAGCAAATTGGGCTTGGGTCAGGTGCAGTTTCCTTCGGGCGTAGGCTAACCGCTCGTTTACTGTCATTTCTCACAGTCTAACAAACATCATCATAGAGGACAAGAGAGGAAGAAGAAATCATTAATCTAATAAGGATTTTATAAAATACTGGTTGACATTACTATTCTATGGTGATATTATTACGACAATGAAAGTTTACAAAAATAGAGCGGTAGACAGCGATAATTTATCTTATATCTATTCCAGCTTGGGCAGCATCAGCAAAAATGGACGTAAGCGCCTAAAGAACGTTGCCCAATCCCTTATTGCCATGCAAAGCCGCACGGGGTTTCCGGTACCTGAAAATATCTGCCGGGAAATTATGCAGGATTATTCAAATGAGGCGCATTTACAGCGTAAATAGCAAAATATGGGATATATATTCCATACAAATAAATTAAAAGGAGTTTTTTATGAAAAATCTGTCTAGATTTTTGGGAATTATTGCCCTGGTGGCAATAATTGGATTTTCAATGGCAGCCTGTCCAGTTAATGAGGAAACACCAGTTAACAAGGAAACAGAGGATATTGAAAAAGTTGGCGATGTAGAACCTTGGGGTAAATGGGCTGCTTCAAATTCAACTGCCACGATTGATATTTCTGTTGATAATGACGTGTGTGCTGTTACCATAGGCGGAATAGCGGAGTCTTATAATGAAATTGATGGTTGGAACAGATATAAAACATGGGCTACCTATGATTACTTAGCAGAAAAAGATAGTTACTATGAAATTGAATTTGAAGCTTGGACAGAAGCGGGTTACGGCAACCGGTCATTTAATCTTCAATATTATCAAGATGACGACGCTGAAATCTGGTTTGATTTGCATAATATATTAATAACAGAGATGCGGGAAACGTACACTATTTATACAGATAAAAAAATTCCTTCAAGTGGTAGAGCGCAACTTAGATTCCAGTGTGCCGACCAATTAGGAACATTCTATATTAGGATTATTTCAATAACTGAAATTAGTAATGGCTATAATGGAGACGCTACTGTAGGTTCTTGGAGTAAATGGGCTGATTCAAATTCAACTGCCACGAT
>Ga0099364_10004226_pt1 | contig 21834 bp, 24 predicted proteins | sample TergutTh196P3_FD_73070 | JGI IMG/M metagenome (GOLD analysis project Ga0099364, IMG submission 73070) | Microcerotermes parvus P3 segment gut microbial communities from Pointe-Noire, Republic of the Congo - Th196 P3 | ecosystem: Host-associated > Arthropoda: Insects > Digestive system > Gut ... | reverse complement strand
ATCCAATAAACCCAAAATAGGAATGAAATCTGGAATTAAATCAATAGGCGAAAGCGTGTAAGCTATCGCAATTCCCGCAAAGACTTTCGCTATTATTGGTGTTTCTTTTCTTTTAAGGGCAATAAAAATCACAGGAATATCTGTTTTTATTTGCTTTACTTTTTCTTTGAAATTCAATAATACAACCTCTCAAAATATAAAATTCCTAAAATCATTATAACACATCTCGTCCAAAATTACAACCCCTTTTCGACAAAAATTTCACGGAAGGAGACTCGCACAAATGTCAGACTTCGGATTACGCATCGGCATCGAGGGTGAACGTGACTTCAAAGCGGCTCTCCGTGAAATCAACCAGTCGTTCAAGGTACTCGGGAGCGAGATGCAGTTAGTCACTTCGCAATTCGACAAGAACGACAAAAGCGTACAATCGCTGACTTCGAGAAACGCTGTCCTCCGCAAGGAAATCGACACGCAGAAAGACAAAATCGACACGCTCAAATCCGCTTTGGATAACGCTTCCACGAGTTTCGGCGAGAATGATTCCCGCACGAAAAACTGGCAGATTCAACTCAACGGAATGGAGCGTGAACTCGGCGATAGTTTTAGTCGCGCTGATTACCTTCCTGCTCGCTATGATTGCAATCTACCGCGAAAACGCAGACATCGGCATTTTCAAGTCCACCGGTTTTACATCAAGACAACTCCGCGCACAGTTTGCATTGCGCTTCTTATTAGTCTCGCTACTCGGCGGATTTTTCGGAATTCTGCTAAATCTCATTGCAAGCAGTGTATTACTTTCGTTCATTTTCGGAATTTTCGGCGTACCGCAAGTCGGCTTGCAGTTCAACGCATTGGAGTTACTGTTCCCTGTCGCGCTTGTTTGCCTGATTGCACTTGTCGCGGCGTGGTTGGTGTCCGCACGGATTAGGCGAGTTTCGGGGCGGGTTTTGATAGCAGAGTGAATTTATTGAAAGTAAGGGGTGCGGGGGCGGCTGCCTACGGTATTACCTTACATTAAAAAGCACGAACTCTGTTCAACAAAGGGTTGAACAGAGTTCATCTGCATTTATCGGTGCTGACCCGTAGGGGAATCGAACCCCTGTCACCGCCGTGAAAGGGCGGTATCTTAACCGCTTGACCAACGGGCCTTTACTTGCTTTAACTTAATCGCTTTTTGACAGACTTCTGCGAAGAAGTGAATAGCGGCAGTCGGATTTGAACCAACGACACCCCGGGTATGAACCGAGTGCTCTAGCCAACTGAGCTATGCCGCCTAAAATATTCCGTCATGCCACATGACAGAATATATTATAGCATACGTTTTCGGACTTGTCAATAGGTTTTGACAAAATTTTTGAAAAAATTTTTAACCGGTTTTCGAAGAAACGAAACGCGACTTAATATCCCGATAAATCTCAACGCCTTTCTTCTGCCCGAAACGCTTAACCGCACTTATATAAAGGTCATGCGATGATTTCGCGTGAGACAACAACGTTCCGATGATGTCCTCTTCTTGAGATTCACACGATTCAGACGATTCCGGCGATTCCTGCGAAACCGACGACTCATCTACTTCACTCTGCTCTTCCTCTTCGACAGGCTCTTCTTTCGGGGGTTCCGACTCCGCCGTCTTTTTTGTTTTTGAGGGCGGTTTCTTTCGCGTGGAGGATTTCTTTTTTTCGGCAACAACGACAACATCCTCGACCACAGGAGCAGGGGAAATCTTTTCCTGATTTTTTTCCGAAGTTTCCGCCGTAATTTCCCCGGGAATTTCTTCCTGAATTTCTTCCGGAGTTTCTTTCAAAGTTTCTTCCGGAGTTTCAGAGATTTGTGCGACTTTGATAATCGGGGTAATCGGAATAATTTGCACCGGAGTTTCTTCCGGCATTTCCGGCAAGGGGATTTCTTCAAGGGCGGGCATCACACGCTCAATAGAGTTAACCGGACGTTGCTCTTGCTTTTCTTTTAAAGGAGAGCCAATCATCGATTTGATTTTCGGGACGGCAAGCGCGGCTTTCACGGCAAAGAAACGTTTGATTTTCGGTTTAACGTTGATATTACCGGATTCCCAGAAATCAATCACGAAATCAAACCCGTTATCTTTGCTAATCAAGAAAAACTCAACGCTTTTATCGGCGGGTTCGTCAGAATAAACCTTTACAAGATATCCTAAGTAAGATGCCATCTGAAAATCGAGGGCGTTTCGCCCTCCTCTGCGTACTTTATAATAACTCACCTTCGCTTTTGAGAACATCAGCTTGTGCATCATCTCAAACGTAATCGTGTCGGCATTGTTCGAGTGGAAAATCACGACTTCATCATCTTCCGCAAGGAAATCTACCCCTGCAAGCCCGTCAGAATGTACGTTTTCGAAATCAACCAGAAAAATTTTCATTTAATATTTTCCTTTTTATAATGATTTAATTCAGACCTAATCCGAAGATATTATATCATATTTTTGAATTAAATGCAATAGCCCGGGCAATAATATTATTACCAAATTATTTTTCGCCTTACTTGCCTTACTTTAAGAATAATTCAAGGGCGAAAGGAAAGGGGTAAACATGACACCTAAAGAACTGTTATACCTTGAAGACTCGCTGGGGATGGAACAGCAGCTTCACATCAAATGCGCCGATTATTCCGGAAAAGTCCAAAATCCGGGACTAAAGAACATCTGTGCGCAGATGGCGCAACAACATCAGACCCATTTTACAAACCTGATGAACCAACTCAGGGGCTAAACCACAACTAAATCACGAAAGGAGAAACGATTTCATGCAAAACAGACAAATGAGCGATAAAGAGTATATGGAGGACCTGCTGATGACCTCCAAGACTCTTAACGGACTCTACCACTATGCAACTACCGAAGCATCAACCGAACCTATTCGAAAGGCATTCAAGTGCAACCTGTCCGACTCAATCGAAATGCAGCACAACATCTACGCCGCAATGCAACAAAATGGCTGGTACCCTCAACAGCAGGCTCAACCGCAACAAATCAACCAGGTTCGGACGAAATATCAGGTTTCTATGTAAGCGTTTCGCGAAATACGACAAAACAACAGCAAAAAGCCGGGAATAATCCCGGCTTTTTGCTGTTGTTTTGTGCTTTAATTCAACCGCTTGACGTTATCGCAGGTTATTTCGTTTACAAAACTTCCACCGTTATTTGAAGCTGAAAAATCTTGTATATTTTTCAGCGTAGTTTCGGCGATTTGTCTCGTCGCTTCTTCGGTGAAAAATGCTTGATGAGAAGTCAGCACCACATTCGGAAAGGACAGCAATCGCGCTAAATCATCGTCGGTGATGATTTCAGCGGAATAATCGCCGAAAAAATAATCGGCTTCTTCCTCGTATACATCAAGCCCCGCACCGTAAAGTTTCTTTGACTTGAGGGCATTAATCAAAGCAGGGGTATCAATTAATCCGCCTCTGGAAGTATTTATAATCACAACCCCATCTTTGAGTGCGGCGATTGTCTCACCGTTTAACATATGACGAGTCTGCGGAACAAGCGGGCAATGGAGCGAAACAATGTCAGATTGACGAAATACCTCATCAAGCGAGAAATAATCGCCGACAAAGTTTTCATCGGGCGAAGGGTCGTAGGCAATGACCCGCATACCGAATCCGTTGCAAATTCGCGCGAAGGCACTCCCTATTTTCCCTGTCCCGATTATTCCTGCGGTCTTCCCTTGCAAATCAAATCCGATTAATCCGTTAATGTTGAAATTATTCTCGCGGGTGCGGGAATACGCACGATGGATTTTGCGGTTCACGCACAGAAGTAATGCCATTGCGTGTTCGGCAACGGCGGCAGGCGAATACTCCGGCACACGAACGACCCGGATTCCCGCTTCACACGCTGATTTCAAATCAACGTTGTTGTATCCCGCACAACGCAACGCAATCAGCTTCACGCCGATTTCGGCGAGAACATCGATTGCCGCCTTATCAACCATATCATTCACGAAAACGCAGACAACTTCGCAGGTCTCGGAAAAACGTGCGGTATCAACGTTCAAGTGATAATCAAGGTATTTGATTTCGCAATCATATTCGGGAGCGAGTCTGTCAAACCAAGGCTTATCGTAGGGCTTCACATCGTAAAAAGCAATTTTCATAGGCTGTATTAAACCTCACAAAGTTAAATCTTCGAAAACCGGCATAAAATGTCGTAAAAAGCAATCTTCATAAAAATAATGTTGCCGTATTCTTGACTTTTTATACAGCAATCGTTTATAATCAGATTATGAAACATGAAAAATTTATTTATCACGGTTATTCGATTAGCGATGATGGGTTTTCTTACCACTTCTCGATGGACGAATACGAATTCCGTCCGAAATGGACTCACCTGCTCAAAGACGTGAACGTTCCGCCGAATGACAGCCTCCTTCACGAGTTGGTCTTCAACCTCGGCATGGTAGAGCTTGTCAGCTACTGGAAATCCGCCTGCCCGCCGCTTATTGAAGTACGTTGCGGAAATCTCGACGAGTGGCAGGTCAACTGGTGGAAGAAACTCTACCGCAACGGACTTGGGGAATTCTTCTACACTAACAAAATCACGCCCGACGAGGATTTCGCAGAAATTATCACGGAAGGTTTTAAAAAACAAGAAAAGACTTCAAACCCGGTCCCTAAACAAGAACTTTCGGGATGCCTGATTCCTGTTGGCGGGGGGAAAGACAGCATAGTCACATTGGAATTACTGCGTAAGGGCATGGAAGACAATCACTGCTACATAATCGGTGATATAAAACGCGCCTGCGATTCGGCGGTGATTGCGGGCTACCCCGATTCACGAATAATCAAAACCAACAGAACAATCGACCCTACCCTACTAGAATTAAATCGAAAAGGCTACCTGAACGGTCACACTCCGTTCTCGGCGATTGTTGCATTCTCATCGCTGATTTTCGCCTATCTGTCGGGAAAGAAATACATCGTACTCTCCAACGAAAGCAGTGCGGACGAAGGCAATATTGCAAACTCGAACGTAAATCATCAGTACAGCAAAAGCACCGAATTTGAGAGGGATTTCCGTGAATACTGCGCAAGAATCTCCCCTTCACTGCCGGAATATTTCAGTCTGTTGCGCCCATGGAATGAAATGCAAATCACAAGAAAATTCGCCGAGTTTCCGAAATATTTTCCTGTATTTCAATCCTGTAATGCCGGGACAAAATCCAATACCTGGTGCTGTAAATGCGCGAAATGCTTGTATGTATATATCATGCTTGCCGCTTTCTTGGAATCAGGCGAGAACGACCAAACCGTAAGCAAAATCTTCGGCGAAAACCTGCTTGAAAATCCCGAGTTATCGGATTTACTTCAATCACTCGCCAATCCTAAACTGAACAAGCCGTTCGAATGTGTGGGAACACGTGAAGAGGTCAGGCAAGCCCTGCTCGCGATTCTAAAAAACAGAGATAAAATCCCGGCAGCTATGCGGGATTATGCTGCGGAGATTAAGAACGAACCCCCGCAGAAGAATCTGCTCGACGATTTCAACGCAGATAACTGCGTCCCGAAAGAGTTTATGGAACTGTTTACATGAAAATCAACAACGTCACCGACTCTGTCGGCGGCGTTGTTTGAAATTTCGACTGAATTTCAGCCACCGAAGGTGAAGGATTACACCCTTACTTCCAATAAAACTTTTCTTGACATCAAGGTGATTTTGTGCTATAATTTTCTGCGTATGAGAATTATAGGAATCGACCCCGGATACGCAACGGTAGGTTACGGAGTTATAGACTACGAAAAATCGCGATTTTCAGTGGTGAGTTATGGGGCAATCACTACAAGTGCCGATGATTTGTTTGCACATCGGCTAAAAGAAATATATGCCGACTTACACCAACTAATCGAAACGTATAAACCGCAATTCATGGCGGTAGAGCGATTATTCTTCACGACTAATCAAAAGACCGGGATTGATGTTTCGCAGGCACGCGGGGTGATTCTTCTTGCGGCGGTAAATAATGCCCTGGAAATCGCAGAATATACGCCATTGCAAGTGAAACAATCAGTCACGGGATACGGAAAAGCCGTCAAGTCACAGATTCAAGAGATGACTAAGCGAATTTTAAATCTGGAATCCATCCCAAAACCCGACGACACAGCAGATGCGTTGGCAATCGCAATCTGTCATGCACACGCATATAATTCCGCAAGGAGAAATACTTAAAAGTTTGAATAATATCTCACGGGGGCGGCTTCGCCGTTAAGCCGGTGAGCTTGACAGGCTTAATTCATGCCACGTTTGTGGCAGAAGGGTATGGTCATATTTATGATTTATTCCGTCAAAGGCGAATTAATCCACATCGACCATGAGCTGAAACTCGCCGTGGTGGAGTGCGGCGGTGTAGGGTTCGCTTGCCGAACTACCTCCAACTCACTGGAAGGACTTAAAATCGGTGAAAACTCTCGTTTTCTAACCTACATGAGCGTTCGTGAGGATGCAATCGAATTGTTCGGATTTGTCACCGCACACGAACTGAATTGTTTCAAGATGTTGCTGTCTATATCGGGGGTAGGGCCGAAAGCCGCACTATCGATACTTTCGGCAATGTCACCGCAGACATTCGCATTGAGCGTGGTCGCCGACGATGCAAAGGCACTGACCCGTGTACCGGGAATCGGTGCGAAGACCGCCCAACTGATTATACTGAAACTCAAGGATAAACTCGCCGGGCAAAGCGATTTCGCTGGACTTGATACAAATACCGGCAAAAATTCGAACACAAACCGCAATATGTCAAGCAATTCAGAAGCAATCAGCGCATTGCTTGTACTGGGATTCACCGCAGGAGAATCCGCTGTTGCCCTGTCGGGACTCCCCGAAGAAATGGAAACAAGCGAGAAAATCAAGCAAGCATTAAAGAAATTGAGCAAAAATGGTTAAATAGACGTGACGAAGTCACGTCCCACCGCGTAGCGAGCGAAAATTTAGAAAGGACACAAGACGTATATGGGACTTACTGAATTTATCCATGCGACAGTATACCTTCTAATCATCATTCTGATTAACGTAACGATTCATATCAAATTGTCGAACAGACGAAAAGTAACCCGAAATATGGTCGAACGCCTATTCGATAGTGTGCGGTTCGGCACTGATCCGAAATCAAAAGTCCGATTCAAACGGGTGTTGCGTTCGCTGGTCTCGAAAGAAACCATACGCACTCTCTCTTTCAGAAACACCGCAATCGCGTTTATGAAGGTCGCCGAAAAATCCGGTGACCCACTCGACAAATCCTACTGTTTAGGTTGGGCAGGGAGATGTTACGAAGACTACGGCGATTTCGCGTTGGCGGCAATTTGTTATTCGGCGGCGGTAGAAGTCGCCCCATCGGACGTTTTTGCACTGGAACGCCTGGGTGACTTGTACTCCAAAATCGATAGCGGTAAAGAGGAGTCTCTTGAACGTTACAGTCAAGCATTGAATTACGACCCGACTTCGTCACGAGTTTACTATAAATTAGGAACCGTTTACTCAAATCTGGGGGAAAACGATAAAGCTATTACGCAATACCGGAAATCTATTGAGGTGAATAACTCGTTTGTCTCTTCAATGGCGGAAGCCGCAATCGAATACGCCAAAAAAGGCGACAAAGAGAATGCGCTGAAGTTTTATCTGCTTGCAATGGCAAACGATATATACGAATTCGAAAAACTGGAGGAGACTATAGAATCTTGTTTATCTTAAGCGTTGTTTTCATGACAATTTTATCGATATCTTTGGGGGTCTGCCTTTTTGTCTCGGGGAGACATCTGGTCAACTCCATACAACTCAGCAGAATTGCGAAGACCTACATAGGCGAAGATGTTTCCATTTACAGCGATATAGGGGCACGATTCGCTTATAAAGGGATTTGCGCCTATATGAACGATGATTATTCGCCGGCTTTACGCTATCTCGAAAAAGCCCTCGAACATTCAATCATTCATCAAAATAGTGCGTTCTGTCTTGACTGGTTGGCTAAGTGCTACTCGGCGTTAGGCAAAGAGTCGGAAGCGTTGGACTGTCTCGTGAAAGCGGTAAACTCCGAACCGGCGAACCTTAGAGCACTATTCAGTCTTGCTGACACATATATACAGCAAGGTGCTTTTTCAAAAGCGGAGTTTTATTACAGCAGGGTTTTGCAGTATGACAGTGATAACCTTGCGGCGAACTTCATGCTCGGAATGATTCGCATGGGTCGCGGGGAATATAACGAAGCGGAAGAACAATTCTTCACGACAATCGGAAAAGACGAAAAGTTTTTAGAAGCATTGGAAGAAATGTCGGTGGTCATGGCGATTAAAGGCGATTACGCAAAAATGGATTCCTACTTCGCCCAAGCAAGCAAGCGACGACCCAACAAATCCGACAGATTAGAGAAGAAACTCAACGCTATTAAAAGAATGAGAAGTTTATGCAATGATTTATAACAATCATAACGGTGATAATCATGAGAATCCCGCCGAAAGGTTGGTTGCACCGGAATTAGACGAAACAAACCAAGCGGAATTCGATACGGAGTATTCACTCCGACCGAAAACACTCGCCGAGTATATCGGGCAAGACAGAGTCAAAGAAAACCTTTCGGTCTTCATAACGGCGGCGAAAGCCAGGGGAGAAGAACTCGACCATGTTCTGCTGTATGGCCCGCCGGGACTGGGAAAGACTACCTTATCCATGATTATCGCCAACGAACTCGGCGTGAATATCAGGGTGACTTCCGGACCTGCAATCGAGAAAGCCGGGGATTTAGCCGCACTGCTGACTAATCTGCAAAACGGCGACCTGCTTTTTATAGATGAGATTCATCGGCTTTCGCGGCAGGTGGAAGAAATCCTCTATCCCGCAATGGAAGACTACGCACTTGACATAATCATCGGGAAAGGGCCGTCGGCACAATCAATCAGAATTGATCTGCCGAAATTTACGTTAGTCGGGGCGACTACACGGGCAGGACAACTGACGAATCCGTTGCGCGACAGATTCGGTGTGATTCAACGGCTTGAACTGTATGATAAAGAACAGCTTTGCGAGATTATCATGCGTTCATCGGTGATTTTAGCCATTCCCACCACCAAAGATGGTGCGCTGGAAATCGCTTGCCGTTCAAGAGGGACACCCCGAATCGCGAACCGATTGCTCAAACGCGTACGCGACTTCGCCGAAGTAATGGGGGATGGTAAAATCACCAAAGAATTAGCCGACATTGCGTTATCCCGCCTCGAAATCGATAAACTCGGATTGGATTCGTTAGACAGACGATATCTCGAAATGCTGATTAAAGGGTTCAGCGGCGGACCGGCAGGACTCGACACGCTGTCGGCATCTTTGGGGGAGGAGTCTATAACTCTCGAAGACGTGTGCGAACCGTTTTTGATGCAATTAGGATTCGTAGCAAAGACTCCGCGGGGCAGAACTGCAACGGTGTTAGCGTATAAACATTTGGGAATTACACCGACCGGTCAAATAAGTATTGAATCGGATTGAAGTTAAAAGAAAAAAGTGAGGTGAAGTTCATGTCGGTTGAAGCGGTAATTAATTCGATTACCGAGATTTGCAAGAAACACGGTGCAAAATCGATTATTCTGTTCGGTTCGCGTGCAACAGATCACGCAATCGAGAAAAGCGACATTGACATTGCCGTTCAAGGAGGGGAGGTTGATTTCCGTTCACTCAATGACGAAATCGAGCGGATTTGCACCCTATTCTCATTCAACATCGTCGATATGTCGAAATCCTCCCCTGCTTTAAGAAAGGATATAGAATCTCATGGGAAATCACTTTACAAGGCTTGAAGCGTTCAAAAACTCACTTGATTCACTGTCCAAAATCAATGAAATCGTTTGGCGTGACAATGATGTTTACACGAGAGGGTTCATCTGGTGCGGGGTAATAGCCAAGTTTTCAATTACCTTTGATTTAAGCTGGAAGCTGATGAAAGATATTCTGGTTCGCTATCACAAAATCGCGGATTTTGCAAAAGGCTCTCCCAGAGAGGTGCTGAAGAAAAGCTACGAAACCGATATAATTAACTCGCACACTTGGGCAGAGATGTTAGATGCCCGAAACGAGATATCACATCAATATAAAGACTTAGACTCTGTTGATGACTGGTGTGTTCGTATTACCGAACGCTATATACCGTTATTCAACGAATTATCTGAATATGCAGAAAAAAGACTACACGAATTAACCTGAAAAAAAATTACCAATATTTACAAAGGAGAAAAACACATGGCAAGATTATTCGGAACAGACGGAGTACGCGGCGTTGCACTCACCGAACTCACCACGGAATTAGCAATGAAAATCGGAATGGCGGCTACAGCACTGCTTCACGCCGAGCCAAAGGACGGAGAACGACCCCAACTCATCATAGGCATGGATACGCGACGGTCATCAAATGTGCTTTTGAACGCTCTGGTTGCAGGGATTAACGCGGCAGGGGGCGATGTTCAACTCATTGGCGTAGTCCCGACCCCAGCGGTGGCTTACCTCGTCCGCAAATACGGCGCGGATGCCGGGATTATGATTACCGCCTCCCACAATACGGCGGAATTCAACGGAATCAAGCTGTTCGACCGCAACGGCTTCAAATTCCCCGACGAGCTTGAGGACGAGATTCAGGCACTCGTCGAAAACCCGGAACTCCTGCGCCCGACCCTCAAGAGCGGCGGCGAAGTCGGGACTGTGACAACCGTTACAGTGGCGGTTCGTGATTACAGCGAATTGCTGTATTCCTTGAGTGAAACCGCACATAGCAATCTGAAAGTCTTGGTTGACTGCGCCAACGGAAGTGCGTCAGTTATGCAGGGTGTTCTTGACGAACTCACTGAGGACGGGTGCGTAGTCGTCAACCATTCGCCCGACGGAATGAACATCAACGACAACTGCGGCTCTACCCATATAGAGGAGTTAGCGAAGCAGGTAGTCGCCGGGGAGTTCGACCTGGGGATTGCCTTCGACGGAGATGCCGACCGTATGCTTGCCGTGGACGAACTAGGCAACATCGTAGACGGCGACAAGATTATTGCTCTACTGTCGGTGCACATGAAATCTAAAGGGGAACTCAGCAAAGATACAGCCGTGGTAACAGTCATGAGCAATCTCGGATTCCACCAATATATGAAGAAGAACGAAATCAAGACTGCGGTGGTTCAGGTCGGAGACCGATACGTCCTCGAAAAAATGGTTGAAGAAAATTACAGCATAGGCGGCGAACAGTCGGGACACGTGATTTTCCGTGAACACGCCACCACCGGTGACGGACTGATTACCGCAATCAAGTTGCTGAACTATCTCGGAAATAAACAAAAACCTCTGTCAGAATTAGTCGCTGAGATTCCGACGTTTCCGCAAACCCTCAAGAATGTCGTGATTTCTGCCGAAAACAAGGGTAAATGGGAGTCTAATGCAGCAATCAAGGCGGCGATTGATGAAGTCACGGCGGCGGCAGGCGGAAACTCCCGCATACTCGTGCGTGAATCGGGAACTGAACCGCTTCTGCGAGTCATGCTTGAAGGTGAAAGCCAAGAACTGGTTGAAGAATGGGCAGACAAAATCTGCGCAGTCGCAAAGCGGGAGTTATCGGCATAATGCGGTGTGCTTCGAACTGGAAAGATTATGAACTTCTTGACGCTTCAGCCGGCGAAAGGTTAGAAAAGTGGGGCGATTACACGCTGATTCGCCCCGACCCGCAAATCATGTGGGGGGAATCGATTAAAACCAATGCCGATGCGCGATATATTCGCAAAGATTCAAAAAACGGTGAATGGCAATTTAATCGCACACTGAAAGATAGCTGGAACATCAAGTACAAAGACTTGACCTTCAAGGTCAGACCCACCGGATTCAAGCATACGGGAGTTTTTCCCGAACAAGCGGTGAACTGGGATTTCTGCGATGATTTCATTCGCAAAAGCGGTCGGAAAATCAAGGTGTTGAATCTGTTCGCCTATACCGGTGGGGCAACCCTTGCTTGCCTCAATGCCGGTGCGGAAGTCTGCCACCTTGATGCCGTGAAATCAATGGTGGAATGGGCGAAAGAGAACGCACGACTCTCGGGGCTTTCGGATAAGCCGGTGCGCTGGATTGTCGATGATGCAGGCAAGTTTCTCCAACGGGAAATCAAGCGCGGAAACAAATACGATGCAATCATTCTCGACCCTCCGAGTTACGGCAGAGGAACAAACGGCGAGACCTGGAAGTTGGAAGACTGTATAAATTCGCTGTTACTGCTTTGCGAAAAAGTCCTGTCAGAAGAGCCGTTGTTCCTGCTTATGAACAGCTATACAACAGGTTTGTCTCCGTCTGCAGTGGAATACTTGATGAGGATGACAATCGGCAAAAGGCACAAAATTCATGTACAAGCCGACGAAATCGGGCTTCCGGTCAAATCGACCGGATTAGCACTCCCTTGCGGGAATACGGCTATAATCGTATTTGGGGAGGAAGGGCGGCGGACGGCGGCAGACTGCTTGACAAATTTCGCAAAGGAGGTTTGAGCAATGTCTAAATCTAAATCTAATTCAAAAAAGAAAAGACAATCTAAACAATCTAATCAAGCCGAACAGAGAGTTCAGAAGGTGAAACTAAAAGACAATAGGCTTGCGGAAACGCTCAGTATTGTTATTCCGTGTGTGTTGGTGCTTGTGTTTTTAGTGGGGGGAGTCCTGCTTTTCATTCATTTGGAGGAGGGTCGCAGACTCCCCGATGAAGAGTATCTGAATGCCGAAAAACTGGTCAACGACCAAACGCTAATCGGGCTTACTCTTGAAGAATGTCGCGAAGCGGTCGGAATAGTTGCCATGATTACAGGCGAAGATGAATGGACTTTCATAACAGGTCGAAGAATGTATTCCGACGGGCAGGGCGCGCGATTTTACGAAATCGTTGTCAAGCACCGGGATGGGGTGGCGGTAGAAGCGATATACAGGGAGAGCAAGTGAATATTATAGAAGTCAAAGGTCTTAGTTTCGAATATCGTTGCTTTGATGCAGAAGAGTCGGAAAAGCAGGAAAAATCGTCACAGTCGGGGCAACCCGATGAAAACGTTAAGACAGTCCCGGTTTTGCATAATATAGACCTGGAAATCACAGAAGGGCAGTTCGTGGCAATCCTCGGACATAACGGCAGCGGAAAATCTACGTTGGCGAAACATTTCAACGGGATTCTCACACCGACTTCGGGAACGGTAACGGTTGACGGCATGGACGTTTCGGACGATTCTACCCTTCGCCGATTGAGGCAGACTGTGGGAATGGTGTTCCAGAACCCCGACAATCAAATCGTTGCAACGATTGTTGAAGAAGACGTAGCGTTCGCTTTAGAGAATCTCGGCGTTCCTCCCGCAGAAATACGGATTCGCATAGATGCGGCTTTGGAAAGCGTAGGAATGACCAAATTCGCGAAACATGCCCCTCATCAGTTGTCTGGCGGTCAGAAGCAAAGGGTCGCTATTGCCGGAATTATCGCAATGAACCCGAAATGTATCGTCCTTGATGAACCTACCGCCATGCTCGACCCGAAAGGACGTTCGGAAGTGGTGAAGACAGTGAAAAAGCTCAACGCACAAGGCGCGACAGTAGTATACATCACCCACTACATGGAAGAGGCGGCTTTAGCCGAGCGTGTAATCGTGATGGACAACGGTAAAATCATCATGGACGGAACACCGAAGAGCGTTTTCAGGGAAGTGAACCGCCTTAAGGAAATCGGGCTGGACGTTCCGCAGGTGACAGAGTTAGCGCATAGGTTGAGAGAATCCGGCATGGATTTCCCCGACGACGTAATCGGGGAAGAAGAGTGTGCGGAATTAATTGTAAAGTTGATGAAATAGGGAGGGAGATTCTATGGCATTTGTGGTGGCGAAATGCACACAATGCAGCGCGAGTTTACGGGTAGACTCATTAAAAGAGGCTACGATTTGCGATTTCTGCGGGAGTCCTTTCATAACCGAGAAAGCAATCAATAACTATAACATCAGTGCTTTAACGGTGAATATTCAAGGGAATAATTCTGCCGCCGCGAATTTAGCGTTGAGAGCTAAACAGTTTTTAATCGAAAGCGATATAAAAAAAGCCGAAGGATATATAGAAAAAGCCTTGGATTTAGACATAAACAACAGAATGGCTCAAACACTCAAATCCGACCCTGCGTTTGACATGGTCAGAACCCATAATTGCAGAGTAAAATCAGGCTGTGTCGGTGAACTTGTTGTTGTGAGCATCTTCGTGAACGGAATCAAAGCGGAATCTCTCCGATATGGTGACACTGTCGATATAACGCTCCCGAATATCGGTTTGAACACAATAACGCTGAAATCCCCTTTATACCGCACTTTTTCAACAAAAATCCATGTAAAAAGCCAAAGAACCTTCGTTTATATTAAGGCGAAATACGGCGGTTTCATGTGGCTGGGAATGGATGCAGATATACGAGTAAGTGAAAATTAAAAGGAAGTCGTGCATGGAAACGAAAGTCATTGAAAGCAAGAATCTCACCTACAAATACTCGGTAGGGACTCCGTTTGAAGTCACAGCCGTCAACAATATCAGTTTCACGGTCGAGAAAGGGAACTTCATAGGCATAATCGGGCATACCGGTTCCGGAAAGTCTACCCTTATGCAGCACCTGAACGGATTACTCAAACAGACTTCGGGTGAAGTGTGGATTAATGGGCGAGACATTCGCGGCAAAGGAGTGAACATTCGTGAAGTCCGCTTTGAAGTCGGGCTGGTATTCCAGTACTCGGAACATCAGCTCTTTGAAGAAACCGTGTTCAAAGATATAGCGTTCGGTCCGCGTAATATGGGATTATCTGACAAACAAATCGAAGAACGGGTTCGCCGTGCCGCGAAATTCATGGGGGTACATGATTCATGGTTGGAACGTTCCCCGTTTGATTTATCCGGCGGGCAGAAACGCCGTGTCGCGCTTGCAGGTGTAATCGCGATGGAACCGCAGATTCTTATTCTGGATGAGCCTGCCGCCGGGCTCGACCCGCGCGGACGTGACAAAGTCCTGGAATTCATCAGCGATTATCACAAGAAAGCGGGAATCACGGTGATTCTCGTATCCCATTCAATGGAAGATATAGTGAAATATGCCGGGAGGGTCTTAGTCTTGAACAAAGGCGGAATTTTCTGTTATGAAGATACCGAGAAGGTCTTCACCCGGGCAGACGAAATCACTGAAATCGGGTTAGGCGTTCCGCAAATCACCCGATTAACCGAGCGGCTCCGGTCAATGGGGGTAGACTTAGGTAACGATGTCTATACAGTCGAACGAGCGACAGAACGAATTTTAGCGTTAATCAGTAAGAAAGCAGGGGACTCATGCCGGGAATAAAATTCACAGCCAAAACACCCAAAGAGGAAGAATACACCGAACTCACCACTATTTCTTTTACGCGAAAACCCATATCGGACTTTGAACGTAACAGAATAATGAAACAGGTGTCCAAATTCGGGTTCACAATCCTGATGAATTTGTTTTGTGCTGTCGCTTTGTATTTCTTCTGTCGATTTCTTATCCACATCTTCGGTCTTACAGCCGACTCCGACAATTCGAGAGAAAGTTCAGGTGTTTGGATTCTATCAAAACTGCACTTGATTTTCGTGCTTGCCGCCCTGGGATATCTAATCTGGACTATCGTGTGTTACAGACGACTGCACATCAACCCTCAAGGCAAATCCACGAAGAAAACGCTGCACAACTTCACCGAACTCGTACTGATTGGTGATGACAACGAACTCTCAAACCATTTAACTAACCGCGACCCGAAAGTCGCATATGATGCACTGGTACGTATGTTGCCGGATGCAATAGTCCCGGATTATGGGATGTTTGCGAATTATTTGACGGGGTTTCGTACCTTCTGTCTGGAGTTGATTCAAGGTCATTACAAAAACAATCCGAACATTGTTGTTCAAGATGACTGCATATTAGGAACGTCGTTCGACAAATCGGTCTTGAGCGAGACTTTGCATCCCGGGATTGAAAAGCAAATCGTTCATATGAACATGTCGTATCACTATGCCGAATATAAACAAAAAGACAACGAATCTGAGAAAGAAACAGCATACGCTAACCTCAAAATGATTTTCGAGGTAACGTTCGTTCAATCAGGAGAATTTTGGTATCTCTATGACCCTATGCCGGAATACCGCAAGATTCTTCTTACCGAATCTTAAACAACAGAAAACCCCCAACGGCTTTGCCGTAAAAGTTAAGACTTTTTGTAAAAGGAAAAGTAAATGTTAAAAGATATAACCATCGGACAGTATTTTCCGGGGGACTCCCCTATTCATCGAATGGACAGCCGGGTCAAGATAGTCCTGAACATACTTTTTGTCGTTGTGCTGTTCATCGGACGGAACTTCTACGCATTGGGATTATGCGCAATTTTCGTCATGCTCGTGTACGCACTGTCGGGGATTCGATACAGCTTGATTCTCAAGAGTTTGCGACCGATTCTCCCATTGATTATCTTCACCGGATTGCTGAATCTGTTCTTTATCAAGAGTACTCTTGAAGACGAATCGCCGATTTTTGAGTGGTACTTCCTCAAAATTTATCCGGAGGGTGCGTACACATCTGTCTTCATGATTGTGCGAATAGTCTCACTGATTATCGGAATGTCTCTGTTAACCTACACGACTTCACCCATTACACTAACCGACGCGATTGAGGCACTTTTGTCCCCGCTGAAAAAAATCAAATTCCCATCTCACGAACTCGCTATGATGATGACGATTGCCTTACGATATATTCCGATTTTGATTGAGGAGACCGACCGAATCATGTCGGCGCAAAAAGCGCGAGGGGCTACCCTGGATTCAGGCGGGTTACACAAACGAGCGAAAGCGTTAATTCCCATTATGATTCCGTTATTTGTATCTGCATTCAAACACGCGAACGAGTTGGCGATGGCAATGGAGTGTCGGTGCTATACGGGCGGTGAAGGTCGAACCCGCTTAAGACAACTCAAGACGAGTTATGTTGATTACATCGCGATTCTCGTTATGTTGTGCATAGTCGGCGGAGTAATTGCGATTAATGTGATGACATGATGAAAAATCTGAAAATAACGATTTCCTACAACGGAGCGACTTACTGCGGATTTCAAATCCAGCCCGATTCAATCACCACCCCCACTATTCAAGGGGTATGCACGGAAGCTCTGACAAAGCTGTTCAAGCACGAAGCCACCGTAATCGGTTGCGGAAGAACCGATGCGGGTGTTCACGCGCGAGAATATGTTTTCAATACCCGGACAAGCCTGTCTATTCCGAATAACGGACTGGTTAAAGCCCTGAACGGACTTTTACCGCACGATATAGCGGTTCACACCTGTGAAACGGTAGACAACGACTTTCATGCGCGGTATTCGGCGAAATCAAAAGAGTACGCTTATCTGATTCATAACGGTAAAACACGAAACGTGTTTATACAGGATTTAGCCTACTTTTATCCGCGAAAATTAGATTTTGAAAAAATGCGCCAAGCCGCCGAATTGTTCATGGGAGAGCATGACTTTTCGGCATATTGTAAAGCCGAGTCCCTCGAAATCGTCAAGGCGAAGGAACATGGCGCAGTCCGTCAAATCTACGATTTCACGGTGAAATACGCTAACGAGGATTGCGTAGAATTACTCGTGAAGGGTAACGGTTTTCTGCATAATATGGTGAGGATTTTATGCGGGACGTTAATCAACGTCAGCGAAGGAAAAATCAGTCTCGATGATATACGCAAAACGTTATCGGGAGGCGAACGTAAGATGGCGGGGGTAACACTCCCGGCTTGCGGATTGTATCTGAATAAGGTGGTCTACTAATGAAAAAGAATAACCATTTAAAGGAATCACTGGAAGAACGCAAACGCAAAAAACAAGAGAAAAATATGCTCAAAATCATTGTGTTATCGGTGATTCTGTTAGGCGTTTTGTTGATTGCCTTGAACTTTCGGGCAATTATTGCTCCTTTTGAAGGAATCGGGCAAAAAATCAATCGCAGTGGGACTAATGCGGGGTTTCCGGTCAAAATTCCCGCAAACGCCGGGTATTCGATTGAACCTTTCGATAATGGATTCATGCTTCTGAGTGAAACCTACGTCTATACCTACGGCGAAGACGGCGGATTCAACTATGCGCATCAACACGGATATTCTGCACCGAAAATCGCGGTGGGAGATAAGCGAATCCTCGTGTTTGACGATAACGGGCGAAAGTTTTCGTTCCTCGGCAGGAACGGCCAACTTTATGAAAAAGAATCTGAGGAGAGAATCGTTTACGGGGCGGTCGGCAGAAACAACGAGAAAGTTGCCATCGTTTTCAGGAGCGCGATTCATTCTAACATTCTCGAAATCTACGATGACAAAGGCGACTGGAAGTATAGAAGACGATTCACCGACGAAAATATAATGCAGTTGGTTTTTACTGCTTCGGACAACGACGTAATTGTCACCACTATTGGTTTTGACTCATGGATTCAAACCGCAACAGTTCGGCGACTCGACACATTGAGCGAAAACGAAAGTGTCAAGTGGGAAGTTCCACTCCCTGATAACACGCTTCCGTTTGCAATCCACGTGAGGGGAAACAACGTTTTCGTTTTGTGCGAAGACTCCCTCACCGTGATTGATTTAAGTGTGGGAAATGTAATCGGAAGTTATGTTTTCAATGGAGTTCTCGCCGACTTTGCTTTTTCGGAATCCGACAGCGAGGTTGCCTGCGTGATTTTAACCGGTGATTATACCTCCGGGACTATGAACATGATTTCGCTTAACCGCAAAGCCGAGTTAAACCAAGTCATACCCGTCCCGACAACGGCGACACAGGTAGAAATCGGGGATAAAGCGGGAAACATCGCCGTACTCGAACCCAACGCGATTGCCCTTTATTCCTTTGACAAGACAGCAAGCGAAGAACCGGAAATCCTCGAATTAAACGAAGAGTACTCAAAATTTATATACATGGGGGAACAGATTCTGTTGCTGGGGTATGATTCGGTTGTAAAAGCGAAAGACGAAGCCACCGAGAGCGAGTACAACCAACCTGAATCTGAAAACGACTAATGAAGTACTTTTATCTGTTCCTGCTTATTCTGTCAACCTCAGCTTTCACCGCCGATTTGATCCTACGCTATATGGAGAAAATCAAAAGCTTTGATTTCAATGGCAGACTATTCGAATCCCTTAAATCAAAAAGCAAAACAATCCCGCTCGATAAGTTCTTCCCGGAAAGCCTGACTATGCTTCTCCTTGCTGTTATGGCGGCTTCCGCAACGGGGAGTCTCTATACCATAGCAGGATTAGACTGGTATTTCTCCCTGCCATGCGCACTCGCCGGGGGAATGTTGATTTGCTTCGCCGTGCAGGAAACGCTGAGACGAATTTCAGACTCTTTTATGCAAAACAACCTCCCGAAAGGCGATGAAGCAGCGGGATTGGACGGTTACTGCGTTGAACCTTTCGAACCCGGAGAATGGGGGAAAGTTCGGCTTTTTCACAAAGAGCGGGAATTTGAAGTCAACGCAGTCCACGCACTCGAAAGCCCGCCCGATACAGAAAAAACAAAAAAAACGGAAAAAATAGAAGAAGGAGAAAAAGTAATTTCCGTCTATGAGAGCGATGGATTCTACTTCGTTGTCAGAGTAGACCGGATTTTTCGAGATATCAAACCTTGAAAATTATGAGAATTTTTCGAATTTCTTGAAAATTCTGTTAAAATCAATGAAAGCTCTTGAAAAATTCACTCAATAATGGTATAATTGTATGGAATATATTAATATAGGAAACGTAAGAATCAAAAAAACCGCCGCATTAGCCCCAATAGCCGATGTTGGGGATACCGCATTCAGAATCACATCGAAGATGTTCGGGGCGGCATACACGGTCGGAGAAATGACCAGTTGCAAGGGACTCGTTTACGGTGACAGAAAGACAACGGAACTTCCCCACATAAGCGAGAGCGAACGCAGTTTCGACAGCCCATCGGGAATCCAACTTTTCGGGAGCGAACCTGATTCTATAGCGCGGGCAACGGAAATGTCACTCGAATACAAGCCCGATATAATCGACATTAATGCAGGTTGCCCGGTGAACAAAGTCGTCTCGACCGGGGCGGGTTCGGCACTTATGAAAGAACCGCGGTTGTTTTTCGCGATTGTGCGCAGTGCGGTTAAGGCAGCTTCGAAAGTTCCGGTCACGGTAAAAATCAGGTCGGGATGGAATTCCGAGCAAATCAACGCCGTTGAAATCGCCAAACTTGCAGAAGAAGCAGGCGCATCTGCAATTACGGTCCACGGAAGGACACGGGTTCAGATGTATTCCGGCAAAGCCGACCAGGACATTATAGCGCAGGTCAAACAGACGGTAAAAATCCCGGTAATCGCAAACGGCGATGTTGATTCTGCCGAGAGTTGCATGGAAATGTACCGCAAAACAGGATGCGATTTAGTCATGCTCGCACGGGCATCGTTCGGGAAACCATGGATTTTCCGCGAAATCGAAAACGGTATGCAGGGAATTCCGTTTGAACCTCCCACACTTCCACAAAAGTTAGATATAATGCGCGAACATATTCGACTGGCGACAAAACTGAAAGGCGAGCGAATCGCCATGAGAGAATCGAGGAAATTGGCAGCATGGTATATCAAGGGGATTCGTAATGCGGCAATGTTCAGAAATGCTTGCATGGGCCTTGAAACCCTCAACGATTTAGAACGCCTCATCGGATTTATTAAAGAGCAACAAATGTCTTGACATTTATGCGACTTAATTTATCGGCTGTGGGATTCCCGACAGGCGAGCCACCGGGCAATTTTGAGCAAGATATTATAGTCGTTGAAAACAACTATAGACGTGACAAAGTCACGTCCCGCCGCGTAGCGAGCGAAAATTTAGATTGGATTAAATCCAATCTAAATTTAAATAACTATAGGTGAAAACTCGTGAAAAAGATTTTTTATACAGCATTGATGATTTTACTATGCTTAAGTTTAAGCGGTTGCGGATTCTTCGGTTTTTTCGGGGAACTCTTCGGAAAACCAACCGAAACAACACCGCCCCGAAACATTGTCACAGATGCAGAACCCGAACCCTACCCGGTTTTCATTGACGGGGTGGAAATCAAATCAAGCCCATCTGAAATAATCAGCCTTTCGCCGGCATTAAGCGAGATTCTGTTTGAGTTCGGGCAAGGCGAACGCCTAATCGGACGAAGCACCTTCTGCGATTACCCGCGTGAGTTGCTCACAATGTCTGACGTTGCGGTAATTCGCGGGGGAATCGACCTTGACGTAGAAATGATTTCGAAACTCTCACCGGATTTACTTCTACTGTCTTCCCCAATTTCGGAAAAAGACCGTATAACCCTTGAACGTGCCGGGGTCGTCACCGTTGTTATTCCCGCTCCGCGAAATCTTGACGAGTTCAAAAACGTTTATCGAATAATCGGGGTTATACTATACGGCGGATTTATCGGAGCCGACGAAGGCGAAACGGTGTTCTCAGACATTACAAAGACGTGTAACAATCCCGACGCACTCAACATCGGCGACTTCATCTATATAACCGAAAATATGTCCCCGGCAACCGGTGACACTCTCGAAAGCTCGGTGTTCTCCTGTTTCGGAAAAAATCTTGCGGGAAGCTCTGTCGGATACGTCTTCGATAAAGAACTGCTTTTGGAAAAACAGCCGAAAATCGTTATTTTAAACGATATCTACACAATCGATGATTTGCTTAACGAATCGGTGTATTCACAGCTGGATGCGGTAAAAGAAGGAAGAGTAATTCTGCTGTCGAACGTGTAT
>Ga0099364_10004225_pt1 | contig 21835 bp, 23 predicted proteins | sample TergutTh196P3_FD_73070 | JGI IMG/M metagenome (GOLD analysis project Ga0099364, IMG submission 73070) | Microcerotermes parvus P3 segment gut microbial communities from Pointe-Noire, Republic of the Congo - Th196 P3 | ecosystem: Host-associated > Arthropoda: Insects > Digestive system > Gut ... | reverse complement strand
TCTCACCGGCAGAACCATCCCCTACCTCGCGCCCAGAACCGCCCCCCTGCCACACTCCCCGCCCAAACGTCCCATCAACCGCCATACGCCGCGATATAGTCCAGCACATTCTGCACGGTCTTGAGCTTGCCTATCGCCCTGTCCGGGATTTCCACGTTAAACACATCCTCGACCTCGCAAACCAACTCGACCAGTTCAAATGAGTTCAAGCCCAAATCAGAAAGAAGCACCATCTCCCCGCTGATGATGATGTCCTCATCGTCTGAGTATTGCCGCACGATTTCCTGCAATTTTTCAAGCATAATGTTCACCCTCTTTTGTTTTTTGTGGTCGGGGGGTTGTCAAGGGGACGGTTCTCTTGACAACATCTCCAGACCAATCCAGACCAAGGGGACGGTTCTCTTGACAACATCCCCCGACCAACCCAGCATGACACCAAGAGAACCGTCCCCCTGTCCAGTTCCCCTCATCCAGTCCCCCTGGCCATGTCCCTTTGGCTCCGGCCAAGAGAACCGTCCCCTTGGCAACCTCCGTCCCTTTGGCTCCGGCCAAGAGAACCGTCCCCTTGGCAAACTCCGTCCCTTCGGCTCCGGCCAAGAGAACCGTCCCCTTGGCAACCTCCGTCCCTTCGGCTCTGTGCCAAGAGAACCGTCCCCTTGACAACTTCGTCCCCCTGGCTCCGGCCAAGACGTCCCCTTGACAACACTCGTCCCCTCGACAACCTCCCCCCCCTCGACAACCTTACGTATACTGCCGCTTAATCTTCCTCGTAGTAGTCTTCGGGAACTCCGTATCCCTCACAATAGTTTTCGCGATGCTCTTATAAGGCGCCCGCGCCTCGTTGAATTTCAAAATATCGCCGTCAATCCGGGCGGCGCAGTCGGGCATGGATTCGCTATCCAAAAACACCTCGGCGGCAATCGCGTTACCCTCGGCATATACGACCGCTTCTTTTATATATGGGATTTGATCCAAAAGCGCAAATTCCAACTCTTCAGGATACACATTTTTACCATTGCTCAGAATAATGAGATTCTTCTTTCTGCCCGAAATATACAAAAAACCCTCATCATCCAGATATCCGATATCGCCCGTCTTAAACCAATCGCCGTCAAACGCATCTTTCGTGGCCTGCTCGTTTTTGTAATACCCGAGCATGACGATATCCCCCTTGACGCAAATCTCGCCATGACCGCTCTCGTCGGGCTCTGCGATTTTTACTTCGCAGCATGGCAAAACCTGCCCTATGCTGCCGTCACGAAAGTACCGGTTGCGGTTTATCGATACAATCGGCGAACACTCCGTTATGCCATAGCCGTTTAGAACATTGATCCCAAAATCCCGCAACCCTTGGATATACTTTGCGTCCAAAGGCGCGCCACCGCAGACGATCAGCTTCAGATTGCCGCCAAATGCGCGGAACACTGATTTAAATAGCAATCGCCGCATATCAATTTTGAGTTTCAAAAACGCATTGCTGATTTTTATAAGTTTTTTCAGCAGTTCGTCTTTCCCTTTGCTTTTTGCCCCGTCCCATATCTTTTTGTAGAATGTTTCTACAAACAACGGCACTAAAGCCAATGAACACGGCTTGCTTTTTTCCATGTCCGATAGGATGTTCTTGAGGCTTGAATTAATGTATGTCTCGCTCCCCTGCAGTAATTTCGCGCAAGTAACAAGAAACCCGAAAGAATGGTGAAGCGGCAGAACAAGCATATTGTTACCCTGTATTTCAACAAACTGACAGGACGACATTGTATCCCGCGCAATCCCGAAGTGCGACAGCATTACGCCTTTTGCCGCCCCCGTCGTCCCGGACGTGTATAAAAGAGCGGCTAATTTATGATTATCCACCACATAATCCGCCATATGCGTTTCGCCGCTCTTGATTGACATTACCCCCCGGTCAATCATTTCGGGCATATCTTTCATGTTTAGGCAGTGCCGTATATTTGCGCCGTTTTCTTTCAGATAATCCGCAATGTCGGAATAATCATCCGAGTATACGATCACTTCCGCTCCGGAATCGTCGATCAGGTTTTTAATCTCCGGCGCGGGAAGCTCACGGTCGAGCGGCACGATTACATTGCCGCCGCAGACCGCCGCGAAGTATGTCAATACCCATTCATATGAATTTTCACCGATAACCGAAATTTTTTCGTTTTTGATGCCCAAAAAGAAAAACTCCATACCGAGCGCTTCAACGTCAAATTTAAAATGACTATAGCTTATGTTGACTATTTCCTTTTTCCGCTCAAAAGTGAACGCGGTCTTATCGCCGTACTTTGCGGCGGCAAGGTTTATAAGTTCCTTCAGGTTGCTCACATGTTCCGCATTATAAAGCGGATAATTCTTGTTCTTCATTGCAAGTACCCCAGTATTTAATGTTTTTGAAGTAATTTACATACCCTGTCAAATAAGAGTCGTCTATGCGGTGCCAGCCGACCCCGGCCTTTTTCAGATGCCGCGCGGTAAAGTCGCATTTAAGCTTAATGCCGCCGAAAAACTTCACTTTCCCGTCCTCACTTATGTCATTAATCAGCGCCTCATGTATATGAGCCCTTTCCGGGTCGCGCCCCGCGTCACGGACATGCTGCAAAAACCTCTTTGCCGTCACAGGCTTCATTTCTATCCCGGCAGCCCGCGCAGCTTTCACAAAAGCCTTGAAGCGGAACGTATTGTGGTTATACGCATGGTACACTGAATGCCGCTCATCCATATGCTGCGCAAGCTTGACTACCGCCATTGCGGTGTCGTCAACAGGCGATAACTCCAACGGGAACCATGCCATCGCCCTGGGGAACATCCCCAGATTGATGAAAGCTTTCAGACGCATCAGCGTGGCGTTTTCATGGTGATTTTTCTGAAACCTCAAATCCGAACGGCGATTAGATAGATTTCCCACACGGATGACGGCGGCGTCCAACCCCTCCAGCCGCGCCTTCAGCACTTCGGCCTCCGACTCGAATTTGCTTCGTATATACACGTTTTTTAACGCCTGCCCTATGTATAGCTTCGTCTCGTCAAAAACAGCGGGAGGGAAGTCCGCTGAATGGTCAAAGCTGTTGCCCGATACTGAAGCCGTTGAAATGTGGATCAGCTTCGCGCCTTTTTCCTTTGCCAGCACGATCACATTTTTTGTGCCGGTCACGTTTACGTCGTGGAAATGGCGGTACGAGCCGTAATGCTTCACATTTGCGGCACAGTGGAAAACCGTGTCGATCGGATAGGGTATGACAATACTCCCGGTTATGTCCCCGCAAACGGCAATAATGCGGCCGCAATTTGCATACTTGTCACCAAAATAAAACTCAAGCGCGCCTTCAAGCCTTTTTTGGCTTTCTGCAAAATCGCAGCCTCGGACAAGGCAATACGCCCTCCCGGATTCGTGCGATAAGAATTCGTCCAGTATATGGACGCCAAGCCAGCCGGTCGCCCCGGTTATGAGAGCATCGCCAAGTGGGTTAATAACGCCGGACGCAGCGGTTCCGGATTTGATAATCCTGTTGCTTTCGAGCATCCTGTGAATCGCCTCAAAAACCTCCGCATCGTATTGAACAGATTGACAGCCTCCGCCTTCAATACACGCAAGCAGCAGTGCGGCTGTCGGATTATCAAAAACGTCCTGCAATGAAAAACTGAAACTCTCATAATGCGCCTTTGAAACAAACTCGATCACCTTCAAGCTATCGCCGCCAAGATCGAAGAAATTGTCGTCCAACCCTACCCTTTCTACATTCAGCACTTGTTCCATGAGGGCGGTGAGCGCCTTTTCTTCGTCGGTAACAGGTGGAGCATATGCCTGTGAGGATTGGATTTTTGAAAAATCCGGCAAAGGCAGCGCGTTGCGGTCTGTTTTCCCGCTCGCTGTCGTCGGGAACCGTTCCATCTGTATGAAAAAATGTGGGATCATATACTGCGGCAGCTTCGCGGACAGCATCGCTCTCAGCTTTGCAATATCAACGCCATCGCCGGCATAATACGCGCAAATAAACTGCCGCCCGCCGTCGCCGGTTTTGATAACAACGGCAATCTGCTTAATGCCTTCATATTGGCCTATGGCGGCTTCTATCTCGCCAAGCTCCACACGCAGCCCGCGGATTTTCACTTGATTGTCCATGCGCCCGATGTACTCGATATTGCCGTCTGAGCGCCACTTGGCAAGGTCGCCGGTCTTGTACATCTTGCCGCGTCCAAACGGGTTGTCAACAAACTTTTCAAAGGTCAGCTCCGGGCGGTTAAGATAGCCCAACCCCACGCCATCCCCGGCAATACAAAGCTCACCCGCCGCGCCTATAGGCAGGGGGCTTGAATGCTTGTCGAGGATATAGATTTGAGTGTTGGCGATGGGTTTTCCGATGGTAATATCAGAATCTACTATTTTACCGAAACTAACGCCAAGTGTAGTTTCTGTTGGTCCATATCCATTAAATATGTACGCCTTTGAATTTTGGCGAACGATCTCAACCAAATCTTTTGATAAAGATTCTCCGCCAATCATGATCACCTTGACTTGTTTTATAGCTGTTTTGAAACGATTATCCTGAGTAAGCCAGTTCAGCTTTGTGGGCGTTATGTGGATACAGTCAACTTCCCATTGTACAATCAGCTTTACCAAGGTATCGCTGTCATTCATTTGACTTTCGTTCGTATAAACAATCCTTTTCCCATATACCAAAGATAGAAATATTTCAAAAATCGATATATCAAAAATCATCGCGCCTATTGCTAACACGGATTTGCAGTATGAAAAAACTGCTTTTTGCATATTATTGCTATTGTTATTACTACAGAAATTACTCAGATTGCGATGCGCGATTATCGCCCCTTTTGGCGCCCCCGTCGAGCCGCTTGTATACATCACATAGCATAAATCCTCCGGGGAGTTTACATTATCAACGGCGTCGGCATTACAAGTGAAAAGTTTGTCATTCGCCATATCTATGCTGTCGATACCAGTAATCGCCGTGCCAAGGACGAGGGCAGTCTTGCATTTCGAGTCCTCCAGCATAAACGCGACTCTGTCCTTTGGGTAAGTCGGCTCAATCGGCAAAAACGCGCCGCCCGCCTTGAGAACGGCAAGCTGCGCCACAATGATTTTGTAACTGCGTTTTGCAATAATCGCCACTATGTCATTGCGCCCTACGCCTTTATCTTGCAGGACATGCGCAAGAGAATTTGCCATATCGTTGATTTGTAGATATGTGTACTCCATATCCTCAAATACGACAGCAACCGCGTCGGGCGTTTTTGCCGCCTGCTCCTCGAAAAGCTGATGTATGCACCTGCCTTTCGGGTAATCAATCGCCGTATCGTTAAAATCATAAACCACCTGTTTGTAATCGCCGTCCGTCAACAGCTTCAAATCCTGCGGCTTCTTGCTCGGATTCTTTATAATGTCAAAAATGAGCGTCAACAAATGCCCATGCAGCCGCTCAATTTCACGCCCGGTGAACAAATCATCTTGAAAATCGTAGTCCAAATGATACTCGCCGCTGCTCTGTCGGTCATTTATATGGATATTCAGGCTCTCCCCCTGGCTGCCGCAAAAATGCCAGTCCGAGCTTTTAATACCGTCAGCCAGTACGACGTTTTGGTAATTCAGTGTTACATCATAAAGCCTGCCGGTAAAATTATGCTTTTCCCTGACATCCTTCAGCAAATCGCCGTACTGGTATTTTTGATGCCGGAATACTCCCATAATGGATTCGGCGTTATCCGTTATAACCTCAATTGAACTTTTTGCCTCGTCAATATGAAACAGGACAGGCACGGTATTTATGTATATTCCCGCCGTCTCCTTTTCGCGCCTCCCTGTGCGGTTTAATACGGACGTGCCGATATAAAAATCATGTGCGCCCTTTATGCGATAAATATAAATCGCCAGAGCGCTCATAAAAAACGCATAAGGCGAAATACTATTGCAGGAACAAAAACTATTTATTGCGGTGCTGTCAGCCACGTTTACTCTTTGGCTGAAACGCCGGGACTCTGCGCTTTTGGCTTGCCTATCGCTTAGATAAACGGGCTCATCGCATTTTTCAAAGCCGGATAGAAAATACGCTTTGTCTTTCTCGCGGCGGGCGGAGTTTTCATACTCCTGCTGCGCGGCAATGTAATCAATGTAGCTGTTTTTACCGACATGTTCGCCTTTGAGGTTTTTCAGAACACTGCTTACCAGAAGGTTCAGCGTCCATGCATCGGCGGTCAGATGGTGCATATGGAGGACAAAGCCGATCCGCTTATCGACAGTCACAATATAAAACTCAAACAAATCGCCGCTTAAGTCAAATGGCGTACATGCAAGCGTTTTAGCCCACGTTTCAAAATCCTCCTTAGATGTGAAACTTACCGCTTCAAATATGTGCTCGCTGAATGCGGCGATATACTGCATGGGCGTCCCGTTTTGCGTCTTTATCCGGATACGAAGCGAGTCGTTTTGCTCAAGCGTATTATTAAGCGCCGCATGAAGCGCGTTGGCGTCCGCTGCGCCGCTAAGCATGGCCGAAACGGTAATCCCGGCGATACCCCCGCCGTAATACTGCTCCATATTCCAAATTGACATTTGCGGCTTGGAAAGAGGGTATAGTTCCATTAATGCCCACTCCTGACGATGATTATGCAAAGCGATTATAGCCAAAATCACCGCCAAAAAACCACCTGCTCAATAAAATCAGGCGATTTGAGAGTAAAACTGGACGAAACATATATTGACAGTTCGTATCTTATAGGATACACTCGTCGTATGATAACAATTAGAGAGACAGATGTTTTCAAAAACTGGATACGTGGTCTAAGAAATCGGAGGGCTCGTTCGATAATCAATGCGCGAATCCGCAGGCTTTCACTTGGCAATAAAGGCGACACGAAACAAGTTGGCGACGGTATCACGGAACTTCGTGTGGACTTTGGATCGGGTTATCGCGTGTATTATATTCATGAAGGGCAGCAAATTATTATATTGCTCTGTGGTGGGGATAAATCAACGCAAGCAAAAGATATTGAAAACGCTAAACAAATCGCTCAGAATTTGGAGGTTTTGTGATGAAAACTGTAAAGACAACCGTGTGGGACCCGGCGGAGTATTTGGAGACTGACGAAGATATAAATGCATACTTGGACGACGTTTTTTCTACCAACGATTCGCGCCTTATCATCGCCGCTATCGGAGATGTTGCGCGTGCGCGAGGGATGGCAAAGATTGCGGAAGATATTTCATGCGGCAGGGAAAGCTTGTACAAATCCCTTTCTTCAGGCGGGAATCCTTCATTTGAAACTGTTTTGAAAGTATTGTCATCGCTTGGGTATGGATTAAGGCCTTCCCATGATTCCGTTAGCGTGTAGTGCCCCACGTTATGGATTGTCAAGAAATAAGCCGGATTCCTCACCGAAACTGCAAGGGGGTGTGCATGTGAAAATCGCCGTATGCGACGATGAGCAAAACGCGCTTGAGCATGCTTCGGCGCAGATTGCTTCGATTATTGCGGATTGCGAGGTAAAGACTTTCCTCAATGCATCCGACATGATGGAACTAATAAAAGACGGCGTGAAATTCGACGCCGTCTTTATGGATATAGAATGGCACGGGGAACAAAAAGGCATAGATTTTGCCGCCGAACTATTCAGGCTGTCCCCAAAAACAAAAATCATCTTCGTCACAGGGTACCCGCAGCGCTACTCGCAGCAGGTATTCCTTAAAAGCACTAATATAAAGGGCTTCATCTCAAAGCCGATAGACCCCGCAATATTGCTGAAAAACCTTGAGAAAATCAAAGATGAAATGATACGCGAAGGAAACCGCAAGCTTCTATTGAAGTTCAGCGGCGTTGTCACAAGCGTCGATCCTGACGACATACTGTACATTGAAAGCCGCGCAAACACCGCCACGGTTTACTCGACCGGAGGCGGGCATCTGTGCTATGAGAAACTTGATGATTTGGCAAAACGTCTGCCGGGCAGCTTTATCCGTACACACAAGAGTTTTCTTGTGAACATGGACAAAATCCAATATATTGAACGCGAACGCGTCATCCTTGAGAAAAACATGGAAGTCCCGATCAGCAAAACCCGGTACAACGGACTGCGGGAACAGTATTTTCGATATGTTGGTACTAGTGGTTGGTAAAGTTCCGCACAAACAATCGGAAGATTTAGGCTTTACCGACCACTTGCATATGAAGACAGGGGATAAACAACTATGACGTGGCAGACATGGGTAATCCATCTGACGTGGGCAGTAACCAATACCGGCGCAATAGCTGTATTTTATGTATTGCTGGATTCAAAATACAGCAGAAAAGCAATCATGCCGTCTTATGTAGCCAGCACTACTTTTCTTCATATCGTCCGGGCTTATTGCTATATCCATTATCCCTTCATTCCAAGTGACGAGATTTTTCTTATATTCATTGTGCCGGTATATTCATTTATATTCCTGCGCCTGACTTGCCGCGACAAATCCAATGCAATTATACTGTCCGTATTTTTGATTTTCGCTATGGGGATGCTGTGCAGTTTGATTATTTCACCGGCGTTTTACATTCTTTCCGGCAGACTTCTCGATTTCGACTTCGTAGGTTACGATTCGTTGTTTGGCTCAATAACCGCATCAGTGCTGGCATCACTGGTTTACGCTTTATGCCTGTTTTCATGGAGGCGCTACACCGGCAAAATACATGCCAGAATACCCAACGCGGGGGCGTTTCTTTTGATCCTGGGAGGGCAATTGATTTATGGCTTGAGCCAACTGCTCGTTGTGTTGGAAAGACCTGTCGAGTTTAATGTATGGACATTTTTCGGTATAATGATCATGATCGTCGGCAACTTCGCATTTGTTCATATAATGATCACGAATTCCATGAAAACAGAGCTTGAGGCGCAATTAAACGAAATCCAGCATATACGCGAGCTTGAACAAATGCACTACACCGCGATCGAAGTGCGGCGGCAGGAGATGGCGAAAATTCGGCATGATTTCAGCAATCAGTTGACCGCTGCGCACCAGTTAATTCTATCGAACAAAGGCGAATACGCCGAAAAGCTGCTTGAAGAACTGGGGCAATCCCTTGAAACGGCAACAGATCAGGCTTATTGCGAGAACGCAATAGTCAACGCCGTGCTGACCGAGAAGAAAAAAGAATGCGACAGCGCGGAGACAGCTCTGGAAACGGATATCATCATGCCCGAAAACAGCGGCATATCGGGGCCGCACATGTGCAGTATTTTTACAAATCTGCTCGATAATGCAATCCGCGCCTGCAGCAGCGTACCGGTTGGACGCCGAAAGATAGAGTTGCGGACCGCATATAAGGGGCGTTATTTGCATATCAAATGCATAAATCCTGTCACCGATTACCCAAAAAAAGAGAAAAGCGGAGAGGGTTACGGCAAAGCAATCCTTTCCGACATCGCCACCCATTACAGCGGAAACTTCACCGCCGAAATAAAAGACGGCATGCATATCGCCATAGTTTCGGTTTTTGTGATTGGTTAAAAGCTGGGAAGAAGCAGTGGGCGATTTGAGAGTGGAACTGTAACGGTGAATTGATTTCCGTTGGGAAATATAGTAGAAATACTGTATGCATAGTGCATTGATGATGGTATAATGGAAACCAAATGGTAGTTTTATTCCCTGAGTTGAATTTGGTATTTTGAGGAGGTAGTCTGATGTACAGAAAAGTTGAGGGAAGCCCAATAATGACTCGCAATGAAGCTATGGAGCGTTATCCCGATAGTTACATCCTTATGCAAAAAGACAAAGACAACGATTTGTTTGACCCTGCGGGGATTGTACTCTACATTGGCGATGATGGTGACGAGTTGTTTTCATTGCAAGTGAAGCTTCCCGTACGCCGAGGGGCGGTTTACGAAGGCATAAATGTTCAAAGAAACTGCTTGGGGGGCGTTGTTGTTGTACGAAATTAGATTTACTTCCGCTGGTTTTGCGTTTGTAGAAATTTCAATAAAGCCTAATAGTTCCACTGTTATGGAAAATGTAACGTTTAAAGTAGATAGTGGAGCAAATTGCACTACCATAAGTTCCAAGCGGCTATTTGAGTTGGGCTATGATGAAAGCTTGGATTAACTCCGGCAAGCCTTTGGTCGGTTCTGATGCTCCGACTGTAGCTTCTGGTATGCCTGTAGATGGCTGTTACGAGGTTGTGCTACCGGAAATAAACATTGGCGGTTGGGTGGGTTACAACTGGCCTGTCCTCACCAGTCTTAGTGTGCCATTCAAGTTTTTGTTGGGCACGGATTCTATGCAATTTTTCAACTGGCATTTTGACTATGAGAAAGGCATTTGCAAGTTCGATTTAATTCCCGGCAAGCGAAAACTGCTTTTTAACCAAAAAGAGCAGTCAATTCATGCAATTGACGATGCGCAACAGAAACTATGAATCACGTATAGTTACACTCAATCAAGCGAGACCAATTTTGTCGCAATTTTATCGCAAAAAACGCTGTCATGCTCCACAAACAAAACGGTTGGCTCATATTCCAACAAAAGCTCCTCAATCTGAATGCGCGATAAGACATCAACAAAATTAAGCGGTTCATCCCAAATAAGCAAATGCGATTTTTCGCAAATGCTCTTGGCGATCAGAACCTTTTTCTTTTGCCCGCCGCTAAAATCCCGCATATCTTTTTCAAACTGAACCCTCGAAAAATCCAGCTTGCGCAGAATCGCTTTGAACAAACTTTCATCAATCTCATTTTGCATGGCATAGTCTGTTAAATTGCCGCACAGACTTGACGTGTCCTGTGAAACATAGGAAATCAGCAACCCGCTCCCAATGTCAAGCCCGCCGGAAAAAGCAATATCCTCTCCGCATATCAACTTGAGTATACTTGATTTCCCCGACCCGTTTTTGCCAAACAAAGCTACGCGGTCGCCACGATCAATATCGAAACTTACGCCCGAACATACGACTTTCTCTCCGTAACAAACACTTACATCCGTCAGAGAAAGGTAACGCACTTTATGGTATGGCAGCAGCGTGATTTTCAGAGAATCGGAGCTTTCGATGTTTCTCAGCAGCTTGGATTTATCGTCAATAGCAGATTGTTGACGGCGCTCAATATTCTTTCGACGCTGCTGCATGCGGCGCGATTTCTCACCGATATAAGCCCTATTGTCGATATGCTTTTCATTACTAGTCCTGCCTTTTCCAATTTTCGTGGATTCGACATTATTGGCCCACTCGCCGCTTTGCCGCGCCGCCTGTTTCAGCCGCTTAATATCCTTTTTCAGCTTCTCATTTTCTGCAAACTCAAAATTGTCCTGCCGCTCTTTGTTTGCAAACCACGAAGAAAAATTTCCGCGTTGAACTTCGATATTCGCTCGGTTTATTGAAAGAATATGTGAAATACACCCATCTAAAAAAGCCCGGTCATGTGACACCAGTATAAAACCCGACTTTCCGTTTAAATAGCTGCTAACGATTTCACGCCCGCCTGCATCAAGATGGTTTGTCGGCTCATCAATCAAAAGAAAATTGTTGTCGCTTAAAAAGAGAGAAGCAAGCAGTATCTTTGTTTGCTCCCCGTTTGACAAGGTATCAAACGGGCGGATCAACACATCCTCATGCACATCTAAAAGAGACAGCTCCCGAAGAAGCTCCCACTCTTGATAGGATGTGCATATATCCTCTATGACCGCATTTGTAAGAGCAGCCTTATCGGCCACATGGTGTGGAAAGTATTGAAAGTTAACACTTGCCGAGATTTTTCCTCTATACTCATACTTGCCCAGCAAAAGACTCAGAAATGTAGTTTTGCCCCTGCCATTCCTGCCCGTAAACCCTAACTTCCAATCAGTGTCTATCTGGAAGCTGACATTTTCAAAAATGTTATCGTAACTACCCTCATATGCGAAAGTTAAATTCTGAATGTTTATTAGTGCCATAACGTTAGCCTTATTCAGCAGCTCCGTATTTATTTAAATACTCACGAATGTTGGAGGCATGAAAAGCCGCATTATCAACAGGCGCGCAATCACCGGGCGTATTCTCAAGATAATCAATAATGTCCTCTGCCGTCGCTATTGAGTAGACATCTATGCCATACTCATGCTTGATCTGAGAAATCGCAGACGTACTTCCGGTGCCCCGCTCCATGCGGTCAACTGATATATAAAGCGCAACAACTCTCGCGTCAACCTTGAGCTCTTTTAGCAATGCGATGGTTTCGCGGACTGATGTCCCGGCAGTTGTAACGTCTTCAATTATAGCGATTCGATCGCCGGATTGCGGGTAATACCCCATTATAAGCTTGCCTTCGCCGTGGTCTTTCCGCTCCTTGCGGTCAAAAGAAACATTCAAGGCCAGCCCATCCGATGCGAGCTTTACAGAAGCTGCGGTAACCAACGGTATCCCTTTATAAGCAGGGCCAAACAAAACATTGAACTTAGACGATATTGAGTCGTTTATGATTTTTCTTGCATCATCGCATAATTCTTCATCAACGCCACCGGCGGCTTCCGGGAGGCGAACGGAATTATGTATGAGCTTCGCATAGAAGTCGCCAAGCCTTGAAAGCTGAGCTCCTGTTTTGTACTCCCCCGTGTTAATAAAATAGGGGGATCTGCGGCCGCTCTTTAGGGTGAAGTCCCCAAAGAGCAAGGCGCCGCAGCTAACCATAAAATTCAAAAATGCCGAATAAAAAACGCGGTTACCACTCAAGATATGACCTCCCTTGCACAAACATTGCCAAAATGCTATGATGATAGCAAGGCTTTAGAAACTGTGAAACAATACACTTTACAAAGGGCAGTATAGATGATTCCGACGGGATATGCAAGAAGAAAATTGCCCAAGGCTTACAAAACTCCCAAGGAGCGATAATGTATGAAAAAGCTGGTAAACGAAAAGAAAAAATACGATAACATGAGCATAGAAAAGCTCGGCATCGAGCTTAATGAACTCAAAAGCCTTTATGAAGAGGTTACAGAAGAACGTCAAGCAGTTCTCTGGGGCACTACCGGGCTTCATAGGCAGACTGCGCACTTAGCCGCAAGATATGAAGAAGAATTGAAAGAACTGAAAAAATGCATTGATTACATAACAAAATCAGTTGATACTGCTTCGGATATCCGCTATACTAATGCTAATGGCGCGGGGTGATTTCAATGACGATCAATGAACTGCTTGAGGAAAAGCAAATGACCAAATATCGGCTTGCCAAATCAAGCGGGGTCTCACAGACAACCATCAACGATATTTGCAGCGGCAAGGTCAAAATTAGGAACTGCACGGGCGAAACGCTGTATAGGCTTGCACAGACGCTCGGCGTCAGCGTGGAGTCCTTGCTATGGGATTCAATGCAACGCCGACCGGATTTTGAAATCTTTAAGAGCAATATATGCCATCAAGTCAAGGATATGGGCGACATCGACTTCCTCATTGACGTTATCAAATCGGACAGGATTTACGGATATTTAAATAATAGGTGGTATCGCGAGGCGTTGTACCTGCTCGCAATGACGGACTACCTATGCCGCGAAAACGGTTTGCAGCCGCATGAGGGCTTCGAGGAACTGCGCCTTTTGAAGTTGAGCGGGATAGTATACCCTGCGGGCGTATTGATTCTGAGCGCCGCGCTGAAAAGCGATGAACCAAAAGAGAAAAGCCTGCGGGAAGCGATCCCCGAATTTTTGAGGCACAACATAGTGGAAAGCGAGGTACGGAATGTCGCCTGACATTTCCGCCGAGGATTTATTCAATAAATCCAAGAAAAAGCGCGGCAGACCAGCGGGGAAAGGAAATGACGTTAAGGCTGAAATCCTGCGCTTGCTTGACAGTGGTGTGTCGATGCCGTCTGCTGAGTTGGAGGCGGCGGTTTGTGAATTGACGGGTTGCCATCCCAATACTGTTAACGCCGCGAAAAAGGAGTTGGGTGTGGAAAGCTATCAGCAGGGGCGGCAATGGTTCTCGGTTCTGAGGGGTCAGGGTACAATAACTCGTCAGGACACAATAAATACGCCGGAGGGGTAAACGCCCATATTCCCTTGATTTCAAGGGCTCTCGCGGTCAGACTACGATAATTTCCCGTTTGCGGGAATTATTGTGGTCTGAGGGGGGCGATATTCTTTCCTCGCCGGTAATGCGTTAATCTTTGAGCGGCTCCCCATCAACATAGGACAGATACAGATATTCCGGGCTTTCATAAAACATACTGCACCCATAATCGCTTATCTTATCGCTAATCCAAGACGAATAGACGTTACCAAGCGCATCAAGAGGTTTTATACCGTTATTTTCAGCGACATTAACGATTAAACGTTTGTAGACCTTGGCAATATCAAAAACCGTAGGCGTATTGAAATCGCCTGCCGTGTTGTCAAAATCGCCTGCAACAATACCGCTTTTTTCAATCAAATCCGAAGCGGTATTTTCAACAGGTTCGCAATGGTATACATCCGCAAGCTCTAAATATCGGGAGAGTGTATCTTTCCCAAGCGCGGATACAACATCGGCACGGCGGTTTTTCGTCGCTCTGCCGATATGCTCAATCAGCGAACACACGAAAAACATATCGTTGTCTAATTTCGGTTCTCTCCCTGTCATATCGTCACCTCATAATTTTCCAAGTATTTTAAGCAATCAAGCGCAGGCGGAGTGCAAAAGGCTAATTGATGCGTGGGGTGCTTGAATTTTGCCAGTACCCAAAACTGCTCGCGGGTCAATATTCCGCTCACGAAGTCGGCGATATAGTTCCACACTTGGTCGTTTGCCATAGCACCCTCGACAATCGCGTGGTTGTGCGGTTTACCGTTCCGGCAATCGACAATAAAGTCAAGCCATTCGTCGGTCATGGTGTCAAACCTTAATAGGTCAAGCGCAGCGGACGGAGTGTATTCATACACGCTTACGATGGGCGTGTCGAATCGCCTCGCCCACTTGTCGGCTTGCGCTTGCAACTCCGTACAGTAGAAGCCATGCCCGAAGTCTTTTTTGTTTTTGGCTATGTGGATTTCCGGTTTTTCAATGGCGCAGTATCCGCCGTGGTAGACAATCATAGGTTTATCCCTCCATGTTGTGTATGTTGACGGGGGTCGGTAGTGCGAAACCTAATTCGAGACAACTTGTTGTTTTAATTTGTCCGCAATACTATATCCATAGTTTGTTAATTGATAAAAACCATTTCTACGGTCAGTAGATTCAAGAATATCATCCTCTAACAATTCGTCTATGGCGGATTCCCAACGTGCTTCTTCTCTACGATTATTCGTTTCGACGAAATTATATCCATCTATTTTTACACATAAACCTAATACAGTATGCACCTTATATACTGCCCCTGAATTGTCATCAGCTGCGTTAAGGAGTAAAGTAATAGCATCGTTTGAAAGAAATGTATCTGTAAACTCAGTTTTCTTGTAATATATCGGAGTTGGTGACTTGTTTGTCGTTGCAATAGAAATAACCGGAGAAGTCGGAATATTCACTACCGATAAACGTCTTAATATCTCTGAAATCGCAGATTCAATAGGGGGATTATTCATATCAGCAACCTTGGATAAAAATTCTCCGATATTGAGTGCTATGATTTTTAATTTTTTCAACTCTTCGGTAATTTCAGATATTGAATCCGTAGGAAGTCCATCGAGTTGCCGTTCCTGTTCACGGCGTCTTTGCTCCCAATGTTGAACATACTCTGCTCGCTTTATGGAATCATATATTCCTGCATTATCGAACACGACATTCATGGTTTTTTCAGCCCAACCCTCGTCCTTCATGAGTTGAACTACTTCATACAGACAAGCAGTTGACTTTAGATAAGCATTGGAAATAATCAAAACAGCAAAATCCTGTTGCCGGATTGATTTCATAAAATTTGATATGCTACCCCATGCTGGAATACTGTTTTTATCTCTTATTACTTTTGCTTTTCCAGATAAAGCCTTTTCTACCTTGTCGGCAAAATCATCATTTCCATTATCATCTTTACCCCATTTGTATGAAATAAAAACTGTTGGCATCATATTGTTCGCTCCTTACACGTTAATATTCTTATCATAACTCACCCCGAAACGCCTTAGCGTAAATAGCCTTCTCCGCTCGTTCAAGCTGCCGTTTCACCTTGTTGTACCGTTCCTCGATTTTATCGGCGATGGCGAACATCTTATCCACCCTGCGGATGATTTCTTCTTGTTCGGGGAGCGGCGGGAGGGGCATAGGGTAAGGTTCGAGGGTTTCCAGTTTTATATTCGGTTGTCCGCCGCCTGCATATGAAATCTGCCTTATATCTTCCTTGACAAACCGCAGATAATATTCGATGTATTTGTTCCCAGCTTCTGTGCCTGTTTCTACCCCTACCATACTATCGGGAAAACACATATCATAAGCAAGAATGCCCGTATTCGCAATCGTCGCACCAACAATGGCGATTACAACAGTGCCCCTTGGAAACATTTTACTTGTTTTCAGCCCGAAATCGTTTAATGTCTGCTTATGGCTATTGATAAAGCCGCCTTCTCTGGGCAAATCGCCAATTTGGATAAACGGATATTCACCGTCGTAACAACGAGGGTCGTTTCGTGGTCTGATAGAAAACCGCCCACGAGAACAAACGCCGTAATTTGCTATTGCAGTCCACAACCATGTTTTCGGCAATTCCGCTTGTGCGTATTTTATAAAATCAAAACCTATATCAATGGCGGAATATTGTTTTTTGCTTTGCCTATTCCGTGCTGTTATGCTTTTATTAATAAGGTTTTGTGAGTTTTCACAGATATTTCCCTCACGCCAATCCTCCGTCAACCTCCCACTACAAGCCGCCGACAATACACTTTGGCGAAAGCGCTCGAGGATTGCAGGAATTTTGTTTAGCCGCTCATTGGCGGGGTTGATTTTACCAAGCAAAAGTTCTAAGCGGTCAACGATTTTTTGCTGTTCGCTCAAGGGCGGTACTGGTATTGTTATTTTCTTTAATCCTGTATCTGTCAATGCTTCTTGTGTCGAACCAGTTGCATAATCATCCCTTTGTGTTAGGAATATATCAGAATTTAGATAATGATACGCCAGCAAAGGAAGATATTTTTCATCTGGAATCCTTATTTGAATAAAACCAGTCGAAACCAATCCTCCCGACAGTTGATCGTTTATAAGTGTTGCTTTATTTGTTGATTTCATTCTTGCTTGAATTAAATCGTTTTTAATGACTAATCTATTAGCCCTTGATGGTTTATCGGAAAAAATATATGTGCCTTCTGGCGCAATTTCATTTTTCGCGATACTACCAGTTGAGTAATATTTTTTTGTTCCCTCAAACACTCCAACACCTGTTGGAACATATTGAAGGTACTTTACAAGGTATTCTAATTTCCACCCATTCGGCAACTCACTCATCAAATCCGCCCTCCAACAACGCAAAGACGTCATTAAGTTCACTCAATATACCCTCTATTTCAAGGGCTGCTTCTGCGATCAACTCCGCAGGTTCGGGTAGATTATCGCTGTCCTCTATGCTGTCGTCTTTAAGCCATGTTATATCAAGTTTATACCCGCGCTCTTTTATTTCGCTGATATGGAAACGCCTAAAACGCCCGTCCTCGCCCAAGTCTTTGCGTTCGCTTGTGCCGTTCGGGTTGCTACCGTAGCATTTTTCAAATTCTTCAAAGTGTTCAAACAATAACGGTCTGTCCTTTTTCGTAATGCCCGGAATATTGGAGCGGGCATCGAAAATCCAGACATTTTCAGTCGGCATACCCTTTTGCAAAAACACGACATTAGCCTTTACGCCTTGACTGTATGGCGTGAACGTGCCTCGCGGCAGTCTTAAAACGGTATGGACGTTGCAATCCTGCATGATAATCTTAAACACATCCCCGGCTTTGCCTTCAAACAGGCAATTGTCGGGCAGCACAACAGCGGCTCTGCCGCCGGGTTTCAGCGTGGTTAAAATGTGCTGTAAAAAGTTGAGCTGCTTGTTCGATGTTTCGATGGTGAAATCTTCTCTGTCCGGGGCTTGCGCCGCGCCCTTTGTGCCGAACGGAGGGTTTGTCAGTATGCAGTCGTAGCGTTCGCCTCGGTCGGGTTCATAAATTGTGTCACCTAAACGGATATTCGGTTCTAATCCATGTAGGTACAAATTCATAAGAGCAAGCCTGCGAGGACGGGCAACCAAGTCCTGTCCGTAATAGGTTTCGGATTTTATGCGTCTAATTACATTACGATCAAGCGCGCCGCCTGTTTCTTCAATCAGCCATTCATAGGCATACATCAAGAATCCGCCTGTACCGCAGGCAGGGTCGCATATTTTGAAATCACGGCTTACACGAGGGTCGGGTTTCATTACTCTTGCAATGGATTTTATTAAAACTCGCGGGGTAAAAAATTGACCTGCACCTTTTTTCCCCTCGGCAGCGGATTTTTCCAAAAGCCCCTCAAACGCCGCGCCTTTAACGTCAACCTCCATCGCCGTCCACTCTTCTTTATCAATCATATTGATAACCTGTTTCAGGTTGACAGGGTTGTTAAAACGCGCTTGCGCTTCACGGAAAATGTCACCGAGCATACCGGGTTCGGTTTTCAGTTTATTTAATACGTTATTGTAATGCTCTAAAAGCGCAGCTCCTGCGTAACTCTTTAATGTTTCCCAATTACACGGGATTTCAATGGGCTTGCTATCGTCGCCGATTTTTGTGTATGACGGTATGGTTATTTCCTTTTCATCAGCCATCTTGAGGAAAAGCAAATATGTAATCTGCTCGATATAATCGCCGTAATCCATTCCGTCATGGCGCAGCGTGTGGCAAAATCCCCATAGGGTGTTTACAATATATGGTTATTTCCTTTTCATCAGCCATCTTGAGGAAAAGCAAATATGTAATCTGCTCGATATAATCGCCGTAATCCATTCCGTCATGGCGCAGCGTGTGGCAAAATCCCCATAGGGTGTTTACAATATTAGACATTTATTCCCCTCCGTTATGATGCGATGAGTTCATTGAGCCTTGCGACCATAATGTTCAAGTTGCTGCCGAAAACTCGCTTCGCTTTTGATTTGCCGCCCTCGCGTGTGAAAATGGGCATCAACTCAAAGTCCTCCACCTCGATGGTTAGGTTTTCTATTAAGTGGTCGCGGATAAGTTCAAGCCATTTAATCTGTTCCGTGTCGAATGACTGCCCGTGCATAAACTGCCGCATGGCATACTCAACACGTTCCGCCGCCGTATAAATCGGCGAAATATCCTCTGATGCGCGTTTTATCATAGAGATAATATCTGCCAGAGCCTTGTTGTAAACGATTGAGTGTGCTTTTTGTAAATCCGTTTCCCTGAAGCTCTTTTTCATTTTTTCTCGAAGTTCGCTTAATGCGTCGGTTTTCCATTCCTTTGGACGATGCAGAAGAATGTCAATAGCTTCGATATGTTCGGGGTTTTCTCTCACAAACTTCTCAAATGACAGTAAATAATCTTCAGGCTTAACGACATCGTCCCCAACCTTGAATATCCATTCCGATGAAACTGTATCAACAACATCATAGCCGATGATAAATGACGACTTGGCGCGAGTATAGTTGACAAGCAAATCTTGAAAATCTGTGTTGCGCAGAATTTGCATTGTCTTTGTAAAATCCTTGCGGATATTATCTTTAAGCTCCGTGGCAAATTTACCCATGTCCCCGTTTGGTATGAAGTTTGAAAATTTCTCCCGCGCATCGCCGGACATATTTTTCTCTATCCGTTGCAATCTTTTGGAAAGAATCTTAACATTGTAATCGCGGTCGATGTTCTGCCAAATATTCTCTATAACTTTTTCAATAGGCACAGTATCTTTTTGAGGCGGCTCCGATGTAAACTCTGTGGTGTTCTTGAAATACTCTATCAGCGTCCCATCAAAACAATCAAATATTGTGAAATGGGTTTTGAATATCTCCGGACAAAGCCTTGTTCCTCTACCCAGCATTTGAGTCCATAAAATCCTTGACTTTACCGGGCGCAGAAAAACAATGTATTCAAGCGAGGGAATATCAACGCCTGTAGACAGCATATCAACAGTCACGACAATCTTAGGCTCAGGGCGGTTTCTAAATTCCCTTATTCGTTGCAAAGGCCTGTCTACGCTTGGACTTCCTGTAATCTTTTCAACGAAACTGTCACCGCGATTAAATATTTCCCTGCAAAACCGCACAACTTGGTCGGCATGGGATGTATGTCGAAGGTCATTGACCGCAAATATCAATGTTTTAGGGAAGTGTCCGGTTTCTTCCTCAAATCTTTCTGCGTACTTTTTCAGCTCCTCAACTATTTGCTTGTTGGTGTTAGGAACCGTAATGCTTTTTTCAATATCGGTTGCTTGAAATTCGCGTTCATCTTCAAGTTCATCATAAATAATTCGCCCTGTTTTTTCGTCAACAAGACCTATATTATCGCCTTCGTTCAAGAAAACGCCGTTAATCTTTACGCCGGAAGCAATTTTAACGGCATCATAATCGACAAGCCAACCATCGTTTATGGCTTCTTCGGTAGTATATCTAAACGCCACTTCCTTGAACAGCGATAAAGAATGTGGCGCAGGAGTAGCTGTCAGCCCAATTTTAACGCTGTCAAAATATTCGATTGTATTTCTCCATGCTGATGTTTCTTTCGATGTATAACCCCGGTGACATTCATCCGCAACAATCAAGTCGAAAGCATGGATTGGAATATCAAGAATATCAACCGAATCGCCTGCATCAAAAGCACTCTCCTCGGAAACAGCATCCTTTCCGTACAAATTCATTGCCATGCGCTGTATCGTACAAACATAAACGAATGTATGGTTGCTTTTAGGCCTTGTCAAATACTCATTAGGCAGTATTTTAGGATTAAACGGCTCATCATCGCCAAAATCATCTTTCTGAAACGCTTGACTGTAAACTTCGTATTCCTTATCGAATTTTGAACCTTTTGGAGTGTCAAAAGATGCAAAAGAACGTACAGCTTGTGCCGCAAGTGCTTTTCTATCAACCAAAAACAATATCCGCTTGAAAAGCCCGGATTCCAAAAAACGATATACTTGTGAAACTGTCAAAAAAGTCTTGCCTGTTCCTGTTGCCATAGCTAACAGCATTTCACGCTTGTTATCCAATAAAAATTGTTCCGTATCCTGTATTGCGCGTACTTGATAAGGACACAACCGTTTATTTGATTCCACCGGATTATTTATCAGCTTAATCATAGCGTTATCTGGATTGTATGCCAGCATTTCTTTCATAGCATCAGGCGTGTGGATTTCCTTTGTTTTTCGGCGAATGTTCTTAGTATTACGAATATCTACGAACCATGTTGTTTCTCCATTCGAGGAATATAACAACGGGATTTTATATCCGCCCCAATTACCAACGCCATTTTCCAAACCTCTTGAATAGCGTTTAGCTTGTCCTAAAACTTCCTGTGCCGCAGTAGAAACCCTTTTGGCTTCAAGAACGGCAAGGGGCTTCCCATCAACAAAGAATATATAATCCGCAGGACCGTTAGCCGTTGGATATTCGGTAACAGCATGATTGGTGAGGGTTGAGCAGTTCAAAAAGACGGTATGCTTTACAACCGTCCAATGCTTCTCTAACGCTTTATCTATCCGTTCTCTGCGCGTTTTCCACTCAAGTTCTTCTTGGAAACTGCTCACTTTTTCACCTCCAGCGTCTTTAATTCTTTCGCAGATTTTGTCCGTCCGTCAATCGGTCTTGGTGCATCTTTTGGAATAAGCCATGCGTGTCCTAATCTTACAACACCTTTGATTTTCCCTTGTGAACAAAGAGATTGCACTTGTCGTTCGGTTATTCCCCATTTTTCCGCTACCTGTCGCGGCATTATCCAATCAATTTCCATAGCCTGCTCCTTTTCACGGTA
>Ga0099364_10004224_pt1 | contig 21841 bp, 24 predicted proteins | sample TergutTh196P3_FD_73070 | JGI IMG/M metagenome (GOLD analysis project Ga0099364, IMG submission 73070) | Microcerotermes parvus P3 segment gut microbial communities from Pointe-Noire, Republic of the Congo - Th196 P3 | ecosystem: Host-associated > Arthropoda: Insects > Digestive system > Gut ... | reverse complement strand
CCATCCTGCCCTCCGTCCTTATGGTGACGTCGCGAAATCCTTCGAGTTTGCGGCGTATCTGTCCACTGACTATGTGGGAGGGCTCGCGCTCGTTCTTGGGCACAAGTTCAATGTTGATGGTTCCCCTGAAGACCGCCTGGCCCCCAGCCGAACCATAAGTGTACACGACCCTTGGATCTTCCTCGATGACGCTTATCAACTCTCCCAATACGCGCTCGGTCACTTCAAGCGAGGTATCGGGCGGAAGTTCTATATTGATCCTTATCGATCCCCTATCCTCGGCGGGCTGGAACTCCATGCCGAGCGTTGAAGCCAAATATATGCCGCCGCCAAACACAGCAAGCGCCGCTACCACGACGAGGGCGCGATTCTTTACGGCGGCCTTCAGCAGTCGGCCGTAACCTCGCCCCACCAGCAGGAACGGGGCTTCCAGTGCCTTCTGTACCAAACCGTTCTTCTCGCGCCCAAGCACGCGGGAGCACAAAAACGGCGTCAAGGTAAGCGACAGGAGCAGCGATATCGATATGGTCATCGCCACGGTCACGGCGAACGCGGCAAATAATTGGCCCATAAGGCCTCCCGCGAATGCCAGCGGGACGAACACGGCAAGCGTCGTAAGCGCCCCCGCGATTACCGCGGCGCCCACCTCGCCAGCACCATCGCCGGCGGCTTTCATCACGGTCTTGCCCATCGCCTTGTGCCGCGAAATATTTTCCATGACGACGCTGGTGGCATCCACCACCATGCCGATCGCGACCGACATACCCATCATGGATATGTTGTTTATCGTTATTCCCATCCAATAGAGTACCGCGGCGCTTCCCAACAGGCAGACCGGGATCGTTATGACCGCCACCGCGGTCGCGCGCAGCGCCCTGAGGAAAACGAACATTATCAGGGACGTAAATAATACGGCGCGTATTATATCGGAGTAGACTCCGTTCATAGAGCGGAGGATGTAGCTCGCCGAATCCGCCACAATGACGAGCTTCGCGCCTCGCGGGGCGATCTCGTTAAGCTCGTCGACGCGCTTGCGGACTTCGCGGGAAAGGGCTACCTCGTTTGCCGTCTTTTGCTTGATGACCTGTACCATTATCGTCGGCTCATTTTCGTAAAGGGACTGACTGCGCTTGTCCGCGAAGTCGTCCTCTATACGCGCCACGTCGCGGAGCCGTATGATCGCGCCGTTCCTGTAAGCCACGGGTACGTATGACAGTTCGGCGACGGAGCGGTACTCGGCGTTGAGCCTGATGCTATACTCGCGCGTCCCGGTCTCGATACGTCCCGCCGGGAGTTCGACGTGCCGGGTGCTGATGGCGTTTCTGATGTCCCTCGTCGTGAGCCCGTACGCCTCCAGGCTGTCGGTGTTGAGCCATACCCTGATCTGCCGTTCCCTGTATCCGACGAGCGACACGCTCCCAACGCCCACCACAGTTTGGAGGCGCTCGGACACGACATTGTCCATATATGTGGAGAGAGCTTTCATATCGATCCGTTCATCCGTCTCCACGGCTATGGTCATTATCGGAAAACTCGAGGGGTCGAATTTATCGATACGCGGTTCGTCGCAGTCGTTCGGCAGGCGGCCCCTCACAAGGCTCACTTTGCCCCGGACGTCGGCCGCCGCGGCGTCCACATTGCGATCCATTTCGAACTCGATCATTATCGAGGAGCTTCCCTCGGTACTGCTCGATGAGATGGTTTTGATGCCCTCGACGGTATTGACCGCGGCTTCGAGGACGTCTGTGACGTCGTTGTCCATTACGGCGGGACTCGCGCCCGTCATCGAGGTCCGCACGACCACAATCGGGAACTCGATGTTCGGCATCTGCTCGATTCCCATATTCACGAAAGAGTAAATCCCTATTATAACCACCATTATGGTGAGTATAAGAACCGTTACCGGACGCCTTAAAGATACATCGACTATTTTCATGAAATCTCCTCATCTCGGGATTTTTACAATTTTTAAAAATGTTAAAAATGCCACCGATAAAACATCTTACAGGATAACAACCATTTTGCAATAATAACTTTGGAGCGCCGCGCGTGTATTGTAGAAATATACAACAGGGAATCGCTGAAGAAAATTTATTCAGCGATTCCCTGAAAAACTAACCCGGCCTCAAGGAAGAGTACATTTCCGCCGAAAATAAAAATAACGGCAGGAGGTGAGACGTATGCGAACGGATTTGGCTTGGGGAGTAATGGAGAAGGATTTGGCGGGGCTCGCGAAACGCTTCGAAGCTACGTCTCAAAACATCGCCAATATGAACACGCCGCGCTACGCGCGGAGAGAGATTTCCTTCGAGGACCAGCTCAAGGAGATCATTGACGCGCCAAGACGCCTGCCTTTGAAGCGCACTAACGAAAAGCATTTTTCCAACGTCAAGACCGATATAAACCAGGTAATGCCTTACGAAAGATCAGTTGGATATGAAGTATACAGGCTCGACTGGAACAACGTCGACCCTGAGACGGAGATGGCCCGCATGGCTGAGACGCGCATGTCCTACCAGGCAATGACAAGGGCACTGGGTCGCAAGATAGCGATGTACAGAAGGGCTATAGGAGGTCCGGCCTGATGAGAATTTTCAGATCGTTAGATATAGCGGGCAGCGGGCTCACCGCGAACCGCCTCTGGATGGACACCATCGCGGGAAATTTGGCAAACGTCAACACAACGCGAACACCGGATGGCGGTCCATACATCCGCCGCGTGCCGGTGTTCCAGGAGCGGTTGATGGAGGCTGTCGGGCCGCAGGATAACCGGCTTTCAAAGGGATGGTTCGGTTTTTACGCCGCGTCCGGCGTCCGCGTCGTGGACGTAGGGACTGACGCCACGCCTCCGCGTTTGGCTTATCAGCCGGATCATCCGGATGCCGACGCCGACGGTTATGTCGCGTATCCCAACGTCAACGTGGTGCGCGAGATGGCGGACATGATGGTGGCCTCCCGGGCGTATGAGGCGAACCTAACCGTGGTTGACACGGCAAAGACGCTTTGGGCCGGCGCTTTGGACATTATGAGGTAACGCGGCAAACTCGCTCTGAAATAAAGTAACATAATATAGTATGATATGTATGTCACAGGGAGCGTGGTTAGCGCCGCGCTCCCTGAAATATGCGTAAGGGTTTTGTTATGAATCGGAGTGGTTTATCATGTATTATGACAGCCATATACATTCTTTAAACTCCCCCGACGGTTCCTCATCGGTAATGGCCATCTGCGCGCGGGCGATCGCGATAGGACTCTCGGGGATAGCTTTGACGGATCACGTCGAAATTGAATTTGGCGCCAGGATAGCCCGTGAAGTGGTGGAAAATTTAAAGGCGGACATAAAGCGGGCGAGAAACATTTACGGAGAACGCCTGGAAATATCACTTGGGATAGAATTGGGGGAAGCGCATCACAATCTGCGGTTGGCGAGGGATTTGACGTCGGACCCTGAAATTGATTTCGTGATAGGTTCCCTCCACAAGCCCAGAAACTGGGAGGATTATTATTTCGTGGACTATGACGTCACCGACCCGGATGAGATGCTCAGCACATACTGCGACGAACTGATGGAGATGGCGGTTGGTGAGTGCTACGACGTTATAGGGCATATATTCTTTCAGTTGAGGTATATGAGCGCGAAAACCCGCGCCAGATACAACCTGTCGCCCTACTTGGGACGTATTCGCGAGATATTGAGAGTGGCGGCGCGCGCCGGAAAGGGAATCGAGATAAACACGTCGGGCTTATGGCGAAACGTCGGAATCACGCTGCCTCCAATGGAAGTGGTCAAAATTTTTCGCGAGGAAGGCGGTGAAATCTTGACGACCGGCTCCGATGCCCATAGATTGGAGCGTGTGGGACTATCGATTGACGGAGGGGTAAAATGCATCGCCGCCGCCGGTTTCGATAAATTCGCGTTTTATAAAAAAAGGATCCCGAGCTTTCACTGTATTTGAAAACTGACGAGCCGATTGATACGGGGCACGTATTCTATTCACAGCAAAACGTGGCTCAGAATATCGAAGTCGCGGCAAGATACAACAAGATGTTCATGATGCATGTGAACGATAACTACAACCTTTGGGACGATGACCTGATCGCGGGCTCGCTGCGCTACATACGGTAAAAGCTGTCAGGGAAGCGATTGTTTAAAATAAGTAAACAGAAGGAGGGTATACGCAATGCTCAAAGATATTCCTGAAGTCATATCCCCCGACCTTATGTTGGCCTTGATGCAAATGGGGCATGGGGATGATATTGTTATCGGGGACATAAACTTTCCATCCCATACCATGTCCAACAGATGTGTCTATGCTAAAGGATTGCGATCCACCGACATAGCGGAAGCCATTCTTAAGTTCATGCCTCTTGATATATTTGTGGACGATCCGGTATGCGTAATGCAGCCAGGTGATCTTTTTAAAGGTACTCCTCCGATTTGGGCGGAATATGAGGAAATTATCAAAGCCAACGATTTCTGCGGAGCTTTTAAGAAATTAGTTCAGATCGAGCGTTTCGATTTTTATGAGCGAGCCAAAAAAAGCTTCGTGACAGTTCAGACGAGCGAGCCGGCGCTTTATGCCTGCATGATTATGAAAAAAGGCGTAATAGGCAGTTTCTCTGCGGAATAAAAACAGTTTAGTTTGTGAGGAATCAGTATCCATGCGGGATGAATGTGTTTTAAAAATGCGTAACATCAATAAGAGCTTTTCGGGTGTCCAGGTGTTATACGATATTAACTTTGACATACTGAAGGGCGAGGTCCACGTAGTTGTTGGTGAAAACGGGGCCGGTAAATCCACCTTGATGAAAATTCTCTCGGGTGTCTATGAGAAGGACAGCGGGGAGATAACCTTCGAGGGAAAAAGCATGGATGCGCGCAAAGCAAGCGACGCACAGAAACTTGGTATAAGTATCATCCATCAGGAGTTCAATCTGTTACCGCAAAGAACTGTCGGACAGAACATATTCCTGGGGCGTGAGCCAATAAAAAACAAGATGCTTGGCGCGATAGACGAAAAGGAAATAAACAAGAAAAGCAGGGAGCTCCTTGAGTATCTCGGTCTTGACATAGATCCCCGGAGAAAAATAGCAGGGCTTGGGGTAGCGCAGCAACAGATGATCGAGGTGGCCAAGGCTATAAGCTTCAAGTCCAAGATATTAATTATGGACGAGCCGACGGCCACCCTTACCAACAAGGAAATCGCGAAACTTTTCGATATGATAAAACGCCTAAGAGATGAGGGTGTTTCGATAATATATATTTCTCATCGCCTTGAGGAATTAAAGCAGATAGCAGACCGAATAACGGTGTTGCGCGACGGGAGAACGGTAAAAACGATCGACGCTGAAGAAATGTGCATAGATGAAATAATTCGCCTGATGGTGGGACGGGAGATAACCAACCAGTATGCGAGGGATTACAATGAACCGGGTGATGAGCTTTTGCGCGTTAAGAATCTTTCTTCTTACCGCTTCAGAGATATAAACCTGAACGTGAGCCAGGGAGAGATAGTCGGAATATCAGGTTTGGTTGGCGCCGGCAGAACAGAGCTGCTGAAAGCTATATTTGGCGATGAAATCATCGAGCAAGGTACCGTGAGTTTCTTCGGAAAAGAATACCTCAAGATAAATACCGTCATGACTACCGGCCTCAAAATCGGTTTTGTCCCGGAGGACAGAAAGCTTGAAGGTACCGCCATTAACAGGGCGTTGCGGGAAAATATCGTTCAAGCCAGCTTAAAGCGCTTATTCAAAAATGGTATTTTGTCGAAAAGTATTGAAAAACAATACGCTGAAAAGTACACGAATATTTTAAATATCAGAACTACGTCGATAAATAAACCGGTATCTCTTTTATCGGGAGGCAACCAGCAGAAAGTTGTGGTTGCAAAGTGGTTATGCGCTGAATGTGACTTTATTTTATTCGATGAACCGACTAGAGGTATTGATGTAGGGGCGAGATCGGAAATTTACGCAATAATGAATGATTTTGTCCAGAAGCGTAAGGCTATATTAATGGTTTCCTCTGATTTGCCCGAGCTTTTAGGCATTTGTGACAGAATATACGTAATGAAGGACGGAAAACTTACGGGGGAATTTGCACGCGGAGAGGCCAGTCAGGAAAAAATACTGTCCCTTTCCGTCTGATATTATCTTGCCCGTGTCTGTAGATTGTGCCTCGCAATAAGGAGGGTGGAGTTTTGTCTGTGAATAAAGTACGGTTAAGTTCCGAATATAAAGATGCGATGGTTCTGTTCGGTGGAATTATTGTGCTTTTGGCTGTTATGGGCTTTTCCACGAGAGGCTTTCTCTCGTGGTACAACATGCATAATATTTTGAAGGATTTTTCAATATTGCTGACTGTTTCCTCCGGAATGACCATCGCTATCCTTTTAGGCAAAATAGATTTATCGGCGGGAGCCGTGATGTCTCTTTCGGCAATAGCAACCACGCTGACGCTGCGGGCCGGGCACAATATTATCGTAGGAATAGCGGCTGGTATTATCTCGGGAGCTCTGGTGGGATTGTTTAACGGTTATCTGATAGGCGTGCAGAAACTCAATCACTTCATAGCCACGTTCGCCACCATGAGCATAGCAAAGGGGATAGCTCTGATAGCGTGCAACGCGCAGATCATAAACAGCACAAACAGGGGACTGCTGTTCATAGGGACGGGCAAGATAAAGGGCTTGTTCGTAATAATATGGATAGCGGTTATTATTTTTCTTATTCTGCATCGATTACTGAAAAAAAGTTCATATGGTTATAAGATTTATTCCACAGGAGGTTCGGAAACTGTTGCGAACCTCTCTGGCATCAATACGCGGGACGTATATCTTAAATCGTTTGTCCTTATAAGCGTATTATCAGCTATTGCCGGAATATTTTTGGCCGGTAAAGCGAACAGCGGAAACGTCACCATGGGGGACGGATATGAGTTCAACGCAATCGCCACTGTCCTGATTGGAGGAACCCCGTTTGACGGCGGCAGAGGCGGCCTGACGGGCACGTTTGTCGGCGCGCTGCTTATTTCGATACTTAGAAACGGCATAAGCTTTCTGGGACTGACCCCGGCATGGCAATACGCTATTATCGGCATCGTTATTCTTGTTGTCATCGTAATAGACGTAGCACTCAACGAGCATAGGAAGGCCGAGGAGTCGAGGAGAGTATGGCAATGAAAAAAACTCTTGGTTTCATATTGGTAAATTACAGATATTTTCTTTTGATTGCAATTATCGCGGCGGCGAGCTCCGTAATACAGAATCCTTTGCAGAATTTTATCAATGTTATGACACTCCAAATTCCATTTGTATTCATTTACGCGTGCGGAATGACTATAGCAATGCTGACCGGCGGAATCGACCTGTCCCTGGGATCTGTTGCCGCTTTGTCATCTTGTCTTGGCGCCATGACTATCATCAAGGGCCATGTGGCGCTTGGCATTTCCATAAGCCTGGGGATCGGAGCATTGTGCGGTTTAGCCAACGGATTATTGATTACCAAGATGAAGATGCCTCCATTCATTGCGACTTACGGCATGGATTGGATTGTGAGAGGCATGGCTTACATAATAATGGGAGGCGCGATGATTTATAATTTTAATGACCGCTTCAAATATATTTCCGAAGGAAAGATCTTTGGAATCTCGAATTTGTTCTACATCGCGCTTGCAATATTCATTGCGTTGTTTTTCCTGTTCCAAAAAACTACGTTCGGAAGAAACGTATACATGATCGGTTCGAATAAGAAAGCGGCCCATCTTTCGGGCGTGAGAACAGGACAGATAATAGTTTCCGTCTATATGTTGTCAGGTATGCTGGCGTCGGTAGTCGGCGTCCTCTACGCGTCCCGCCTCGATTGCGCCGAACCTTTTCTTGGGCGTGATTTCGGCTTGAGAGCTATTTCAGCCTCTCTCATTGGGGGCACGTCTCTGGGAGGAGGAAAGGGGGGAGTGACTAACACAGTGCTCGGAGTTATGATAGTGGTTTTCCTCACGAACGCCCTCAATGTCTGGAGAGTCTCCGTATTATGGCAGGGCGCGATATTCGGAGTAGTAATAGTAATAGCCGCTTTGCTGGAAAAGGTAACGGACGTCTATTTACTTAGCCAGATAAAGTGAGCTGTTCCGTGAAAAATTTTGAAACATCGGCATCACACAAAATAATTTAAGGAGGAATATGTTATGTAAATGCGGCAGAAGTTTGTATTGATCTGTATTGCGGTACTGGTTATGTTTGCATTCGTTGGTGTGGTTTGCGCTGAGTATAAGTATCCCGGGGCTGTTGGCAAGACGGCTACCATTGTTTTGAAGGACTTGACGAATCCGGTGTGGATACAGGCCGGAGAGGGTGCGAGAGCCGCCGCGGCGGAATTCGGTCTTGATTTGGAAGTAGTCGCGCCGGTAGTTTCCAACAGCAACGAGGAGCAGATCCAGTTAGTTCAGCAAAGCATAGCAAAGCGCAAAGACATCGTTATACTGTGCCCTGCTGACTCAACGGGAATAGTTCCCGTCGTTACGGAACTGAACAATGCCAATATACCGGTCATTAACCTGAACACATTGATAAACAACGAGAGCGGCACTGCCAACAGCGAAACTTTTGTCGTGGCCGATAATATTACGTGCGCCACGCTTGCTTCGGAAAGACTGGCCGAATTGGCAGACCGGAAAGGTGAGATATTAATTCTTCAGGGGCCTTCAGGCGGACAGGTAACTATCGATCTTACAAAGGGTGCTGAGGACACTTTCGCGAAGTATCCCGACATGAAAATCGTCGATAAGCAAAACGGTATGTTCCAGAGGACAACCGGTTATGAAGTAACTCAGAACATGATGCAGACGTATCCGAATCTCAGGATTATCTTTTCCTGCAATGATGAGATGGCGTTAGGAGCTCTTAGGGCCGTTGAGGAAGCCGGTAAAACGGATCAAATTCTAATCGGCGGAATAGACGGCAATGCGGATGCTCTGAAAGCCATCCAAGACGGGCGTCTCGATGTCACGGTTTTCAAGAATTTCTGGTTGCAGGCTTATACCTCAGTTGAAGCGGCGGCAATGTTCCTTGATGGTCAGCAGCTTGAGCCGCTGATGCCGATCGAACTCACGGCGGTCACACAGGAAAACGTAGATCAATTCTTGAATTAGTTCCTGACGGAAAGGATATTTTGATTAGGATGAGCGAAAAGTATATCGAGGATAAGAGCATAAAGAGCAGACGCGAGGAAATCGACATTAAGGTCGGTAGAATCAAAAACCTTCTGGAAGAGGAGGGGTTGAACGCCTTATATATCACCCGTGCGGCGAATTTCGCCTGGATAACCGCTGGGGCAAACGGCGTAGTTACGATTTGTATGGAGGATTCCGTAGCGCATATTCTGGTGACGAAAGACGGAAAAAGATACGCTTTCACCAACGTTATTGAAGAACAAAGAATGAGAGAAGAGGAGCTGCTCGAAGAGCTTGGTTTTGAGATAATCTCTCAGCAATGGTTCGAGAACAAAAACGCCGAGGAGATCCGCAAGATCGCGGGAGACCTGTCGAAAGTGGGTTCGGACATTTATTTTGAAAATTGTCGGATGATAGCGCCGAAGATTGCCCCGCTTCGTCTCTCATTGACGCACAATGAGATCTGCCGCTATCAGACGCTCGGTAACACAATGTCCGCGGCGCTTGAATCGTATCTGGCTACGGTGAAACCGGGAATGACGGAATTTGAAGTAGTCGGAGGCGTGGCGAAAGCTTTGTGGCCCCACGAAATAGGTCAGGTTTTGTTCCTTGTCGCGTCCGACGAGCGGGCATACAAGCACAGGCATGCCGTACCATCGCACAAGAAGATCGAACGTGTGCTTATGGTGTCCTGCAATGGTTATTACAAAGGTCTGATTACCACAACGACCAGAATGGTTTACTTCGGCAAGCCGCCGCAGGAGTATCTCGATCAATTTGACGCAACGTGCGAGGTAGAGTGTAAAATGATCGCGGCCACGAAGCCCGGTGTGGATGAGATTGTCCCGCACAGGATAGGTAAGGCGGCGCTGGAAGCGTTAGGGCAGGGCGCTATGTATTACCGGCACGCTCAAGGCGGTCCTCAGGGTTACTACAACAGGGATTATAGCGTAAGCGAGGCTCGGCATTCGATAACCGTCGAAAATCAGTGTTATTGTTACCAGCCAGTCATAGACGGAACAAAAACTGAAGACGCGTTCATTGCGACTCCGAGTGGCCCGCTCATGGTGACGAAACCTGTAAGTTTCCCAAAGATAACAAAGACCATAGACGGAATAACGTTTGAACGCCCTGGACTTCTCGTCATTGATTGACGTGGAGCGCCGGTAAAAAAATAACGCGCGAGTTGCCGGGCCGCGAGGCCCGGCAACTTTTTTTAAAACTACCTCATGCACCTCAAAACCCCATCCATCGCGGTGAAGTATAGCGCGTTAGGCCCGATTGCGGGAGACGATACCACTGAACCCGGAAGCGAAATCTGCCAGAGTACCTGCCCGGTGTTGGCGTTGAGCGCGTAAAAATTTCCGTCGTCGTTGCCGAAGTAGATCACTCCGTCGTGGAACGCGGGCGACGAGGCTATGCGCGCCCCGGTCTCGGTACGCCACGCTACGTTGCCCGTCGATTCGTCCAGGGCAGTCATCGTCCCTGTTATATTGCCGAAAAATATTTTACCCCCCGCGACAAGCGGCGAGCATTCAATCGAACCGCCCGAGTCGTAATTGCGAATAACGGCCTGGTTTTTTATCTCGGCTGTGTAAAGTTTTCCGTCCCAGCTCCCGAAGTGGACAAACCCATTAGATACTGCCGGGCAAGCCGAAATTGGACCGCCGACTATCGCGCGCCATATTAACTTTCCGTTAGCGGCGTCCAGAGCTAACAGTTTGCCGTCGTGATTTCCGATGTATACCACGCCGCCATCGACAGCGGGGGAGCCGAAGACCTCGCGCCCCGCCAGGTAGCTCCATTTCTCCCAGCCTGTCGAAAGGTCCACGCCATACACATATCCGTCGAGCCCGCCGAAGTACACCGCCCCGTTAGCGACCGCCGGAGATGAGGCAATGTTATTGTGCGTGGTGAACTGCCACTTGAGATTTCCGTTAACCGCGTCCAGCGCGTAGACTTTGCTGTCGTAAGAACCGAATATCACGACATTTTCCACCACGGCCGGAGACGATGTGATCCAGTTCTCCGTCTGAAAAGTCCACAGCATCCTGCCGTCCGATGCCGACACCGCGGTCATATGCCCGTCGTTGGAGCCGAAATATATGACGCCGTTCGCTATCGCCGGAGATGACTGAATTGGTTGAGTCGCGTAGACCTGCCACAAAGTCTCGCCCATTATCCTATGCTGCGGAGGCGACGGAGCGGCAGTCGATCCGGTACGCAAGGCGTTACCCCTGAAGATCGGCCACGATTCCCCGCAGTATCCTTCACCGGCAAATGACATAATGATCACGAAAAATAGAACAAGCGCAAATACTTTTCTCATTTATCATCCCTCGCTTTCACCAAAATCTTTGGCCTTTGAGTTTTATAATTAAAAAAGCATATGATGATGATTATTATATACGCCGCAAAAAAAATACTTGCGTAAAACCCGTATTATTTTTCCATGCAGCCGCAAATGTCGCTGTTTTTTCCGCTCCCTTTCTCTCCAGTCACGCTGCGTATCATTATCCCTCCCCTCCTGTCCAGAGCGACAAGAAGGGATAGCGCCGATTCACGGGACAACCCTGTCGTGTTCGATATGTCAGATAGATTGACTTCGCCGCCTTCTTCAAAAAAACGCGCGATCTCGTCCGACATACAGTCCAACCACGTATCGAACAATTTCCGCATCTCCGGAGTTTGCAGCGAAGCGAGCTGGGAATTTACCACGACGGTCTCCATCATTCTGGCGGAAACGAGCTCCAGAGAATTCAACAAACGCTCGGTTCGAGCTTTGCGGGATTTTTTTCCGGGCTTCATGAAAATCACCTCAAGCAGATTCTTTATAGTTACAAAATCAAAATACATGTATAATAATTATAAATCGTATTATTACGATACGTATATATAATGTTACGCCTTATTATGTGTTTGAACGGATTCGCCAAATTCAGCGTGGATGGTTGAATCGCGTCCAGTTTAGTTGATTTATGAGATTGGAGGCAGGAAAAATGTCCGAGACAGCAGCCGTAGCGACAAAAAAAAGTGTCGATGGGGATGATGGAGTTGCGATGACAAGTGAAAGAACCTTGCTGGTATTCGACCTGGTCGGCGAATATTGCGGACTTGACGTCAATCTGGTTAGGGAAATAGTCCACGTTCCTCCGAGAATAACAAGGGTGCCCAACGCCCCGCATTACGTCACAGGGGTAATCAACCTGCGGGGTACGGTTATTCCGGTTCTTGACTGCGCGTTGAAGATGGGTAATGCCCAGACCGGCAATACCGCCGAGTCTCGAATTGTTGTCGCCGAGTTTGAGGGAATACAATTCGGAGTGCTTGTCGACGCTGTGCGCGAGGTACGCAGTGTCCCTGATTCTCTGATAGAATCCGAGGATTCATCAAGCACCGGTTCAATAGGCACCGAGTATGTAATAGGCATCGCCAAGATGGACGACGGCAGATTGATCGTATTGCTTGACCTTGCCCAATTGTTCGACATAACTCAGCTTCTGGAGGAAGATAATTAAAACAATCGATCTGCACGTTCACAGCCTTCACTCCGACGGGACGTGCGGCGTGGAGGTGATCGTTCGGAGCGCGAAAAAAAGGGGGATTTCTCTTTTAGCTCTCACCGACCATGATACGCTGGACGGCTGGGAGATATTCAGGGCCTCCTGTGAGAAACATTCGATTCGCCCTCTTTCCGGGGTGGAGTTGTCGGCGAAATATGACAGGACTGTTCATATACTGGGATACCGCATCACGAACTTCGGGGCTCTGAATGAAACATTGCGATGGATAAGGTCCCGCAGGGCGGCGAGAAACGAAATAATTATAGCAAGACTACGCGCGTTGGACTTATCGATAACCATGGAGGATGTGGCCAAATACGCTGAGACTGTTGTGGCGCGTCCTCATTTCGCGCGAGCATTGGTTGCCCTGGGATACGCGCGGGACTATCAGGATGCCTTCAGTAAATATCTGGCGCGCGGTGCGCCGGCTTACGCGCCGAGGGATGGCCTTTCACCCGCTGATTGCGTCACAGCGATAAGAAACGCGGGAGGGTTGCCGGTGTTGGCTCACCCGTCACTCACCGGGTTGGATGAGGAAGGGCTCGGGGAACTGATTCTCTCTCTGAAAACTCACGGAATATGGGGGCTTGAATGCGTGTCCTCACACTGTTCTTCCGAAAAGGCCTTTGAGTATCTGGCCTTGGCGGAAAAATATTCGCTTTTCCCAACCGCGGGCTCAGATTTCCACGGTTCAGTAAGACCTGCCGTATCACTGGGGATTCAGGTAACGGATGATTTCCTTCCTTGGGCCAGATTTGGTGTTAATTTCTGATAATCTGCTAAAATCAAACCCGTAAATTCTCTTAAAAGGGGTTGTGATTTTGGAATACCTTGATTTCAGAAGTGATACGGTGACGAAACCTACCGGGGAAATGAGGAGCGCGATGGCGTCCGCCGCAGTCGGCGACGATGTATACGGCGACGACCCGACTGTAAATGAGTTGCAGACGTATGCCGCGGAACTGACAGGAATGGACGCCGCCCTGTATGTCTGCTCAGGAACAATGGGAAATCTTGCGGCGGTGATGTCCCATTGCGCGAGAGGGGAGGGCGCTCTCATAGGCGTCGGCTCCCACACGTGGAAGAACGAGGCGGGCAATGTCGCTTCCATAGCCGGCGTGATGCCGTATCCGATCGACGACTCATCAGGCCTTCCCACGGAGGAGTCGATAAAATCCTCATACCAGCCTTTGGGCAATGTTCACTATGCCCACACCACCATGATGTCGATAGAAAACACACACAACATCGCGGGAGGGCTTCCTTCCGAGGCTGAACGAGTTGCTTCCGTGGCGTCGCTCGCGCGCGATATGGGAATGAAGGTGCACATCGACGGCGCGCGGATATTCGACGCGGTGGCGTTTTTCGGCAACGACGTCAGGGACTACACGCGGCACGTCGATTCCATTCAAATTTGTCTCTCCAAAGGGCTCGGCGCGCCGATGGGATCGGTAATATGCGGCGGGTTCGATTTTATAGAACGGGCGAGAAGATACAGAAAGGCCCTGGGCGGCGGTCAGAGGCAGTCAGGCATTGCCGCCGCCGCGGGTTTGATAGCGCTAAGGGACATGAGATCGCGTCTCGTTCTCGATCATAAAAACGCCGCTCTTTTGGCGTCTCTGTTACAGGATTGCGGATATGATGTAGAGCCCGCGGAAAAACGCACTAATATGGTCTATTTCAAGCTTTGTGACAGGTATGCCGACGCGGGAACTTTTGCCGGCATATGCCGTGAGCGCGGTCTTCTGCTGGGACCCGCGGGACCCGGGCGTATCAGGATGGTGACGCATCTCGGCGTTGACGAGGCGTCGGTAAGGAAGGCGGCGGAAGTATTGAAGACGCTGGGAGCTTAGGAGAAGATGCGGGACAGACAGGAGTTCGGGCGATCCGATATTGAGGCGGCCGCGGAAAAGCTGCTGCGGAGTGCGCGCGCGAAGCCGGAATTATTGGGCGCGGACGTATTGTTCAGGCATGCCAGGACGTGGGCGCTGAGTTTGTTGGACGGTGTTCCCGAGGAGAACGCGTGCGGAGTGTCGGGCGGGCTTTCGCTCAGGCTGATAGCGAAGGACGGACGCCAGGGGCTTGCCGTGACGAACGATTTTTCCTCCGAGAGCCTCCATGAACTCGTGGAGTGGAGTTACAACAACTGTCTCGCATCGGAGAAGGACGAGGACATTTCTCTGTACGACGGGCTGCCTGATTACGACGATACCTCTCTTGAGCTGTACGACGAACGGATGGAGAGTATTGCCGACGCCGGTTTTAGAATGGATACCTGCCTCGTGATGAACGAGATTGCGCGCTCACGGGATGCGCGCGTCGCGTCGGTTCGTTCGGCGGGATGGAACCACGGCCTAATCGAAATGTTCTATGCGTCCACAGCGGGGCTGTCGTTCTGGAAACGCGGCACGACCGCCTCATGCGGGGTGTCCGTCGTGCTGAGCGACGGGGAGGAGTTCGAGACCGGAGCTTATGGGCGCGTCGCGCGATTCACCGAAGACCTGGACGCGGAAGATGCGGCCCGCAAAGCGGTCGACAGGACGCTCATGATTCTCGGCGGGCGTTCGCTTCCAACGGGCAAATATACCCTGCTCCTTGATCCGGAGGTGTCCGCGTCGCTCGTTGACGAAATCGGCGATATGTTCTGCGCGTCGGAGGTCCACAGGGGACGTTCGCTGATGGCGGGCAAACTTGGACACAGGGTTGCCGGGAGCGTCTTCTCACTCGCCGACGATTCCAGAATCACGCGTGGGATAGCCACATCCTCCTGTGATTTGGAGGGAGTGCCCACGGGCAGGACGCTTCTGATTGACAAGGGCGTTGCAAACGCTTACCTGTACAATCTTCAATACGCGGCGCGTGACGGCGCAAAATCAACGGGCAGCGCGTCTCGCGGGCTTTCGAGCCTGCCGGATGTGGGAACGTCGAATCTTGTGCTCCAACCGGGGAACGAGACGCCTGAATCGCTGATGAAGCGCGTAAGGCGAGGCTTCCTGGTTTTGGAGTTGATGGGGCTTCACACAATCAATTCGGTGACAGGCGATTTTTCTCTGGGGGCGCGCGGCGTGCAAATCGAAAACGGAGAGCCCCGCGGACCGGTAAGTGGTGTTACAATAGCGGATAATTTGATAGGTTTCCTGCAAAAAATAACGTCGGTCGGGAACGATTTGGTTTTCCACGGCTCTACGGGAGCGCCAACCATAGTTGTGGAGGATGTGACACTTGCCGGTGAATAAAGTTTTGTGGAAAATTGCAATAGTCGCGTTTTTGTTTGCCTGTGCCTTTTGCGGAGCCGCCGGCGCCTCTCAGATGGATTTGATCGAAGGAGGCGTGCGAAAGGGTCCGGTCACGGTTATGGAGCGCGACGGAATGTTTTTTATATCGCTCGGGGAGGTATTGACCCGGCTTGATTATGCCCCCGCGCCGATAAGAGACGGATTCACCGTGACCTTCTCCGGCCGGATGATAGAGTTTTGGAATGGCAGCAACATTGCGCGAGTCAACGGCGCGGTGAGTCCCCTTACGGCAGCCGTAAACTTCGATGGAGTCCACTGGTGGGGGGAATCCGCGTCCTCGTTGCAGGCGATCAAAATGTTTCTGTCCAGCGTCTCCCGCACGTCCGACATAATCCTTGTGCCGGCGGCAGCGGCTTCCCAGGGAAACATTCCCGTTAACCCGGCGCTGCCTGTCGCTCCGGCTCCGGTACCTTCGGCTCCGATCCCTCCGACTCCGTCCGTTTCCACCGATCCTCAAACAATGTCTTCTACTCCGGTGATGTCTCCGGGAGTTATCATCTCTCGGGTCAGATGGGGCGAGCAAATGGACGCGTACCGGGCGGTAGTGGACATATCCGGCCAGGCCGAGGTTGTGATGACCGAGTCCCCCGGACGCGCTGAGGTGACTTTCCAGGGAACCGGCACGTTGTTCTCGTCCGGCAGAAGCCCGTGGCCGCAGATATCCGTCGAGGCGAGAAGAACGAACGAAGGCGTGACGCTGGTGTTCTCTCATTCGTCCCCCAGGATTAGGGGATTTTGGGTTGCCGACCCTCCGCGATATGTGGTGGATTTCTATTTCAGCGGGGCGGAACCGGAGCCGATTCTGCCGTCGCGCGCGTCAAATGAAAATATCGACGCGGGATATGTGCCGGCAACGGTTCCGAACACCGGAAGGATAGAGACGACGCCCCAGCGGGGCGCAGCTCCCGCCAGGAATAATTTTCTCGTCGTCATTGACGCGGGCCATGGCGGACACGACCCCGGCGCGGTTGGGAACAACCTGAGGGAGAAGGATATGAATCTGCTGGCGGCGCTGCAGCTTGGCATCAGCCTCAAGGCTCTGGGCATCGACACCAGACTGACGCGGCAGGACGACAGATTCCTGAGGCTGGCGGAGCGCTCGGATATTGCGAACGCAGCCGACGCCGACGTTTTCATAAGCCTCCACTGCAATGCCTTGCCGGCTGGAAGGCGCGCGTCAGGCTTCGAGATCTACCTGATGGCGGAACATACCGACCAGGACGCGCTCAACCTCGCCATAGCGGAAAACAGAGAACTCAGCGGTGACGCCGAGAGCATCCAGGAAGTTAACGCGGCGTCGGACAGGAAGACGCGCCTTCTTCTCCAAATCCTCGGTGATATGCAGCAGAGCGACAAATTAAACGAGAGCACGAACCTCGCGGAGTTCGTCCATGATAAGGTGCGCGGCGCCGGTATCGCGATACGCGGGGTCCGGCAGGCTCCGTTTTACGTCCTTCGCGGCGCGGGAATGCCAGCCATGCTGCTGGAAATGGGGTACATAACGGACGCGGGTGACGCTCGGAAACTCAACTCCCAGACCGACCGTAAAAAAATGATGGACGCGGTAGCGTCTGGTATAATGAGCTATCTCACCCAGAGACCGGGGGAAGGAGGAAGATTATGAGACCCTCGCAGAGAAGAAGATGGAAGAACGACGACGAACCCTCGCCCAGAGAGAAAAGAGCGATGATGGAACGCGGCGAATGGGGCGGCGGCGAAGAAGATGAAGCGCCCAACCGCGCGCCGCTCGTATTCAGGATACTAGCGTGGAGTTCGCTCGTTTTAATATTTTTCGCGGTCGGATACGGAGCTACGTCGCTCGCCTTCAGGTGGCTCGACGGCAGAGCATACGAAAGGGGCGCCGCGCGCACTCCCTCCAACCTGTCCGGCAGTCCCGAGGAAACTCATAACATACTGACGAGAACGCCGCAGCAAACCCCGGACGCCACCGGGAGAGACGGAATGACGGCAAGTCAGCCGAGTTTGCTGGTGGACGAAGATATAATCGCCACCATATCAATACCTGACGGCAATACTTTTCAGACAAGGCAGATACGATGCACGAACGCTCTGCAGGAGGATAGAATCAAGCAGGTACTCTCAGCGTATATGGACGCTATGAAGGAGAACCAGATGCTGGGCGCCGGCGTCCAGGACTTGAACATATTCCAAAGCGGCGACTGGCTGTACCTGAATATGAACGGGGCCTTTCTCGAATCAATCAAAACGCTGGGCGCGGAAAGGTCCAGGATAATGCTGACAGGGATGGTAAAAACGATGACCGATAACTTCGCTCCAATTAACAGGATAAAGTTCTATGTTGACGGCAAAGAGGTTCAGGACAAAAATCCCATAGATCTGACGGCCCCATGGGGCATCAGCGCGAGGTCAAGTTGAGCAGCCGCGTGGTTCGCGCCGACGGACGGCGCGTTGACGAGTTGAGAAATATAACCGTAGAGCGTGGCGTGAACGTATACGCCGAGGGATCCGCCCTCATAAAGTGGGGAGACACGGTGGTGCATTGCACAGCCACGGTGGAGAACAGGGTACCGTCCTTCATTAAGGGTTGCAGCGCAGGTTGGGTGACAGCCGAGTATTCAATGCTTCCGAGAGCCACGCGGGAGAGAAACCAGCGCGAGCGCAGAGGTATTCTGAGAGGACGAAGTTTCGAAATTCAGCGCCTGATTGGGAGATCCATGAGGGGCGCCGTTTATCTGGGTTCCCTCGGCGAGAGGACAATACATATTGACTGCGATGTGTTGCAGGCCGCGGGAGGAACGCGAACGGCCTCGATAACCGCGGCTTTCCTCTGCCTCATCGACGCGCTGCGGATGATAGCGCGTACCGACAAGCTCGCAAACATACCTCTCGCGGCGCAGGTCGCGGCTGTGGGCGTCGGGCTGGTCGGCGGCCATAAGATGCTCGATTTGTCATACGAGGAAGACACGACGGCGGAGGTTGACTGCAATGTCGTGATGACCAGCGCGGGAGAATTCATCGAAATCCAGAGCGCCGGAGAGAAGCGTTCGTTTTCACGCACCGACCTCGGTCATATGACCAAGCTTGCGGCCGACGGGCTGAAGCGTATTTTTGCGATGCAGCGGGAGGCGCTGGACCTCTCTCCCGACGAGAAATCGCTGTTCGACCATTTCACCGTCGGTGAAGAATAATCAAAATCGTACTTGCCAGCGGCAATAAACATAAGTTTGGCGAATTCGCGGATTTTTTCTCCCGTATGGAAAGTTGCGCGGGAGAAAGAATTGAATTGCTCGGCGCTCAAAATTTTCCTGAGATCGGCACAATAAAAGAAAACGGTTCCAGCTACGAGGAGAACGCGGCGATAAAAGCCGCGGCGTGGGCGGACTTCGCGGGCATGCCTGCCTTGGCGGATGACAGCGGGCTCGAAGTGAGAGCTCTTGACTGGGAGCCGGGGATTCACTCCGCGAGGGCGTCCGCTGGCAGTGACGCCGACAGGGTCCGATGGCTGTTGTCTCGCATGGAGAATCATGAGGACAGACACGCGCGCTTTGTGGCCTGCATAGTAATCGCTTTCCCGGATAATGGAAAAACGGGACGCGGTTATTTTTCGTCGCGCGGTATTTGCAGAGGACGAATCACACGCGCACCTGAGGGGCACGGTGGTTTCGGCTACGATCCGGTGTTTGTGCCGGACGGATATGACGCCACTTTTGCCGAAATGGGGTCCGCTTTAAAATCGAAAATTTCTCATCGCGCTATTGCCATGCGGGGGGTAGCGCATATGACGCAATCTGTGGTAAAATACTACGCTGTGCGGCACAATACGCACGGGGTGTATGGGGGGCTTACGATATGAGAAATGTGGTTGCGGTTTTGTTTGCGGTTCTTTGCGTGGCGCTCATTGTGGTGATCCTGATGCAGCAAAGAAAGAGCGGAGGCTTCACCGGCAGCTTCGGAGGCGGCGGAACTCAGATGGATCTCTCCGGCGGTTCCTGGCAGCGCATGACTACCATGACAAAATTAACAGTCGGTCTAACGGCGCTTTTCATGGTGCTGGCGCTCGTTATGCTCAAGATGTCCTGACGCTTCAGGATAATGCTTGATGATACATCAGGCGGCGCTGTGCTTGACCTGATGTTTCCCTTGATTTATAATCATCCGGCTTGTCTGTGACAAGTTACGCACTTATCCCGCGAGAGCGGTGTTTTTTAGAGGAGGAGGAAGTTTTATGATAGGTACGCGCACTTATGTGGCCAAAAAGGAAGAGGTGGAACGCAAGTGGTATGTCATAGACGCCACGGACAAACACCTTGGACGGTTGGCCGTACAGGTGGCCCGTATTCTCACCGGAAAGCACCGTCCGACGTATACGCCCCATGTGGATACCGGGGATTTCGTGATAGTGGTCAACGCCGAGAAAGTCGGCCTTACCGGAAAGAAAGCGGAGCAGTCGAAATTGTATAAATACAGCGGCTATCCCGGCGGTCTCAAGAGTTCCACGTACGGAGAGATTTTGAAGCGCCGGCCGGCTCATCTCATCGAGAAAGTCGTGTGGGGGATGCTCCCCAAAACGAAACTCGGCCGCTCGATGTACAGGAAACTCAAAGTTTATCCCGGAGCCTCCCACCCGCACGACGCTCAGCGTCCGGAGTCGGTGGAAAGCTTCAAATGGTAGGGGGAGTACAGATATGGACGTCGTAAATTATTGGGGCACCGGACGACGCAAGAACGCGGTAGCTCGTGTGCTGATTCGCTCCGGCACCGGCAAGATAAAGATAAACGACCGAGAAGTTGACGATTACCTTCCGAGGCACATATGGAAATCGCAGGCTGTGGAGCCTCTCACTGTAGCAGGCATCGAGGGCAAGGTGGACGTCATAATCAACGCGCACGGCGGCGGACTCACGGGTCAGAGCGGCGCCATAAGGATGGGTATAGCGAGAGCGATACTGAAACTCAACCCCGACGCAAGGCCCCTCCTCAAAAGAGCCGGAATGCTCCGCAGGGATTCCCGAATGGTGGAGCGCAAAAAGTTCGGCCAGAAGGGCGCTCGCGGAAAGAGGCAATACTCCAAGCGTTAATCGCAAATTAAAATTACACTGGACAAATACAACGAAAGGCCGTCGCGAGACGGCCTTTCGTTGTATTTGTCCTCATGCTTTTTATATCGCCGCCATCGTCATCCGGTATCTTGGCGAGCCAAAAAATCAATGAGGATAGTAATCTTTGTTCTTGATGAAAAAGAATGGAAAGTGTATTATCAACTAAGAGGTGGTGTGCTATGCAAGACACTGCAACAACAGAGACGGAACGCGTATCAGTTTTTGATTTGTACGATTCGCCCGATAAAATAACGGAAAAACTCAAACGTACCGGACAACTTGTTTTAACCAACAATGACAACCCTATGGCGGTTATGTTTAAGGTTGACGGTACTACGTTGGAAGATACACTGACCGACTTGCGGCGTTTGCGGGCACAAAGGATAATAAAAGCAATGCAAGAGGCTTCCGTGAGAAACGGAACGTCAAATATGACCTTGGAAGAAATAAATGCTGAAATCGGGGCTATGCGTGCAGAAAAAAGAGCCGGAGAAAAAACCAGATAACACTAGGATTGTAATCGATACGAATGTTCTCATTTCAGGATTCTTATCTCCCCAAGGAGTCCCCGCACAGATTTTACTTCAAGCCGCGGGAGGCGCATTGCAGGCTTGTTATAACCAAACGATTTTAGACGAATACGAGAAGATTTTATCAAGGCCGGGATTCAAATTCGAAGCTACTCCGGAACAAAGGCGTTCCGTCTTGGATACGATGAAAGACAACGGC
>Ga0099364_10004223_pt1 | contig 21842 bp, 17 predicted proteins | sample TergutTh196P3_FD_73070 | JGI IMG/M metagenome (GOLD analysis project Ga0099364, IMG submission 73070) | Microcerotermes parvus P3 segment gut microbial communities from Pointe-Noire, Republic of the Congo - Th196 P3 | ecosystem: Host-associated > Arthropoda: Insects > Digestive system > Gut ... | reverse complement strand
TGTCTCGGATGACTTGTTCCCAAACAGTTTCACTGCTATGTGAATAAGCCACGGCAGAGGTTGCTGTTTCCACAAAAGTCTTGCCGCAATTTCGGCATAAATAGGCCTGTTTCCCATTCCGTTTTCCGTTGCGAACGATCTTCTCAGATTCACAATGCGGACAGGAAGACCCTTTTGCTTTCTCTTCCGAATCGGACTTCTCTTTTATTTCTTGAAGACGTTCAAGAGTCTCTTCTAAATACTTGGCCGGGATTTCTTTGGCTAAATTCAATACATCCTTCAATGTGACTTCCATTTGTGCCGCCTCCTACATATTGTAGAATTATTATAGCACATCAGATGAGGTTAAGTCAACATGTTTTTTAACTAACACCTTAATTATTCATACAGGGGCGTACATTATTCCTTGCAGGAATAATTAAAAGGTCTGAATATGTCGTCCAAGTCGCACTCCAGCGGTTCCCTAGTGGGTACGATTGTTCTGTATGAATATAGCTCTCCCTTTTTCCTTTTTCATTTTTGGTTTTTTAAAGTTCATAAAGCAATCCTACCTTATGTATATGTTTTTGTAATCACCGTATGCGAACCCCAATTTTTTCAAAATTTCATCAATCTGCTCTCTGTTTTTTATCTTAGCAGGAACAGATATTCTTTTTAAGTTAACGAGTCCTTGGATAATGTTAGGTTCTATGAATTTTAAACAAAAACATAAAACTAAATCCAATTCTATTAAATTTGTTAGATTAGACAAATCTGTAATGTCACAAATTTGTGTAAATGTTAAGTCAAGCTTTTTGAGAGATTTCAAGTTCGATAGTGGCTTTAGCTGCCGAACAGATGTGTATGATAGGTCTAAATATACGAGATTCAGAAATGTCATCAGTAATATTTTTTACTATACATTCGGCCGATTCATAACTATCAAGATAATTACAATTAGTACACTTTGCGATTGCCGTAAACGCCTTAATACCAATTGTAAATCCCATATTGTATTGAACATTGCCATAGTAGACACAGGCCATGCAATCACATCGTTGGTTACAAATTGGACTGTCATATGGAAACCTGCGATGTTAATAGCGTTATCGGTCGTAAAAACGGGATTATTTTCCGCTGTGACGGCGGTATTAGGACTAACATTCAAGGCATTATTTACTGTAAAGATGGCTGCACTCAACCTGTTTGCCTCTCCTCTTTTAAGTAATCCTTTCACCTTTGCGTTAGCGGTTATAGTCATTGCGGACCTCGCTTACAGAGGGGCTAAAGCAATGCGTGAGTTTATCTTCGCTTCATCGCCCCCCAGATTCGCCCAAGGCGGATTCGTAGACCACAACAAGCCTTTCGGCATCTACGATTGTGCTCTATATGAAACAATGCGAACCATTGAGCCTACCTTTCAAAGGCGGCGTGCCGCCGCTATCAACAACGACCAGATTGTAGAGGGGGTAGTTCGTGGGGTGAGGCATATACGATATTTCCGCAGATTCGGAGATATGGTATATGCCGCAGCGGCAGCGTAAGTATATATGAAAGGTGGTGGTGTTTATGCGTGGTTTATTTAAAAATAATATAACCTATCCCCAATATAATTAAAGCAATTCCTAAAACTACACACGCAATATTCGATCTCGTTATGTTCTTATCATCAGATATGACAAGTTTTTCAGGGTTGTTTTTATCACAATAAATCTGAACAGTTTCATCTATAAAATATCTCGGTTCATTAAGGGTGGCAACTAATTCATATCGGGTTTGATATTCAGCTCCGCCAACTACATAGGAAAAAGTAACGAAATGTCTATCATACGCACTATGTTCACTCCAAATACTACGTTCAACTAACTCGTAATCAACAACGGTTGCATCTACCGAGATCCCGTTTGTTGCCAACCTATTACTTTTTACAAGGTTAAATATACCGCTAATGGTAAGCCCTGAACCTAATAAAATAAAAAACATCGAAAATATCATATCCCAAATATCCATCATCAAATCCACCTCTTGTTTTCAGGACAAGTCCTATGATTAGGGCAACTAAATTTTAAACCTCACACCGATGTGAGCAAACAGAAGTTCCGCAATGTCTTACAAAAACACTGTAATAAAATAATATAAGGAAGTGCTAATATGTCAAGTGATACTTTAAAAAGGTTTGGTGATATTTTTGATATTATCAATACAGATTGGTTTGCAGAAATAACAAATATATGGAATGGAAAAGCCGATAAGGAGAGTATTGAAAATTCCACGAAGAAAGTTTTGGATTTAAAAGAAATTCTAGAGCCGATAAACAAGTATGTTTTAGAACCGATAAGCAGGTATATTGTAGAGCCAATTGAAAATATCGCTAAAGATATTCCAAAAGAAATCGGAAAAAGGGTTTTATATGAATTAACAGCCATTCGATTAAGTTGGGGAGATAGCATTGAGTCAGTATTGACGAATATTGTAAAATCCAGTTTTAAATGTGCAAAAATTCTTGTGGATTTCGTATTACCTAGTTGGGCTGAGTGGACATTAGAGGGATTAACTTTTACGTTTCGATGGAGAGAAAAAGACTGGTCTGCCGAAGGATTTTGGGAATCCACTATGAAACTCGGCGTAAGACAGGCTGTAAAAGCAATTTTGAAAACAACGGGAGTGGACAAATTAGTATCGAAAGGTATAGTTAAAGTCATAAAATACACGGGTAACTTCATTGCGAAAATCGCTATTCAGTTTAGCAAAGTCATTTGTTTTGCGATAAAAGCCTTAATAAAAGCGATATTAGGATTAGCGTTCAAGGCGTTGTTTAAGGTAAAGATGGCTGCACTCAACCTGTTTGCCTCTCCTCTTTTAAGTAATCCTTTTAGCTTTGCGGTAGCGGTTATAGTCATTGCGGATCTCGCTTACAGAGGGGCTAAAGCAATGCGTGAGTTTATCTTCGCTTCATCGCCCCCCAGATTCGCCCACGGCGGATTCGTAGACCACAACAAGCCTTTCACCATGTACGATTGTGCTCTATATGAAACAATGCGAACCATTGAGCCTACCTTCCAAAGGCGGCGTGCCGCCGCTATCAACAACGACCAGATTGTGGAGGGAGTAGTTCGTGGGGTGAGGCGTGCTTTCCTGGAAGCCATGCGTGACAACGGTTCAAAATCGCCATCCATTGCGAGAGTGTTTCTCGATGGCAAGCAAATAGCTATGGCACAGGCTGAGTAAGTATATATGAGGAATGGCATCTATGCGGGTGTAGTGATGGGTGGTCACCGTTTAAATCCCTTACTCTCTAAGAATAATAAGAAATCTTCAAGGTTTCCGTGGGTAAAACTATCATTTTTAAACGCATGAGCGAACTTTGCTTCGCTTATTAGAAAACAATAGTTATTTGTTTTTATAACCTTTTTAATTTTGTCATAAGCAACCCTAATGATATACTCTTTATTTTCGTTATTTACATGAGAGATCTCTATTTCGTTTTCGGTTGCTGTAAATTTAACTTCAAAAAACTCGCCATTGTTTGTTTTTAATTCCCGCTTGCAACCGTATTTTACCTCTGTAAAATACCTTATAAAAATTACCGACCATAAAAATACATAAGCTAAAAAAATTCTTAAAAACTGCCTTGCCGAAAAAGGTTCAGAGATCAAAAAGAATATAACAAACAACAAAATCAAAATCAAGGTTACGATTTTGACCATAATTACTATCGGAGATTTTAAAATCATAATGTAATAAAACTCTTTATAAAACTCCCTTGTCCGTTTGTATTGGTTTTCAAAATATTTATCCATGGTGATGTTCCTCTCTTTTATAGAATTATTTTAATAGTCAATAGGTATTTGTAAAAAAATTCACGGTCACCGTCTTAAAACTATTTTTTCGTGTCTTTCGTGGTTACCTCCCGTAACTGTCAACTGTTTTTTTATTATACCATTGTTTTATAATTAATACAATAAATTTTTATAGCAAAGGAAGGATAACTTTTTAATGATTATCACGGGCGGCAGATTGCCGCCCACGGTCACCGCATTTACTTTTTTTTATTCTTTTTTAATCACGAAATACACAAAAATCACGAAAAGGGAAAAACACCCGCCGCAGCGGCGGGTGTTTTTTTCGTGGTTCCATACAAATTTTTTGTGTGTCCTTGGCTCTCCCTTTGGGAGAGCTGTCGGCGGCAACGCCGACTGAGAGGGCGGGTAGGGGCGGCAATCTGCCGCCCGTGGCTATTATGGCGTGTAGAGATGACCGCCCCCGGTCATCCGTGGTTATTGCGGATTGCGGTAGGGTGCGCACCCCTGTGCGTACCGTGTTATTGCCGACTTAGAGGGCGTTTCGTGGAAGATCACCCCTACCCTGTTGACACAATCAAAATATCAGGGTATAATATCACCATAGCAAAAGCGAGCTGTTTCGCATGGAACAATATGGAAATTGGGTGGTCGAATGATAATTGCCGTGGTAGGGTTGGGATTGATAGGCGGGTCTCTTTGCAAGGCTGTAAAGAGATCTACCGATTATACCGTTTTGGGGCTTGATACAAACGAGAACACCCTGTCGGCAGCCGTCAATGACGGCGTTGTTGACAGGGGGATTACTATAGACGAGCTTGCCGTGGCGGATATAACATTCGTGTGCCTGTATCCAAGGCAGACGATAGAGTTTATAGGCAATAACGCCGGACGTTTCGGCAGGGGTAAGGCTGTTGTCGATGTTTGCGGTATAAAGAGCGCTATTATAGACAGGACCGAGGCTCTGCTGATTGCCGAGGGTGTGAACCTTGTTCCGGCTCATCCTATGGCGGGGCGGGAGTTTTCGGGATATGCAAGCTCTGTCCCCGATCTTTTTGACGGGGCAAGTTTTATCATAACACCCACCAAAAACACCGACAGAGCCGCCGTCCGTCTTGTATCAGATTTTGCAAAGGATATAGGATTCGGCAAGGTTGTGGTAACATCAGCCGAGACCCACGACAGGATTATTGCATACACCTCTCAGCTTGCCCATATCGTGTCCAACGCATATATAAAGAACCCGACGGTGGCCGAAGAGAGCGGATTCAGCGCCGGAAGCTATCAGGATCTAACCCGTGTGGCACATCTTAACGCAGATATGTGGACGCCGCTATTTATGATGAACAGAGAGGCCCTCATGCCGCATATAGACAATCTTATCCGCAATCTACAGCAATACTACAACGCCCTGACGGAGGGTGACGAGGAAAAACTGAAGGCAATATTGGAATAAGCAGTAGCAAATTAACGCCCGTTTGAATATTATAACTCAAACCGATTTTTATACGGAAGGGCGTTATATATAATGAACAGGCAGGTAGATTTTTTTATGGGAGTAAATTCTCCCAAAGGGTTTGTTTCCTACTTTGACGAGTTGTTTTGTGCAAAATCTGTCTTTTACGGAGAGTGTAAAAAATACATAATAAAAGGGGCTCCGGGCTGCGGAAAGTCGTCGCTCATAAAAAAGACGGTCGATGCTATAGGCGGAGACGGCATTACCGAGATAATACACTGCGCGTCAAATCCCGATTCGTTAGACGGGGCCGTCTTTCACGAAAAAGGCATTGTTATAGCAGACGGAACGGCCCCTCATGTTATCGAACCCAAATATCCGGGTGCGGTCGAGACGGTCATAAACATAAACGATTGCTGGGATGAAACGACCCTAAAGCAAAACAAGGATGCCATAACAGACGGGTTTGACACCGCAAAATCATTCCACACCCGATGCCAGAACTATCTTGCCGCCGCCAACACTCTGCTCTCTGATAACTATATAACGGCTCTGAGATATACATATGTAAACAAGATAGCGGGGTTTGCTAAAAAGTTTGCACAAAAAGAACTACCCCGTTTAAAAACGGGGGCAAGACCGCCTGTCGAACACAAGCGTTTTCTAAGTGCCGTCACCTCCGCAGGTCTTGTGCTATACTCAAACACGATAAACCAGCTTTGTGATAAAATCTATCTTATCCGTGATGACTACGGAGCAAGTTCCAACCTCATATTAACGGCCATACGGTCATACGCCCTCGAAAGCGGATACGACATATACACCTGCTACTGTCCTCTGGGCCCCTATGACAGGATAGAGCATCTGCTCATACCTGCTCTCGGTCTCGGCATTGTCAGCGAGAACAGATTCTCCTGCCCTATAGTAGAACCGACAAGGGTTATCAACTTCACTCGGTTTACCGACACAGAATCGCTGGGAACTAAAAAGAAACGCCTCAATTTCAACAGAAAATCCGCCGCCCAGCTGATAGAAGAAGCCGTCAACACCGCAAAAAAAGCAAACCGAATCCACGACTGCTTAGAATCGCACTACATAAAAGCCATGGATTTCGGTAAACTGGATATTATAGCGGAGAGAGTTGTGGAGGGGATGACGGACAATTAACAGTTGACAATTAACAATGTACAATTGACAGTTACGGGGGGTAACCACGAAAAGCACGAAAGACACGAAACATCGCCCTCTCAGTCGGCGATAATCACGGTACGCACGGGGGTGCGTACCCTACAGGAACTTATAATCGCAAGCCCCTGCCCTCTTTCGTAAAGAGGGTGCCGCCGCAGCGGCGGGTGTTTTTCTCGTGGCTCTTACAAACTCCGTGTATCTCCTTGCCTCTCCCTTTGGGAGAGGTGTCACGCCGGGGCGTGACGGAGAGGGCGTGTAGGGATGACCGCCCTCGGTCATCCGTGGTTATCGCTGAGAGGGCGTATTTTCTTTTTTTCAAAAAGCACTTGCATATTTGGTTTGTTTTATATATAATGTTTTTATCGCAAAATATCACACGGAGAGAATGTATGTATAATTATAACCAACTGGTCAGGATAATAGCGGACGAAAAGAGCAAAGAGGTCTTTGCCCGTCTCTACGGCAACAGGAGCAAGAGCCAGCCCAAGCGCTATATGGAGCTGCTGAGAAAATTCGGACATAGATTCGGCAGAGACAGCGATGGCATAAGGTTTTTCTCGACCCCGGGACGAACCGAGATCTGCGGCAACCATACCGATCACAACCACGGCATGGTCATAGCTGCGGGTGTAAATCTCGATATTGTCGCCGCAGCCGCTCCCAACGACAGCGGAGTTATCCGCATAAAATCTGAGGGGTACAAACTTATTGAGATTGACATATCCGATCTTTCTGTCAAGAACGCTGAAAAAAACAAATCTCCCTCTATGGTGCGGGGGATTGTTGCCGGATTTAAAAGGGCGGGATACAGGACAGGCGGGTTTGACGCCTTTACCTCTTCCGATATACTCAAGGGATCGGGACTCTCTTCTTCAGCCGCTTTTGAGGTAATTGTCGGGACTATGCTGAATTTTTTCTACAACGATTCTGCCGTTACCCCTGTTGAAATAGCCAAAATATCGCAGTATGCCGAGCGTGAATATTTCGGCAAACCCAGCGGGCTTATGGATCAAACCGCCTGTGCAGTCGGCGGCGTTATCGCTATCGACTTCCGCAAACCGTCCGAGCCTGTCATAGAAACCATAGATTGCGATATGTCGTCAAGAGGGTACCGTCTTTGCATAGTAGACACCAAGGGCAACCATAGCAGACTGACCGGAGAATATGCCGCCATCACCGATGAAATGGCACAGGTGTCACGGTTGCTGGGGGTGGATTATCTGCGTGAGACAGATATAGACAGCCTTATATCAAAGGCGGTTGAAATACGAAGACAGTTGGGTGATCGGGCATATCTGCGGGCAATGCACTATTTTGCCGAGAATAAGCGGGTTCAAAAGCAGACAGAGGCTCTAAAAAAAGGCGATATAAGGGCATTTCTGCGGCTGATAAATGAATCGGGCAACTCGTCGGCACAGTTTTTGCAGAATATATTCCCCGCCAGAAATATCAAGAATCAGAGCCTGTATGTGGCGCTTTCGCTTGCTTCGTACATACTGGACGGGCAGGGTGCCTGCCGTGTCCACGGAGGAGGATTCGGCGGTACAACCCAGAACTTTGTTCCCGCAAACAAGGTCAAGCGATTCAAGAAGACCCTCGAAGATGTATTCGGTGAGGGCAGCTGCCTCTTTCTCGAAACGGGAAGACAGGGCGGCACAGTGGTGTTTTAATATAGTATAAAAGGATTTGATAAATTTGAAGGACAAAAGAATATATACAATCGCAGCGATAGGGATTTTGGCGGCGATTATGCTGATTCTGGGATTCACCCCGATAGGATTAATCTCCATTCCGGGGTTGTCGTTTAAGATAACCGTCCTGCATATACCCGTTATCATCGGCGGATGTATGCTGGGATGGAAGAGCGGAGCGGTCTTGGGCGGGCTTTTCGGGCTGATCAGCTTTTACAACAACTCCTTTATCGCCCCTACCATAACTTCTTTCGTCTTTACCCCGTTCTATTCGGTTAGTCCCGAATACAGCGGCAACCTTTGGAGCCTGCTGATATGTTTTATACCCCGCATTATGATAGGAATAGTTTCGGCCTTGGTCTACAACGGGATTTTCGCCTTGGTCAAAAGAAGATCCGAATCAAACATCGCCTCAGATGCAGGACGGATATTGGCGGGCGGCATAGCCGGATTTGCAGGAGCCGCTACCAATACTATATTGGTGTTTACGGGAATCGGCCTATTCTTCGGAGGAGAGTTTACGATAGCAAAAGGTGAGGCATCCTTTATGGATATAGTGTACGCTACTATTACCGCCAACGCTATTGTCGAGGCGATTGCCGCTGTTATTTTTGCGGCGGCAGTGGTAAAACCCCTCAGCATAATATTGGAAAACCAAAAGACATAAATAGGTATTGACAACTGCCGTATGTTGCGATTATAATGTTCTATAGGTTTTATAGTTAGATATTTTACAAGGAGGTGCTGAAAATGGCGGTACCAAAAAGAAAGACGTCTAAAGCGAGACGGGATAAAAGGCGCTCAAGCGTGTGGAAACTGAATGTTCCTGCGTTTTCAAGATGTACTGGGTGCGGCGAGCTAAAAACTCCGCATAGGGTTTGCGATGTCTGCGGATATTACAAGGGTCAGGAGATCCTGGTAAAAGAATGAGCGTAAGGATATACAACGTGATAAAAAACTCTCCCGCCGATAAAAAAAAGGTGCGAGCGGGAGATTTGTTGCTTAGTATAAACGGAAACTTTATAAAAGATGTTCTTGACTACGAGTTTTATCTCGCAGAGGGAACATCTGTTTTTGCTGTACAATCATCAGGGTCGGATAGGGTTATCACATTCAGATTAAAAGAAAACCGGGAATCTGGTCTCGAGTTTGAGACATACCTGATGGACGACAAACGCAGTTGCCGAAACAACTGCATATTTTGTTTTATCGACCAACTTCCGCCCGGTCTCAGGGAGAGCCTCTACTTTAAGGACGATGATGACCGTCTCGGATTCCTGTTCGGCAATTATATCACCCTGACCAATCTTCATAGGGACGACATTGACCGCATTATTCGGATGCGTATATCTCCGGTAAATATTTCTCTGCACACAACCGATCGGCGGCTGAGGGCAAGCATGATGGGCAACGACAAAGCGGGTGATACGCTTGAATATATCGATATACTCGACAATGCAGGGATTGATATGAATTTTCAGCTTGTACTCTGCCCGGGTATCAATGACGGCGATAATCTCAGGCAAACTCTGCGGCATCTTGGTCTGCTGGGCCATGTACGGAGTATAGCCTGCGTTCCCGTGGGGCTTACCTGTCACCGTCAAGAATTGTACAAACTGCGTCCGTATGACAAAACCGCCTCTACAGAAGCGGTTGAGATTATATCGGAGTTTAATGCGTCCATAGGCAGAACCCTCGCCTATGCCGCAGACGAACTCTATCTCAGGAGTGAGACCCCTCTGCCGTCCGCCGAGCATTACGGCGACTTTGACCAGTATGAAAACGGTGTGGGTATGTTATCCTTGTTTGAGCAGCAGTTTGCAGAGGAGCTTGCAGAATCGGACAAAGTCGGCAGGAGCGGGACAATATCGGTAATAACAGGAATGGCGGCAAAGGATTTTATATCACGGCTATGCCGCAGTATAAACGCCCCCAACCTAAATATAAAGATACAGGCCATCGAGAACCGTCTCTTTGGAGAGAGCATAACGGTATCGGGGCTTGTTGCGGGCAGGGATATAATAGAGCAGACAATCGGCTGCGGGTTGGGGCAGGAGGTGCTGATCCCCCGCAATATGCTCGACTATACCGGCCGATTGTTTGTCGATGGCATGACAATAGAGCAACTAAGTCAGGAGCTATCGGCAGAGGTAACGGTTGTAGATACAGACGGGGCGGAGTTTGTCAGGGCGATTATTGGCTAACCCTGTTTCGACCCTCTTTTTTTGCTCTATATAGCGCCATGTCCGCCTTGGATATAAACTCGTCTATGGTCTGTGTGCTGTCGTTGTCGCATGTGTTTGCACCTATGCTGACCGTTATTCGGGTTTCTTTATTCTCAGACCTATGGCAGGGTATGGGTGTATCGGCGATGTTTATGCGTATCTGCTCGGCAACGCTTATAGCTCCTTGACGGTCGGTATCGGGCAGTAATACTATAAACTCCTCACCGCCCCATCGTGCCGCAAAGTCGCCCGGTCTTCTGAGAGCTCCCGAGTCGCTTAGGAGGGTTTCAGCCATTGCCTGCAGGGCGGCATCCCCCTGCTGATGACCATAGGTATCGTTATAGTTCTTGAATCTGTCCACATCGATCATAAGAATACTGATAGGACGCTGTTCTCTCAAAGCTCTTTTCCACTCAAGGTCAAGGCGGGTCTCAAAGGATCGCCTGTTGGGCAGGTCGGTCAGTTGGTCTATCATGCTGATTCGCTCGATGGTTCTCAGCTGATTCAGGATTTTGATTTGATTCTGCACCCTCAGCTTTACTATTGCAGAGCTAAAGGGTTTGCTGATATAATCGGCCGCTCCCAATAGCAGTCCTTTCTCCTCATCGAGCGAACTGCTCAAACCCGTTATGTATATAACGGGTATTTCTCGTATCTTCTCATTGCTCTTCAGGGCGGAGATAACATCGTATCCATCCATGTCGGGCATTAGAATATCAAGGAGAATAACATCGGGCAGATGTTTTGCGGCGGCATCGATTGCCGCCCTGCCGCTTTTGGCGGCATACACGGTGTACTCAGGGCTGAGAATATGCGTCAGCGCCATGATGTTAGAGTTTTCATCGTCTACTACCAGTATCCTGTTCTTTTCCTGGATCATATGTTACCCTCCTGTAATTTATTTTTCATCAAAACGAGCGCCTTGACGGCAGATTCAAAGTCGTAGTTTTCTATATGCTCGGCAAGTTCGGCAGAATCGGGAACTCCCTGTAGTTTGCCGAGAAAGGATACAGACTCGGGATTGAGGTTTTCAAGCAATGGCAGCAGACTGTCGAGCAACTCGACAATCTCGTCATCGCCCATAATCTCCTGTTCCTGTTCTGAGGTATCTTGGATGAGCAATGGCTTGAACTCATCGATAACCAGCTCCAGCTCTGTCTTTAGCCGATTCATCTTGTTCTCCCATATGGAATCGGGTCCCTCTTGGAGCAGAGACTCTACCTCTGCCGCAGCGTTTTTCAGCTCGGTCTTGCCTACAAGCCCTGCGTTCCCCTTGAGAGAATGAGCAAGCCTGTGGGCAAGTGTCATGTTTCCTATGGCTACAGCCTCGTCTATCTGCTGATGGATCGTCTGATTGTTCTTGACAAAATTTATCCTCATCTTCTTTTGTAGTTCTGCATTGCCGCTCGGGTCGTCCTCAACCGTGTTGACGCTGATAGGCTTTATGTGCTTGAGCAGGATGCACCAGAGTTCTCTTTGGGTAAAGGGTTTGCCTAAACAATCGGGCATTCCGTGCTTTTTGTATTTTTCTATCTCGCTGACCATTATGTTGGCGGTCATAGCGACTATGGGAGTGCCTGTGTCAAGCTGGATTATCCTCTCGGCCGCCTCTATTCCGTCCATAACAGGCATGAACATATCCATCAGAATCAGATCGAATGGAGGATCATTCTTCTCCATGCGTGATTTGACAAGATCTACCCCGATCCTGCCGTTTTCAGCAACCTCTGTGCGTATTCCAACCCTTGACAGATGCTCGCAGATAACCTCCTGATTCATGTGATTGTCATCACAGATCAGCACAAGAGCATTAAAATAGGGTTTTTCTATAAAGGTCAGGTTCTCGTGGGTTTCTTCTTCTATGCCCGCCTTGGAGGTTTTAAATTCTACCTCAAAACCAAAGGTGCTTCCTGCCCCCGGTGTACTCTCTACCAATAATGTCCCGCCCATCAGTTCGATTATATTCTTGGATATTGCAAGACCCAATCCCGTTCCGCCATAGTTGCGGGTGGTGCTGGAATCGGCCTGTGTAAACGGCTCGAATATCTTCTCTATCTGCTCTGCGTTCATACCGATTCCGGTGTCTTTGACCTCAAAGTAGACAAGCGCTCTGTCGTCATATTCCTTTTTTATCATAGCAGAAAACTTTATAACACCCTCGTTGGTAAACTTGACCGCATTCGAGAGTAGATTTATCAGCACCTGATAGAGCCGCACCGAATCTCCCACAAGATGTCTTCCCGCTATAGGCTCGGCATATATCCTCAGCTCAAGACCCTTTTCCTTAACAGGGGGCAGGGTGACCGACTGACAGCGGGAAAAGACCTCCTCAAGACTGAAGGGTGCATCCTCAAGCTCCATCCTGCCCGCCTCTATCTTAGAAATATCCAGCACATCGTTTACTATGCGTAGGAGCCAATCGGTGCTGTCGGTGATTTTGCCTAAATAGTCCTTGATCTGCGGCATATTGTCACTGTCTGCGGCAAGCTCGGCAAATCCCATGATGCTGTTCATAGGAGTGCGAATCTCATGGCTCATGGTTGCTAAAAACTCGCTCTTTGCCCTGTTGGCAAACTCGGCTATTTCATATTTTTTCTGGTCGGTTATGTCAAACACATATCCCTCAAGATAGCTGTGGTCGTCATCGGGATGGTCTTTGACGACACGATTGCGTTCCCAAACCCACTTGACTGTACCGTCCGGCATCAGCAATCGCTGGGTAAACTCATAGGGCAGACCCTTCTCGTTGGTTTCCATCGCCTTTTGTTCGACAGCCTCAATATCATCGGGATGGAGCATCTCCATATATTTGTTCGGTACACCTATCAGTTCTTCCGGAGTGTATCCCAAAAGTTCCTTGCTTCCCTCGCTGATATAAACCAGCGGGTAATCGGGATAGATATTATGACACTTAAACACCATTCCGGGCAGATTGCTGATTATCGTTTCTATTCTCGACGACATCTGCTTTTTCTCAAGATTAGCCTCCTCCAGCTGTATCTTCTCGGTTATATCGGTATGATAGCCCTCTATCAAATGCGGGGTTCCGTCCGGATTGCTTTCGACAACCCGGCTGCGTTCCCATACATACTTTTCGGTACCGTCCCGTGTTATGATTCTGAATATATTTTCATACGGCAGACCCTTTTCAAGGGTTTGTTCGCTTAGTTTTACAACACCGTCTGTATCATCGGGATGGATGAAATCGAAAAACTTGACAGCATTATCCCCTATCATCTCTTGGGGATTGTATCCGGTAAGTTCGGTGCATCCCTCACTGACAAACAGGCAGGTAAATTCGGGAGGGTTATAGAGATGCCGAAAAACCATGCCGGGCAGATTCTTTATCATTGCCTCGGTTCTGAATTTTGCGCTCTTGATCGCCTTGCTTTTCACCCTGTTTCTGATATATTCGATGATTAGTATTATAATTATCAGCACCAGCGCTATAGTTGTAACGATGGTTAGATTCTGGCGTTCTCTGAGTCTTGTTTCCTCATAATTATAGGTTCTTGTCTTCCATTGCTCGAGAATCCTGTCGGTGTCGATAAAGGTAAGAGCCTTGCCGATAATAGAAACGAGAATCGGATGGTCTTTGTTGACCCCGAATGATGCCTCAAATTCGGTGTCGAACAGATAGTTTGCCTTGTAATCAGAAAGCTCGTAATAATTGGTGAGGGCGGCAAGTCTGCTTTGACTGGACATGATAAGATCAACCTCACCCCTGTCGAGAGCGGCAAAGGCATCGTCTGTATTGGCATACTCGGTGGTCTGTATAGCATTTGGGAACCATGTTCTGAACATATCGGCAAAGGCGGATCCCTTGGCGAATCCTACCCTCTCAAAGGATATATCGTTAAGCGTGATGTTGGGATAATCCTGCTTGGATAGCAGGGCGAATCGGTCGGTTATGTAGAGAATCTCAGGCCAGAGGAATCTCTCTATGCGTTCGGGGCTTTGGATCAGATTGGGCATAAAGAGCGCCCTGCCATCTTCGAGCATATTCATAAGTTCGATCAGTTCGGTATCAATGCCGTTTGCCATCCTAAAAGAGGTCTGCATAAGATGCTCCATCTCGGCCATGACATCAAAGACAGCGCCCTCCCATCTGTCCTCGTTTGTGTTATAAAAACTCACGGGATAGGACATATACTGTGTCGCAAAGGGTATCTCGGGATTCTGCCGCAGATACTCTCTTTCTTGCGTTGTTAGCTGCATATCGAATCTGTGCTTGTTATGGTCTTGGTATCCCTGCCTGTACAGCTCGGTCAGATGGCTGTTGGCCCCGCTCTGCAGAGCTTTGTTTATAACAGAAATGATCGGTTCCAGTTCCCGATTCCCCGTTGCTATAGCAATGGGGATGTAGGTCATAGCGGACGGCTCCTCGGCAAACGAGATGGCCTCGGTCATTATGTATCGGCTCTCCCCGGTCATAGACCACATTCCGAAAGAGGCATCACCGCTGTCGAGTTTTTGTGCGATAACATCAGGCTCCTCTGCTTGCGGCTCAAAATCAATCCCCAACAGCTCTGTAAGCCATTGGCAGAGCAGGACGGTGTAACCCTGCGATATATTGTCATCCGTATAAAAAAGCTCAGCGCCGTCAGGAGCGTTTAGCCTAAAGGAGGCATTGACATTCTGCAGCTCGGTTACGGCCGCTATCTCAGCAGCTGTAACGCCGGGAATCTCGGTATATAGAGTAAACAGCCTATCCGACTGCTTGGGTTCGACACTGTCGCAACCCGCAATCGCCGCCGACAGCAACACCGCCGACAACAACACGCACAATATCATCTTAGCCCTTTTCATCACGCAACCCTCCGAAACTTTTGGAGCTCACACAACCTATCTTTCTTTATTATACAACCCTTATGGTAATAACGCAAGCATAAAACGGAATAAAGTTGGGATGGTATATTGTGGGAAAAACACCCCGCAAACCCCGTGTGTCTAAAAAACCACACTCCTGCATATATTGGTTAGGGGGAGGTGGCGCATCATGTTAAAGACGATGCTGGAACGCTTGAAAAAACCATCCTGTATCATCAGCATTATATCGCATATGGCCGCTATTCTAATCATCATGGGTGTTCATCTGAATCTGTCGGCCGTGACAACCGTTGCGACATTGGTGTGTTCTATTCTTGTAACGCTGGGAATACTTTCCAATCCCGATACTGTGAACAAAGGGTATGGCGACGACCTCTTCAAATGCGCGGACGAAGCCGTAGAAACCCAGCACGTTCAGGTGAATGGGCAGATGGTCTGCAAGGATTGCGGAGCGGTGTATGCCAGTTGACAGTTATATTAATGCAGAATTAAGAATGCAGAATGCAGAAATATTTTTTAATCACAAACAATGCAGAATGCAGAAATATTTTTTAATCACAAACACAATTAGGGCCGGTGAGTTTTTATAACACACCGACCCGTAATATTTTGCTTAGTTAGCCATCGATTCCATCGCCATCGCCCTCGCCAAAGGGATCTCCTGCATTTGCATCGGGGTCTATTCCAATCGCAGATGCGTTTGAGCACATATTGTCAAACTCGAATCCGATAACCTCAACCGCAGGCTTTTCATATTTTTTCATCACGGTCACCTCCCAGCAATACTTATCATTCGGGTGAAATCCCCTGCCCTCTTTCGTAAAGAGGGTGCCGCCGCAGCGGCGGGTGTTTTTCCCCTGGTGCCCTCGCAAGGGCGGGTGTTTTTTCTGATTTATCCCTCCGGATTCGGCGTATACGCTTCAAACCTCACCAAGTTACTGAAGATAGTAGTCTCCTCACCCTCGCTGTCTACAACCTTCACATACGCCATTACCTGATAGTCCCAGTTGGCTACGATTCCGCTGAATGAGGTTGTGAATTGGCGGGTGCCTGTGAATGATTCACCGACAGGGATGTTATTCACGGCGATTCTATTCTCGGCAAATTTTCCAGCTCCGTCTTCAAATGCGTCTATCATTTCATCTCTATCTCTGTGATAGACCGAAGTAGTAACATCACTATAATACGAGCCGATGTATCCGCGTTCGATTATTGTGTAGCCCTCAGGGATATAGATGGTCATTATCGGGTTTACAGATCTGTCGACAACATTTTCCGATCCTCCGTTGGACAGTGTGATCTGAGGAACTCGTACAATCTCTTCCTCTGCATCTACATACACGGCTGTCAGGCTGATGTCCTCGGTCAGGGTGAAGTAGAAGTTGCGGGTATAGGTGTAGACTACGTCATCATCGTCTCCGGTTCTTTTCCAATGCGAGAAGACTTTACCCTCGTGATTCGTGGTGTCAGCTGTTATATTAACCTGTTCCCACAGGTCTCCGGTGTAGCTAGTTTTAGCGTCACCACCAACGCCGATAATTCCGCCGATTACGGTTACTTTGCGTTTGTTGTTCTCAGTTAGTTCAGTAAATTCCGGAGTTAATGTTATATCGCTATTAATAGGAGTGTCAAAACTAAATTCGGAGCCATCAAACTGCCATTCTAAAAACTCACGTCCAATCAGGGTCGGGGGGTTGGTCGGTGCAGTTACGTTATCACCATTCAGCACTCTTACGCTATCGAAGATTCCCCCGCCTGCATCACGGAATGTCACTGTGAAGACAGTTCTTACCTCCAACGCTGTTACATAGCTCTCAGCCGCTGTCAGCACATTGCCTCCATCGAGTTTGTTCCACAGACCTGTGTAGGTACTCTCCAGTTCATCCACCGCTAATTTCGCAGCTTTTGCAGCGTCAACCCATGCTCTGTAGTTTGCTACTTTATCGAAGTTCTCTACAGTATATTCGTCAGGAATATCACTCACCTTAGCCATAGCCTCTATCGCTGCCAGTACCGTATTGGCGTGGTCGAGTTGTTCGAGGGCGTTATCGTAGGTGTCACCGTCATCGTCATTAAGCGCTCGAACGTCATTATTTGTCAGACCGTTCACAGCAAATCCCGCATCAGTTAGCAAACCTTCGAGTGCTGTTTTGTCAATTGTTCCACCCAAATGCGTTCCTATCTTATTAAGCTCTGTTATTGCAGCCTTTACTTTTTCAATACGGGCGATTCTCGTACCCAGTGTAGTTAGTGTGGTTCTGTGGGTTTCGGTGAAAGGCTCGTTGAGCTGATTCTCTTCACCTACTACCAAAGCAAGTGCTGAAGTATGAGCCGATATTGCATCTGTGATGTTAGCTAATGTGAGGTTATCATTTATCGTGTTAATATAGCCATTGTACTGGTCTAAGGCATCGAGTTCGCCTCTCAGCTTTTCGATTTGTGTTGTATCAGGAATTAACTTAGTTGAATTGTTAAACACGAGAAGTTTCTGAGCACTGTCTAATCTATTAAAAGCAGTGTTAGCCAGTTCAACTCGAGTTTCCGCAAGTGCAAAATTGTCATGTGTTATATCATTGGGTATTTCAATTATAGCCTGCACAACTTCTAACGCCGCTATATGGTCATTAAGAGCAGTAAAATTTCGAGAAACATTATTAAATCGATAAGTCATAAAAGTATTATTCATATAATCACTATTAAATCTTTGTGCTAAAACAGACGGGTTATTTCTTACCGTTTCATAGTTAGTTCTCGCCGTGTTTATTGCAGTGTTGATGTTCGATATATTTCCAGTGTTCCAAGTAGTTTTGAGCGTATCAATTGCAGATACAAAGTATCCTATACTATCAATAAAATTATCGTAAGTAGTTTTAAATGAGGTTAGTGTATTCTGTTTATCTATCAATTCACTGTACGCATTTGCCCCAACTATTTTTTGGTTGCCGTTGAAAATAGTGTTGTATTGGTAGATAAGCCCAGGTATTGTCGTAATAACCAATGTGTCTAATGCGTTAGGATCAGCAATGTTTACAAGCGGTATCGCATTAACATCTGCTACAAACTTTGTCACCGCCTCAGCATCATCTTTCAACTGCTCTATCTCTTTTTCTTTGTCTTTGAGTGCCTTGATGTTGAAGATATAAACATCTATCGGGTTTGCAGAATTTTCTTCAAATCCGAAGTCTTCGCAAGCCGCTCTTGCTGCTTCTACAAGCGGCTCAACCGTGTCGAGGTTAGCGGCTGTAACTTCGGGCAGGGCGGCGATTTGCTCTACGACTGCGAGAAAATCTATAAAATCATCGAGAGCTACACGATATATTTCATTTTGGTATAAATTAGCTATTTCGCTTATTTCAGTAACCAAAGCAAGTGCCGATTCTGCCGAATCATATCTTGCTACTGCTGTTGCAATCAAACCTCTTGCTATGGGTATAGTCATAGGTGTTTCTGTGTTTTCCCATGTATTCATCAAATTTTCTACAGTTGCATTAAATGCTGTCAGTGCATTTTGGAAGTTAGTATGCGTGGTTTGGATAGCAAGGAGGGTTGTTTGTTTGCCTACTAAGGTGTTACGGCTTGGCAGAGCCAACAGCTTTACGCTGTCAGCTAACGTCTCGAACTCACTGAATAAATTAGTAACAGCGTAAAGCTCTAATTCAAGAGCAGCGATGTTGGCAAAATTATCGGTTTTGATGGCACCAACGGCAGTGATGAAGTCAAGAGCATCCTCAACCGCATCTATCTGATCTTTGATCGGATTGAGTTCGGCGTGTTTATCCCGTGCATCACTGCGAACCTGTCTTGCTCCGTTAGCCGCATCGTTAGCTGCTTGGTGAGCATTGGCCACTTCTTTATTATAGGCAGCATTGTATTCCTGCGTTGCGGTCATCCATTCAGTTATATCAGAAAATAATAGTGTCATGTTATCTAAGTATTTTTCATCATTAGGATTCGGTTGTGCCGGAGGTTCATAATCCGGAAGATCCGGCTCGGCGTTTATTATTCCTTGAGCCGCTGTATTAATAGCCGCCAATATATCATCGGCTGCTTTTATGTATTCCTTGGTAGCATCTATCTTTCCATCAAAAGGAGCTACCCAGTATGATACTGTATAATCAACGATTACAGCAAGGTATCCTCCTGCTGTTTCTAAGTCATCAAGGTCGGCAATATTAATGCCTTCATCATTGGTGGCATAATTCATAGCGACGGTAAGATCGGGGTTTTCATCTGCTGACAGGACAAAGAACGCATTCCCGACAGAGATAAAATTCATCAGCATTACCACCGACAGCACCGCCGACAAGATTTTCTTTTTGATTTTCATAAATATTTCTCCTTGCAATTTAATATTTTGGGGGCAAAATTTGCCCTTTAATATGGTATACTATCATACTATTCGAGCCTTGTCAATAGGGTTAATGAAAAAAATGTAAAAAAATTCTCCCGTTGCTGTGGGGGGTAGGGGAAAAACACCCGCCGCTGCGAGGGCATCAGGGGACGACCACCCCGCCGCTGCGGCGGCACCCTGCAACAGACCACCCCGCCGCTGCGGCGGCACCCCTCCCCAGAGGGGAATGACGGACAATTGACAATGAACAATGTACAATGGACAGTTACGGGGGCTTGGAATTATAGAAATCTAATTCTATTTTTGCCAGCGAATTTGTATTTACAATAATTGTCAATTGTACATTGTCAACTGTCAATTGTAGTGGTAGGGGCGGCAATCTGCCGCCCGTGGACGTAAACAGGGCGTGTAGGGATGACCGCCCTCGGTCATCCGTGGTTGTTGCGGCGGGGTGGTCTGTAGGGTACGCACCCCTCCTGTGCGTACCGTCCTATACAACACCCCGCCGCCCACTAAACAGGCAACGGGGCATAATTTTCACAGGCTTCCTCTTAATACATTCCGCCCATACCGCCGGGGGGCATTGCGGGCGGCGCTTCTTTTTCCTTAATATCAGATACTATGCTTTCGGTGGTTATTACCATAGACGCTACCGATGCCGCATTTTGCAGCGCGCTTCTGGTAACCTTTGCGGGGTCTACGATTCCGGCGCTGATCATGTCGCCGTACTTCTCCTTAGCAAAGTCGTATCCGTAATTGATTTTGTTCTCGGTGAAAATCTTGTCGATAATAACCGAACCCTCAAGTCCTGCGTTCTCGGCAATCTGCCTAATGGGAGATTCCAGAGCCTTTCTGAGTATCCTCATTCCGGTCTTTTTGTCGCCCTCTGCCGAATCGATAGCCTTACCCAAAGTATTAACAACATCGAGAAGAGCTACTCCTCCGCCCGCTACAATGCCCTCTTCAACGGCCGCCTTGGTTGCCGCCAGAGCATCTTCGATGCGGAGTTTCTTTTCTTTCATCTCAACTTCGGTTGCCGCTCCTACCTTTATTACAGCCACGCCGCCTGCCAATTTTGCAAGACGTTCCTGGAGTTTTTCACGGTCAAAGTCGGATGTTGTCGTTTCGATTTGCGATCTGATTTGACCGACACGGTTGGTGATTTGATCCTTTGCACCGCCGCCGTCAACAATAATGGTGTTTTCTTTTGTTATCTTAACCTGGCTCGCGCGTCCGAGCTGTTCCATTGTAGCATCCTTGAGATCAAGACCGACCTCATCGCTTATGACCGTTCCGCCTGTTAATATAGCAATATCCTGGAGCATTTCTTTACGTCTGTCGCCGAATCCCGGCGCCTTAACAGCCGCTACCGCAAATGTTCCTCTTAGCTTGTTGAGAACCAGTGTAGTGAGCGCCTCTCCCTCAACGTCTTCAGCAATGATCAGGAGCTTTTTACCTGCTTGTACAATCTGTTCGAGCAAAGGAAGTATATCCTGAACGCCTGAGATTTTCTTATCGGTAATGAGAATATATGCGTCTTCTATAACCGCTTCCATCTTCTCCGTATCGGTAACCATATAATGAGAGATATATCCGCGGTCAAACTGCATACCCTCAACAACCTCGCTGTATGTCTCGGATGTCTTAGATTCCTCGATGGTTATAACACCGTCTGCAGAGACCTTTTCCATCGCTTCGGCTATAAGTTTGCCGATAAAATCATCGTCTGAAGATACTGTAGCAACCCTTGCTATATCTTCGGTACCCGATACCTTGCGTGCGTTCTTGCCGATTTCTTCCACGGCGATCTCAACTGCATCGGCTATACCCCGCTTGAGAGCCATAGGATTTGCACCTGCCGCTACGTTTTTCATGCCGTCGTACACCAGAGCCTGTGCTAACACTATAGCGGTGGTGGTTCCGTCGCCTGCGGCATCGTTTGTTTTGGTAGCAACCTCTTTTACCAGCTGGGCGCCCATGTTTTCAAATTCATCTTCAAGTTCGATCTCTTTTGCGATGGTAACGCCATCATTTGTTATGAGAGGCGCTCCGAATTTTTTATCGAGTACAACATTTCTTCCTTTGGGACCGAGGGTTATTTTTACGGTGTCGGCAAGCCTGTCGATTCCGCTGAGCAGAGCCTTGCGGGCTTCCTCACCATATGCGATTTTCTTAGCCATAATTATCTCCTTCTTTCTATTATTCTACAATAGCGAGAACGTCTGATTGACGGAGCAGTGTATACTCCACATCGTCAATCTTCACTTCTGTGCCTGCGTATTTGCTTATGAGTACCTTGTCGCCTACCTTTAGCTCCATTTT